>WNGB01006584.1_pt1 | contig 22367 bp, 20 predicted proteins | sample 5400681 | NCBI WGS metagenome assembly WNGB01 (sample SAMN13153367, study PRJNA577476) | soil metagenome | isolation source: 115 cm soil or saprolite under grassland replicate 2 | place: USA:California | collected 2016-06-15
AAGCGGCGGGTGTAGGCAGCGTCTTTGACCTCGAGGACCGCGCCGTTGACCAGGTCGGTGTGGGCGTGGAGGAACCCTTCGAGGTAGTGGCGGTCGATCGGGGTGCCACGGTCGTAGCCGTAGAAGTCGCTGAGCGGGCGTAGGGGCACCCCCACCGGCTGCGCCTCCGGCGTCGGCGGGAACCGGGTCATGATCGGCGCCCTTCTGCCGCTTGGGACTGCGGCTCGAGCCAGCCAAGCGACGCTCGCCACGCGCCCGGGGGACGCGGGCCCAGGGTCTGCTGCGTTCGCGCGAACCGGGCTGCTTGCGCGACGAGGGACGGGCGGGGCTGGACGCCGTCGAGGACCATGCGCCGATCAGGTGGGAGGCCGTCGAGGAACCGCTGGTAGAACGCCTGGGTTGCGGCGAGCACCTGGGGGTCCATCAGGCAGGCCAGCACCGGCCCGCGGATGGCCTGGCGGGCCAGCGCCGTGGCGCGGTCGACGTGGAGGTAGATGTAGGCGTCGGGCTCGATGATCTCGCCGCGCCCGGCGGCGGTGGCGAACAGCTCGACGGCCAGCCGCGCGTCGCTTGGGACGCCAAGGCGGCCGATCGCGCGCTGGAAGGCGATGCACGACAGCGGGCTGCGGTCGCACACCACGACGGCGTTGTGGCCGGGGCTGGAGCGGATTGCTGCGGTGCGGCGCCGCTCCACGCCGAGCAGGTAGTCCAGGGCGGCGTGGACGTCGTCCAGGTCGCGGGCCGGGAACGGCGGCAGCGGCGCGAGGTCGGCGTACTCGGGAACAACCGTAACGCCCAGGTCCCGGCTGAGCGCGAGCGCCAGCGAGGTCTTGCCGGCAAAGCAGCATCCTTCGACCGCGATCACCGCGGGTCGCGGCCGGTGGATGGCGGTCGGGCGGGGTGCGGGTTGGCGCATCTCGATCTCCGTAAAGTCCGTGAGGGGAGCGTGATATGGTCGGCGCGGCCTTCCCCCTGTGTCTGACCGAGCGAGGATCCCGACCGTGCCGGCGTCCCGAGCGACCCGTGCCCGCGTTGCCGGGCTGGCCGCCAAGGCGTCCCCGCTGGTCGCGTTGACTGGCCGCTACGACCTGGAGGGGACGGTCACCGGCTTTCAGCCCTTGAGCGAGGGGCTGATGAACCGCAACTACCGCATCCACACGACCGCCGGTGACTGGTTCCTCAAGCACTACCTGGACGCCGGCCCCCGCCAGATCGCCTTCCAGCACCAGGTCACCACCGCGCTGGCCGGGGTGGGCCTGCCGGTGCCGACCCCGCTGCGGGCACGCTCGGGCGCCACGATGGTGACCGCTAAGGGCCGCCACTTCGCGCTGTACCCCTGGGTCGCCGGCCGCCACCGCCGCGGCTTGGAGCTGCCGCTGGCGGGCTGCGCGGCGCTGGGCCGGCTGCTCGGCCGGCTGCACACCCAGCTCGGCCGGGCCCTGCCGCCGATCCAGCAGACCCTGCTGGTCCCGACCGCCAGCGTGGCGCGGACCCTGGCTCGGATCGACGAGCTGCTCGGGCTGGTCCGCGCCCAGCCCGCCCCAGACGGCTTCGACCAACTGGCCGAGCGGCGGTTGCTGCAGCGCCGGGGGCTGCTGGTCGAGCTGGCCGGGCTGCGCCCATCGGAGGCGGACACGCTGCTGGTCGGCTACATCCACGGCGACTTCCACGCCCTCAACCTGCTGTACGCCGATGGGGAGAAGGACGGCGAGCCACTTGCGATCTTGGACTGGGACCGGCTGGGGGTGCGGCCCTACACCACAGAGCTGGTCCGCGCCGCGACCTTGCTGTTCGGCTACGACGACGAACGCGGATTGGACCTGGAGCGGGTGGGGGTGTTCATGGACGCCTACCGGCAGGCGTTTCCGTGGCTTGGCGTCGGTGAGCTCCGCTCGGCGGTGCACCGGCTGTGGTGGGAGCGTTTGTGCGACTTCTGGATGCTGCAATGGCGCTACCAGCGCGGCGACCGCAGCTGCGACCACCTGTTCCCTGGCGCGGCGGCGCTGGCGGAATGGTGGACCGCTCACCGCGCGCGGGTCCTGAACGCCTTCGCCGCCGACTAGCCAGCCCGTATCGTGTCTCACAGGATGATCCTTGGCTCTCCCACCGCCTTGGTGACCTGGTCGAGCAGGCGCTGCAGCCGGCCGGTGGGCACCTGCGGCGGGTGGTCGGCGGCGAAGCGGGCACCGCAGCGCAGGCCCTCGCGCCAGTGGCGGCGGCGCTCACCGACGGGCGGGACGGTGTCGATCGATAGGGAGTGGACGATCCCCTGGCGGACGAACTCCTCGTACGTGCGCTGTGCCCACGCGGCGGCGCCCTGGCTGGCGCGGCTGTGGGCGGCGAAGAACGCGAAGAACGCGCCGAGCATCTCCGGGAAGAACGCCTCGGCGCTGGTACGGCAGCCGGTGTCCTCCCGCGGCGTGGCGGCCAGCGTGACCAGCTCGCCGAACCGCCGACCAAGCCCGACGACCTCGCAGGCGAGATCCTCAGGGGCCAAGGGGAAGCGCCCGGGGGCGCCCCACTTCAGGTGCGGCGCCGCCAGACGCGGGTCGGGGCAGTGGTACAGCATGCCGCCGGTGCGGGTGAGGGCGGCGGCGAGGGTGAGATGGTCGGAGTAGGAGGTGCGCCACGCCGACAGGTCCGCGAACCCACCGACGTCGCCGAGCATCTGCGCGTCGATGAGGCAGGTGCCGTTGACGAGCTGGACGGCGAACGGCGCCAGCAGCCCGCTGTGCCGGTCGAGCACCGGTGGGGTGGGCAGGTACTCGGCCGGGAAGCAGTGGAACCGGGTGGAGAACCAGGCGGTGCCGGCCTCAAGCCGGCCGATGTCGCTGTGCGGCACGACCTCGCGGGGCCGCAACGCCCGGTAGTAGAACGGCAGGGTGAGCGCGCACGCGGTCGGATCGTGGCCGCGGACCACGGTGAAGGCGTAGGCGGCGCCGGCGGCGTAGTGCGGGCCGAAGATGCAGTCGTCGTCGCCGAACAGCAGCAGGTCGCCGCTGGCGGCTTCGATCGCGGTGTTGCGCGCCGCGGCCGCCCCCTGATGGCGCGCAAGGCGGACGACAATCAACCGGACACCGGTCGGCCGCTGGGCGGCCAGGCGCTGGTAGTGGGCGAGGGTCGCGCTCGTGTGGTCGGTGGAGCCGTCGTCGACCACCACGATCTCCCGCAGCGCTTCGCCGGCTTGTCCCAGCAGGGTGTCGAGTGCCCAGGTGAGCGGGTTGTCGTTGAGCGCGGTGGTGGCGGGGTCGAACGGGCAGCGGTTGTAGGTGGCCAGCAGCGCCGAGACCCGCCGGTACGTGATCGGCAACTCGAGCGACCGCGTCAGCGGCTGTGCGGCCAGCCGTTCGCAGGTCCGGGCGAGCAGCGCGCTGGCCTGGGGCAAGGCCGCTGGAGGAGCGTCCGTGGGCGCCGCGGCCGGCGGTGCTGCCTGGGTGGTCATCATCGCTCGGTCTTGTCGTGGACGTATTGGGCGCCGGTGAGCCGCCGGCGCAGCGCACTGGCCAGGCACCACCACGGGCCGATGCTGTGGGTGAGGCAGGCCGCCACGCTTCCGCCCAGCTCCGCCACGGTCGGCCCGCTGTGGCGCCGGCCGCTGCGGTGAAGCTCCTGGCACAGCAGGTGGGACGGCAGGCCGATGTAGGCGGCCAGGGCCGCCAGGGCCGCCAGCGCGGCGAGCGGGCGGTGGCGACGGTCGACGGCGGGCAACGCCATAGTGGCGGCGACGGCTGGGGAGGTCGCCAGCCAGGCCAGCCCGCGGGCCAGCCCTTCGGCGACCAGGCTGGCACGCACGGCCGGGGTGGCGAGCCCGGCCGCGGCGGCCGTGCGGGCGAAGCGGGGGTATTCGACGTAGCTCCAGAACCACTGGCGCTTTTGCCGCAGCAGGTGCCCGACGGTCTCCGGGCTGTCGGCCAGCTCCAGGGCCGGCAGCGGGTCGATCGGCACGCCCGCGGCCGACAGCATGAACCCCAGCGCCAGGTCCTCGTTCATTGGCTCGGTCGGCAGGCCACCCCGGCGCAGGAACTCGTCGCCGCGGATGAACAGGCCGTGGCCGGTGCAGTGCCCAAGCCGCGGCCACCGCCGCCACGCCGGCCTGCCACCTGCGCTGCTGGCGGCAGTGCGGGCACGGCGGCTTTGGCGGCGCAGGATCGGAACTTCGTGCGCGAGTGTCCAGCGGGTCTGCAGCAGCGCCGCGCCGCGCAGTAGCGCGCCGCCCACGCCGCCGCCGAGCCGGTCGAGGTTGCCGACAAACAGAGCGGGCTGCTGCAGGACCATGGGCGGACCGCCAGGAGCGCCCGCCAGCCGCGCGATGACGCGGGTGGCCTCGTACAGCGTGGCGGGGTCGGGACGGGAGTCGGCGTTGTAGACGACCAGCCAGCAGTCGGCCGGGTCGGCGCCCTCCTGATGGGCGAGCCGGTCGAGCTCGGCGCGGGCGGCGAAGTTCACCTGGTGGGCCATGGTCCCGTCGGGCTGGGGGTAGTGGTAGTGGCGGATCACCTCGCCACGCGTTCGTGCGTCGGCGACCAGTCGGGCGGCGAGCTGGTCGGTCGTGTCAAGCTCGGCGAGCGCAGCCTCCGCGGCGGCCAGGCACGCGGCCTCGCCTGCGAGATTGGCGGCCTGCGCGGCGAACTGCTCCAGCCGGTCGCGGGGCAGCACCCCCAGGAACCGGCTGAGCACCGTGCTGGTCGGCGGGCGGCGGGCGAGCAGCCGGGCCAGCTCGGGGAGTCGCCGGGTGGCGGCGGCCCGCTCGGCGTTTTCTCGCTGGGTGGTCACCAGGGCCACCGACGCGCCAGGGCTGGAATGGGCGAGCCGCAGCAGGTGGGCGGTGGCGGCGGCCAGCAGCCGCTGCTCGCGCAGCACCGGCAGCAGCAGCACGAACCGCGGTGCGGGCGCTGGCGGGTTTGCGGTGGGCTCGTGCTGGTGGGCGAGCCAGGCGAGCGACCCGCTGGCCTTGGCCGCGCCGAGCACGCCCCGGTACAGGGTGGCTCCCGTCGCGGCCCAGCACAGCCCGGTGAGCGTAGCCGCAGCCCAGGAGCGGGTGGCAGGGGCCGGTCCGGTCATGGGTAGACCCTGCCGAGACGGAGGACCTGGAAGGCTTCGCGGTAGCCGCCGGTGATCATCGCGCCGCGCCAGCGGGCCAACAGCGGGCCGGCGTGGTCGATGTAGTCGGCCTGCCCGGAGCCCTTGGCGGTGGCGCGTTGCGACTGGTAGCAGGCCAGCGCCCTTGTCTTGCGGTCGATCAGGCTGGTGATGTCGGTGGTGTACTGCGGCTCGGCGATCGGGGTCCACACCTCGTAGCCGAGGATGGTCGGCACCCACCACGGCGTGGTGCCGTGCTCGGGGAAGTTGCGGCTGCTGGCCATCCCCGCGGCCCGCCAGCACAGCTCGAACCCCTCGCGGTGGTCGAAGGAGGCCTCAGCCGGATGGGGCAGATACATCAGCGACGGCCGCAGCTGGCGGAGCAGGCCGATCACCATGCCGACGTGGGCGAGGTCGCGGGCGTCGATCGCGCCGTCAGGGAGGCGCAGGAAGTGCAGCTGCGCCTCGTTGGGCGGCAGGGTCGGGCTGCCATGCTCGCCCGACGACAGGTACAGCACCCGCACCCGGTGGCCACGGTCGACATGATTGGCGATGCTGCCGCCGCAGCCGAGCACCTCGTCGTCAGGGTGCGGCGCCACGATCAGCACACCTGGCGTCATCGGCTCCCCCTTGATGTTGTGCCGCTACCTTCGCCGGTTGGGCGGCGACCGCATGCGCCCTGCGGCCGAGACGGCGCGGCGGCGAGGAGGTCGCTGCAGGCGAACAGCCACCGGGCGGTCCTCCGGGTGCCCTCGAACATCTCCAGGACCGCCAGCTCATCGGCCGCCCACCACCCGAACTGCCCGGCAGCCAGCCTGCTGTCGGCGCGTTCGGGGTGGTCGGCGAGCGCGACATACCACGCGTCGACGTGCACGTGACAGCGGGGCTCGCGGTAGGGCTCGGTGCCGGCGGGGATGGACTCTTCGACGATCCACCACGGCGACACGAGCTGGCCGGTCTGCCCGGCGAGCGGCGCCGCGTCGGGCGGGCTGAGCAGGGTGACCGCAAGGCCTGCCTCCTCGGCGACCTCCCGGCGTGCCGTCTGGGCCGGGTGCTCGCCCGCCTCGACGTGCCCGCCCGGCACCATCCACCTCCCGTAGCGGGGATGGTGAAGTAGGGCCAGCCGCCAGCCGTAGGCCATGCGGGCGAACACGAACACGCTGGCGGTCAGGTGCTTGCGGTTCATTGGCGCATCGCCATCCGGCAGGCCCTGACGATGCGGCGCTCATCGGCCGCAGTGAGTCCCTCATGGCAGGGCAGGGTGATGATCGAGGCGCACAACGCCTCGGCGTTCGGGCAGCACAACGCTGGCGGCGCGAAGGCCGAGAAGACGGGGAGCTGGTACAGCGGCCGGTAGCCGTAGCGGACGGTGTCGGAGATGACCCCCTCGACCGCCAGCCTCCGTCCGACCAAAGCAGCGTCGCCGAGCTGCACCTGCAGCACCAGCGCGTAGTGGTTCGGGCTGGCACCGGCCACCACCGGCAGCGGGGCCAAGCCGGGCACCTCGGCGAGCCTGGCCAACAGCCGCCGCGCGACCCGGCGGCGCGCCTGCAGCCGGCCCGCCAAGCGGTCGAGCTGGGCCAAGCCGAGCGCGGCGGGCAGCGCGCCGAGCTTGTAGTTCAGCCCGAAGCCCTCACCGAACGCGCCGACCGGCAGCGCCAGCGGCGCGTCCAGCCGGGCGGGCTGGCCGAGGTTGCGCAGCGTGGCCAGCCGAGCAGCCACCGTCGGGTCGCCGGTGAGGACGAAGCCGCCTTCGCCGGTGCAGACGAGCTTGCGGGCGTGGGTGCTGAAGCAGCCGACGACGCCTTGGGTGCCGGCCAGCCGGCCGTCGCGGCCCAGGCGGGTGCCGTGCGCTTGGGCGGCGTCCTCGATCAGCGGCAGCCCCCACCCGTGGCAGGCTGCGACCAACTCGCCGTCGTCGGCCGGATAGCCCCACATCGGCACCGAGACCACCGCCTTGGTCCGCTGGGTCCGTTTGCGGTCGACGTCCGCCAAGTCGAGCGCGAACGAGGCCGGGCTGCGGGTGTCGGCGAACACCGGCCGGGCGCCGACCGCCAGCACCGGCAGGGCGGTCATGGCCGGCGCGGTCGGCGGCACGATCACCTCGTCGCCCACCCCGACCCCGAGCGTCAGCAGCGCCAAGTGCAGCGCCGCAGTGCCGCTGGAACAGGCCAGCGCAAACCGGGTGCCGAACCACTTGGACAGCGCCCGCTCGTAGTCACCGACCAGCCGCGCGTTGCCCGACAGGTCCCCGCCCCGGAGCGCGCCGGTCACGGCTTGGACCTCCGCGTCGCCAGCGACGACGTGCTTGGTGGACAGCTCGGCGGCGAGCACAGCGAGTTCATCGGTAGCCATGGCGACCACCCTCTCCACTCACGCCACAGCGGGCCCGGCCGACAGCGGGCAGGTCGAGAGGGCGGGCCTGCCAGCGGGCGGCGAGTGCCAGGCAGCGCCGCCAAGACGGCGGCCGGCGATAGCCCGCTGGGGCTTGGAAGCGCCAGCGGGCCTCATGCAACCCGACGTAGGCGGCCAGCACCGGCAGCAGGTCGACCTCGGCCGGCGACAGCGCGCGGCCGCTGCGGTAGCCGGCCAGCAGCTCGCCGGCCGCCGCCCACGCCCCCGACTCTCCCACGCTGTGGGCGGCGGCGCCGAACAGCGCGATCGCCAAGTCGTACAGGGTCCAGCCGACCCTGGCACGCTCCAGGTCCAGCACGAAGGCGCTCGACCCCTCGATCAGCACGTTGCTCGGCGTCGGATCGCCGTGGCACAGCCCCACAGTGACCGGCCCATCCCAGCCATCGACCCGACCAGGGATGGTCAACAACCGCTGATCGGCCGCACGGCGGACCGGCTCGGGCAGGCGCGGGCGGCCAAGCGCCCCGGCGTCGCGTTGCGGGTCTGGTCGCATCCCCGCTGGGGGGTCGAGCGCGTGCAGCCTGGCCAGCACCTGGCCGACCCGCCACCAGTCCCCCTGTCGCTGGGGGTGCGTGCCAGGCACAAACGACAACAGCAGCGCCGGATACGAACGGCCACTGGTCGCCGTGACGTGGCGGACCCAAAGGCCATGCTGGCTCGGCAGCACCAGCGGGCAGTCGATGCCATGCTCGCGCAGGTGCCGATGCAGGCGCGCCTCGCCGGCAAGGCTATCGGTGCCACCGGCCAACGCGACCCGCAGCACCACCGACGAACGCGGCGCGTCGGCAAGCAGCAGCCGCCAGAGCCTGTGCTGCTGGCCGCTTGGCAGTGGGTGGGGCGAGCAGACCGGTAAGCCGGTCGTCCCGCGCAGCGCGGCGATCGGGAAGCGATCCACCACCGCAGCGCCGTAGCGGTCCGACGCAGGCACCGGTCCGGTCGACTCGCCCGGCTCGCCGACGACCGCCCCGGCGGCGTGACCACCGCGCGGACGAGCGACTGGCTCCAGCGTCGCGATCGGCGCCATGCCTGCTCACCCCTGCTCCAGTTCGTCCAGCAGCGCATAGGTCGGCAGCAGGTCCGCCAGCCCCGGATGGAACGGCCGGTCCGCGGCGACCGCGTCAACGAATGCCGCGAGCTCCCCCACAAAGCCGGTCCGCTCATAGCCGGTGTCCAGCGGGCTCGGACGCCACTGCTGCGACCACCCCCGCGAGCCGCCGGCCGCCTTGGCCGCCGGCAGACCCGCCACCGTCAACTCCGACAGCCCAGCCAGCGACACCATCACCCCGGAGTCGGTCACGACCTCGACCCTGGTGTCGAACCGGGGCGCGTGCGTGCCACACAGCAGCGACCCGACCGCTCCGCCAGCGAACTCCAGGTGCGCGCCGACCAGCACGTCGTGGTCGCCGACGCGCCGAACCGCCCGCAGGTCGATGACCGGACCGCCAAGGTCCACCGCCAGGTCGACCGGGTGGATCGCCTGGGCCAGCAGGAAGCTGCGCAGCAGCGGCAAGCCCCACAGCCCCGCCCGAGGCTTGCTCGCCAGGTGGCGGATGGTCACCGCGACCGGCTGGCCGCATTCCGGATCGGCCAGCAACTCCTTGACGCGAAGGTAGGGGTTGGCGTACCGGAAGTTCATCCCCACCCCGGTCGGCACGCCCGCCCGCTCCGCGGCCGCCGCGAGCGCCTGCAGCCGCGCCAGCTCGACCGCCGGGGGCTTCTCGACGAAGACCGGCACCCTTCGGGCCAACGCGCACGCCGCGATCTCCTCGTGCGCCTGCGGCGGGCAGGCGACCACCAGCGCAGCGACCCTCACCGTCTCCAGCAGCTCGCTGACCTGTTCGAACGCCGCCGGGATCGAGAACCGGGCGGCGACCGCCGCGACGCGAGCACCATCGGTGTCACACACCGCGACCAGCGACACACGGGGCACCTGCAACAGCGCCGGGATCAGGTGCGCGGTAGCCTGGGCGCCAGCGCCCACTACCGCCACCGGCAGCACGCCAGCGGCGTCCGACGCCAGTTCTCCAAGGGCAGAGCGTGCCTCCAAGAGCAGGCCTGACCCGGGCAGGGCGTCGGCGCGGCGACGCCCCAGGCTGCGGGCGGACTGGCCGTTGGCGGCGGAGTCGTTCACGGTTTCCTCTACGTGGGAGGCGAACACGACGGTGACGATGCTTGACCGCCTTAGACTGGTGCAGACCTGTCGCAAGGTCTATGCCGACTGCCGCATAAGCGGCATGCATCTCACGAATGCAGGAACGAAGCCGATGCTAGACTCGCCATAACACCGCGATATACCCGATAGCGGCATATAGGCGGACTCACAACGATGACCAGCGACCCTCCGGTGAGGTACTGCCGTTGCGGAACACGTCTGGGCCGCGACAACCCTGACACGCTCTGCGCGGCTTGCCGAAGGCGGACGCAAGACTCGCTGCATCCACCGGCGGTGCCGGCCGCATTCTGGGACAGCGACCAGCTCCGCGACGCGCTCGCCGCCGGGCACATGGGCCGGGTCGTCCACGCCTACCGGCATCATCCGTTCCACGGCCAACGTCCACTCGCGCAAGAGCTGGTGGCCGGATGGCTCGGCATCACCCAGGCGCAGCTCAGCCGGGTTGAGACCGGCCCCCCGACGCAGGATCTCGACCGCCTCAGCCGCTGGGCACGGACCCTCAAGATCCCCGCGCACCTGCTGTGGTTCAGACTGCCCGACCACTCGTGGCATCCAGCACCGCAGGTGGAACGCCACGCCGACCTGGCCGCCTCAGATCCGTCGAGCCGCCGGCTGCTAGTGGCACAGTGGACGCCGCAGAGCACCGCGTCATTGCTGGAGCACCTCGACGCAGAGGGCGAGACGCAGGTCCAGACACCGGCCGTCGCGATCCGCATGGCGCATGAGTGGCTCGTGCACGAGCCACCGCAACTTGTCGAGGTTCGGACAGGACGACGCATCGGCGAGCGGCTCGTGCGCAAGACCGAGCATCGCGTCGAGCAGCTCCGCCACATGGACGACTTCATCGGCGGGGGCGACCTCCACGAGCTGGTCGAACGGGAGCTGCGCGGCGCGATCTACCTCGCCAACGAGGCAACCTACACCGAGGCGCTCGGACGGCGCCTCCTCGCGGTCGTCGGCGACCTTTACCAGCTCGCCGGCTGGGTCGCCACCGACGCCGGCATGACCAGCGCCGCGGCACGCTACTACACCGGCGGCATCCACGCCGCTCACGCGGCCGACGACCCGGCCCTGGCGGCCAACCTGATCTCGCTGCTGAGCTACCTGTACAGCAATGTCGGTCGACGCGATGACGCCGTGCTGCTTGCGCACACCGCCTGGGAGGGAGCCAAGCACCGGGCGTCGGCCACCACCATCGCGCTGCTGCAGGAGCGGATCGCCTGGGCGCATGCCCGAGCGGGCGAGCCGCGCCAGACGCAACGCGCGCTCGATGAGGCCGACCGCTGCTACGCACGCCGCAACCCCGCAGACGATCCGGGCTGGGTCTACTGGCTCAACCAGCAGGAGATGCAGATCATGGCCGGGCGCTGCTACACCGAGCTTCGCCAGCCACGACGTGCCGAACCACTGCTTCGAGGCGCCCTTGACCGATACAGCGACGACCTGGCCCGAGAGGCGTCGCTGTACGCGAGCTGGCTGGCTGAGAGCTGCGTGCAGGCAGGCGAGATCGACGAGGCCGCCGCACAAGCCAGCCGCTCGCTGCTCCTCTCGACACGGGTCAACTCCTCCCGCGCCCGGGAACGACGCCGGCTGCTGTGGGCCAGGCTACGGCCACACCGCCAGGCCAAGGCGGTCCGGCAATTCGAGGAGCAGTTCCGAGCCGTCGAGGACGAGGAGAACACGCAAGAGACCTGATCTGGGCGATGGCTGAACCGGCTGTGCCCTCCGTCACCCAGCGGCCCGTGCCGGGTGCTGGACCCCACGGCACGGCGATCAAGTGCGGGGGCGGCGTGGCGGTCCGGTGCCCTCATCCGACTCCACCGTCTCCGCGGACCCGGACTTGGGCTGGCCGACCCGCGCGCGGAGCTGGATCGCACGCTGGAGTAACTCATCGACCGCTGCCGGGTCGACCCTGCTGAGCGCGCCGAGCAGGCTGTACGCGGCGACCAGACAGCCGAGGATCTGGTGCTGTTCTTCGTCGGTGGCCGAACTGCGCTTGACCGCCAGCGCGGCGTCGTCCAGGCGTGCCAGCGCGGCCTCCAGCAGCCTCCGCTCACTCATGCCGCCGCCTGGCACCGTCGGCGTTGGACCCTCGCCCGGTCAGCGAGGTCGATAGACTCGTGGCGCATCGGGAACCTCTGTTTCCTGATGCAAGGCTTCCGGGGGCGTAGCCGCGCCCCCGGAAGCGCCTGCGAGCGGGATGCGGACCTGAGCCGGGGCTCAGCTCGCGTTGTCGGTCTCGGCCTCGGTCTCGGCGGCTTCGCTGGGCTGGGCTGCGAGCACGTACTTGCGGGGCTTGGCGCTGGTCTGGGTGACCTCGCCGGCGTCGGTCATGGTGGCCAGCGCATTGCCGACCGCGCCGGCGCTGCGCCCCAGTTCCTTGCCGATCTTGGTCGAGGTGAACTCCTGGCCGGGCCGCTCGGCCAGCCAGGCGTGGACGAGGGCGCGCAGCGCCCCGGGCCGCAGCCGCTGACCGCTGCTGTCCTTGCTGGCGGGCTCGGCGGCGTCGGTCGTGGTCGCCTCGGTCTCCGCGCTGGCGGTGTCGGCTGCGGCGCCGCTGGGTGGAGCGTCCTGGCCGGCGTGGTCCTCGCCCTGACTGGCACTCACACTGGCGTCGGTCCGCTCGACTGCGGGCTCCTCTGTCGCGGGCTTCTGGTGGGTCTCGGCGGGGCCGGTGTGGGTGTCGGGGACCAGCGCCCAGCGGTCGGGCGCCGTCCTGCCGCCTGCCTCGGCCTTGCCGCGCCGCCGGGCGACCTGCCCCTGGGTCTCGAGGTTGGCGAGGGTCCGGGTGGCGGTGGAGCGGCCGATGCCGGCGTGCTCGGCGAGCTCGGCGGCGGTCGCGTCGGGGTGCTGGCGCAGGGCGTCGAGGACCGTCTCGACGCTTCTGGCCTTGGCGCCGGTGGTGGCCATGTACGGCTCCCTTCGGTTCGGGTGGTTCCGGCGTCCAAGGACCTACCTCAACTGCCGCTAGGACCTCAAGGCTGAATCGCCATGCTGACCTGGGTGTTTACTTGCTGACGGCGAGCTGAGCTGGCGTGCCGCCGACAACCCGGAGCGACACTCGAACCAAAGCGAGCGTGATGGCAGTCGCCTGGCTTCCGAACACGGCACGAGCCGGGGTGACGGCGGTTGGCCCGTCAGCGCAGGCGCGTAGCGGTTGGCGTAGCAGTTCTCGCCCGCCACGGGGCGCGCGGTGAGTGTGGACAGCAGGATCGGCCCCGCACGATCGCGCGTCGCGGCGCCCAGGGTGGCTCACGGGCGCCGAGCGGCGCCCGGATGGACCATCCCAGCCAGGGTCGCCGCGGGAGCAACCGTGGGCGCCGTGTTGCCGCGTTCGCGTCGCCGTAGCCGTCGCTGCCGGCACCGGGCAGCGGTATCACCGGCCGCGGACGGGACGGGCTCAGCGACGGGTGGTGCCGCCGCGGCGCAGCTCCTGGAGGAGCCGTTCGGTGGCCTCGTCGGGATCGGCGCCGAGGTCGGCAAGTCGTTCCTGGAGGCGGGTGTAGGTGCGCCGCACGGCGTCCAGCCGCCCCAGCCGCGCCTGCAGGCGCATGATGCGCTGGTGCAGCTCCTCGTTGAAGGTGTCCCAGCGGGCGCCGTCCTCCAGCGCGGCGATCGCCCCGTCCAGATCGCCGGCCTGCTCGCGCAGCTCGCCAAGCCGCCCGGCCAGGTCGGCGGCCTGGCGACGAAACTCCTCACGGGCCGCCTCAGCCCAGTCGTAGTCGGCGCCCTCCAGCAGCGTGCCGCCGTAGGCAGCTGCCGCCTGGGTGAGGGCCTCCAGCCTGGCCTGGTCGTCGGTGGCGGTCGCAACCGTGCCCAGCGCGGCTTGGAAGCGCCAGACGTCCGCGTCGACGAGAGCGGAATTGACGCGCAAGCGATCGCCGATCAGCTCGACCACGGTCGCGCCGGCCTGGCCGGTGACGCCCTGAAGCGCCTGACGCAGGCTCCTCAGGGCGTCCTTGGCGCGTGCCGAGCTGCGGGCGGGATCCATGTCGGGCCACAGCGCCTCGATGGCGGTCTCGCGGCCGACGCCGTCGGGATGCAGCAGCAGGAAGGCAAGCAGCTCCCTGGATTTGATCCGAAGCCCAGTGCGGACCTCGGCGCCGTCCAGCTCGATGCGCAGCGGCCCGAACAGGCGCACCCGGATGGACCGCTCGTCTGGCGCTGCACGGCCCTCAGGAACCGTCTTCACCTGGGCCTCGGCTGCGGGCACTGCGGGCAGGCCCGGCGACTCGGGCGGAGACTGCTCGGGCGGCGCGGCTGTGTGGGTTCCGCGACCAGCGGCCACGACCGCCAGCAGCTCAGCGGCCTCGGCCTGGCCGAGCGTGAAGGCGCGCCCGCCGACCAGGCCGTGCAACGCCTCCTTGGCGTCGGGCTGGACGGCCCGGATCTCGGCGTTGGGCCCAAGGGTGAGGGTGGCCACGCCTTGGATCGGGTCGAGCAGCAGCGCGCCGAGGTCGAGCCGGCGCCCCACAACGAGCACGGCGGCCAGCCGCTGCGCCCATCCTGCGGTGTCGTGGGCGGGGTCGGCGACCAGCACGACGGTCGGCAGCGGCTCGGCGGGGTCGACCTGCAGGTAGCCGACGACGTCGGGGGCCTCGTGGCCTTGCAGCAGGCGCAGCCGGTGGATCATCTCGACCTCGACGGTGGACAGCGCGGTGTCGAGGTCGGCGACGACGCGAAGCCCTGGGGTGGGGACTGGGCTGCCGAAGAGTTGCGTGGCGAGCGGCTCGCCAACCACGAGCACCTCGACCGCGTCCGCCTCTGGCTGGGCGGCCAGCAGGGCGACGATGATCGCGCGGGCCGCCGCCCGCGCGGTGGGGCCGTCCAGTCCGAGCCCGCCGTCGGTCAGGTCGACGGTCACTTCCTGATCGTTGTGCTGCCCGACCGCCACGACCCCAGGCCGCGCCGGCGCCGCCACCTGACCAGGGGCCGTCGGCGGGGTCGCTGCGGGTGCGGCGAGGCGGATCGGGGTATCCGCGCCCCCGGCCCGGTCCAGATCCGGCTCGTAATCCGAGGTTCGGACTGGGGCGTGGTCGGTGGCGTCTGGCTGGCTGCTGGCGCGTGCGGCGCGGCGCAGACGCTGCACGGTTGGAGTGACCAGGGGGTCGGCGTGGGTGATGCCCGGTCGTGGCTCGCCCAGGCGCCGCCGTCGGCGCTGGTGGAGGCGGGCGGCGGCGAGCGCGATGGCGATCCCGCCGGCAAGCGACAGCCCCACCACGGCCCCGGACGGCAGCTCAACCGCCGGGTGGGCGGGACCGGTTGGCTGGCCTGGCGGTTGCGGTCGGCTGCCGTCCTCGGAGGCTGGGAGGCTGGTCCCGCTCGGCTTGGTCGTCGGCGGCGTGGTGGTCGCCGATGGCTGCTCGGGTGGCCGGTGGGTGTCGGGAACTTGCGCCGGCGGGGCGGGCCCAGGCTTGGTCGGGGCTGGCGTCCGAGCGGCGCCCGGCTGCGACGGGGAGCTGCCGGCCGGCAGCTCCAGAATCCAGCCTGGCCGGATCAGGTCCGGGTCGGTGAGGGCGCCGCCGTCGGGCTGGGGCCTGTCCTTGTTGCGTCGGTAGACGTCGTGCCACCGCAACGGGTCGCCGAGCTCGCGCTCGGCGATACCCCACAGGGTGTCGCGCGGCTTGACGGTGTAGCGCCGCGGCACCGCAGGCGCTGGCGCAGCTTTCGTGTCGGGTCGATGGGTGGCCGCCGATAGCCGCCCGGCCGGGATCGGCCGGCTCGACCCCGGATCGGGGTGCGCCAGCGCGGTCGGCTCGACCGCCGCCAGTGCTGCTGGCAGCGGCCCGCCGGGCAGCAGCTGGGCGTGCGCGCGGGGCGCCATTGGCAGAAACGCCAGCAGCACCGCAGCCACCAGCGAGCCGGCAAGGGCCTGCAGCGGCCCGGCCATGGGAACGCGGCGGGCGCTGCGCCCCCGCACCGCGGCAGCCGTTTCCGCCACGATCGAGGCGGCGAACACCGCCCAGGCCGCCCAGCAGCCCAACGCCAGGATGTCGATCAGGATGGTGTCGGGGATGCCGTTCTGGGTCAGCGCGCGACCAAGCTCGGCCAGGGTCGGCAGCGCGTGCGGGAGCGGCCAGCCGACATACATCCACAACGTGACTGGGACGCCACCGACCAGCGCGAGCAGGACCAGCAGCGCCTCAAGGCCCCACAGCAGCCGGCCCAGCCTGCCGAGCAGGCTGCGGGTCCGACCCATCGCTGTCGGGGAACTCATGGCTGTGCCCGCTGGACGCCACGCTCGGCGCGAGCCACGCCACGGCCGGTGACGGTCTGGCTGCCGATGCCCGCGACCCCGAGGATCTGCATGGGCTGGGTGATCTGGACCGTGACCACGACCTGGTCGCCGCCGACACGGACCGTCCCGCGGTCACCGGTCGCGGCGAGGTAGGCGACGGCGGCGGCGCGGGCACGGGCCGGGTCGAGCACAAAGCGCCCCGAGGAGCGGTAGGTGTCGATGTTGACCTGCTGGGCGCCGGCTCTGGCGGCGGCTTCGGCCTCGTTGGCGGCGCGGCGCTTGGCGGCCAGCACCAGCCCGCCGTCCAGCACCAGCCCGGCCATCAGGATCAGCGCGGCGACGAACGTCACCACGAAGGCGGTCACCTGCCCCTGCTCGTGGTGGTAGGGTGCTCGCCGCGTGGCGGCGCGGTGTGGCTGGCGGCTCATCTCATCGGGTCTCCCGGAAGGTGTCCAGCGGCTCCACGAACCGCGACGTGACCGTCCGCGAACCGGGCACGTGAAGCAGTGACAGGTCGGCGAGGTCGATGGTGCAGGCAAGCCGCACCGCGACGACCCCGCCGGCACGAAATCCTGCGGTGTCGGTGGTGACGGCCAGGCTGCGGCAGGTGACGCCGCGCTGGCCCAGCGTGGCGATCACAGCGGCATGGGCGGCGCGGCGTGCCGAGGTAGGGTTCCGGGCGATCGATGCCGCACGGGCGGCATCACGGGCGGCCCCATCGACCTCGGCGCGTGTCTGCACTACGCGGCCGGCCAGCACCGCGAACATCAGCAGGGCCAGCAGCAGCGGGGTGCACAGCACCAGCTCGATCGTGGCGCCACCCGCCTCGCCTCCGACGTCCCGCCGAGCACGCCCGGCGCCGGTCATGGCGGCCCACCCGCTGCTGGCGCTGTCACAAGTGCCTTGGGTTGTTGGTTGTCCTGTTGTGCCTGCCGGGGGCGTATGAGCAGGCCAGGATCGGTGCAAGAAGGTCGCCACCATATTTGACACTCCGCCGGGATTGCTGAAGGATCGCGCTCTCGTCGACGTTCGGTCGGCCATCGTGAAGAGGAGTGGGCGTGGGCCTTGCCGTGGTCCGCACCCTGGGCGCGCCGCTGCGGCTGCGGACTGCGCAGGAAGTCGAAGACTTCGAGCAAGAGCTGGTGGACCAGTACGCCTTGGCGTCGGTTGGCGCGGGGGCGACCGACGGGCACGTGGCGGCGGAGCGGTCGACAGTGTTTGAGTTCATCCGTTTCCTCGGCCGGCCCGTGTGGACCGCCACCCCCGAGGACGCCGACCGGTTCCTGGGGCACCTGCGCCAGCAGCGCCAGCAGCGGCCAGCGACCCTGGAGGGCAAGGCCCGCGCGCTGGCCCGCTTCTTCGACTTCCTCCTGGCTCGCTACCAGGGTGACATCCACGCCCCGACCGGCTGTGTGCTGGTGCAGCCGATCGACGAGTTCAACCGTCCCGCCACCGCGGGCAACTACGGGATCGGCCGGGTCCCGCCCCATGAGCACGAGGTCGACCAGCTGTTTGCCGGCTGGCGCGCGTCGCTGCCGACCGCGCGCAAGTACCTGCCCGCCGCCCGTGACTACTTCGCCGCCTCGCTGTGGCGGCGGGTCGGGTTGCGCCTCAACGAGACCGTCATGCTCGACCTGCGGGACTGGCGGCCCGATCTTGGCGCCCACGGCAAGCTGCACGTGCGGTTTGGCAAGGGGAGCGGTGGCCGGGGGCCCAAGACCCGGCTGGTCTCGGCGATCAACCAGGTCGACGCGCTGATGGGCTGGTGGTTGACGGATGTGCGCCACCAGTTCGGCGACGACTGGGCTGATCCCGATGCGCCGCTGCTGCCCTCTGAGCGGCGCGACCGAGACTTCGGCGGCTGCCTGCGGGTGGGCGGCAACGCGGTGCGCGACGGGCTGGCCATCGCGGTCGAGCGCTGGCTGCCGGACTGGTCGGGGCGGCTGAGCCCCCACGGGCTGCGCCACTATTGCGCCTCGTCGTTGTATGCGCGCGGCATGGACCTCAAGGCGATCCAGGAGCTGCTCGGGCACGAGTGGCTGTCGACCACCACCCGCTACATCCACGTCCACGACGAGCACGTCGAGCGGGCCTGGGCCACCGCCCACGCGCGTGTCAGCGCCCGCTTGGACGCCCGGCTCGACCAACAACCCAGGCGAAAGTGAGGGTGAGGCGATGCGCTGGAACCTGCGGATGAAGGCCGCCGAGCGTGGCATCTGGAAGTCCACCGAGCTGCGCCGCCGGCTCGCCGAGGCGGGACTCGAGATCAGCGCCGGCAAGATGTCAGGGCTGTGGACCGGCACGCCCACCACCATCCGCCTTGACGACCTGGACGTGCTCTGCGCGGTGCTGGAGTGCAGCCCCACCGACCTGCTGGTCTGCGAGCCGGACAAGGTGGCCGCCCGCCGGCCGTCCCGGGTGGCCGACGCCGAAGCCGGCGGCGACAGCGGCGCTGGCCAGGCATCGGGGTCGGCGACGGTGACGATGCGGCTTGGCCGCAACCGCACCCTGCCGCCAGCGTGAGCGGGCCACCTCGGACCTGCCAGGCCTGTGGCCGCAAGCCGGTCGCGCACAAGCGGTCGCGGGTCTGCTACGACTGCCACCCCGGCGGCCCCATCGTGCCGCCGCCGTGTCGCCGCTGCGGTCAGACCAGCGACTACTGCTCGGCGGGGCTGTGCGGCACCTGTCACCAGTACTCGCCGGGCCGCTTGCGGCCCGCCTCCTGCCGCGACTGCCACGCCTGGAGGGTGCGGCGCATCCGCAACTGGCTGTGCCACGCCTGCATCGGCTGGCAAGGCCAGTATCCGAACGTCGGCGACTGCCACAGCTGCGGCCAGCGGCGGCATCTGGGACGCGGCCCGTTCTGCCGACTGTGCTGGCGCACCGCCTCGACCGCCCACCGGCTGAGGAGAAAGCGCACCGGTCACAGCGCCAGGCGCTACCAGCCGTTGGATGTCATGGCCGCCAACCGCCACGGCCAGCAGTTGTTCTTCGCCGACCTCGACAAGCACTCCCGGCGCCGACCCAGCGCGGCCTGGTCCCGCGCGCCCAGCCCCGATGCCACGACCGCACCACCCACGGCGGATTCCACGACCGCGACACCCAGTGCGACCAGGAAGAGGAAGCCGCGCCATCGGCAGCTGGCGTTGTGGGACAACCGACCCCCCACCTGGGCCGCCCGCCACGGCGTCCCCGACCCCCCGGACAGCCGGCTGGCCGCCACCCTGAACGCCCTCGCCGCCGACCTCGCCGCCCGGCACGGCTGGAGCCGCACCACCCGCAAACGGGTCCGGCTCGCCCTCAAGGTGCTGCTCGGCCAGCAACCCCGACCCCAACCGACGGACTCGGCCGCCAAGAGCACGATCACGATCCGCGCCAGCGACGTGGACCGGCTCAACACCCTGAGGCTGTATAGCGCCAGCCTGGTCCGGCTCGTCCTGGCCGAAGCCGGACTGCTCGACGACGACCGCATTCCCGCCATCGACCGCTGGTACGCCCGCCACACCGCCGCGCTGCCCGCCGGGATGCAACGCGAGCTTGGCATGTGGTTCGACATCATGCGCAACGGCAGCCACACCCCGCCACGGCGCCGCCCCCGCGCCCCGATCACCATCTGGGTGCAGCTGCGCCACGCGCTGCCACTGCTTGAGCAGTGGGCGGCGGCCGGCCACCAGTCGCTGCGCGAGATCAGCCGCAACGACGTGCTGGCCGCGCTGCCGCCCGGCGGCAACTCCCGCGCCCTGACCGGCGTCGCCCTGCGGTCGATCTTTGGCGTCCTGCGCGCCCGCCGGCTCATCTTCGTCGACCCCACCGCCCGCATCCCCACCGGCGCCGCCGAACGACGCCAGCCCGTGCCCCTGGACGTCGACCTGGTCAGGGAAGCGCTGCACTCGCCCGACCCGGCCCGCGCCGCCCTGGCCGCGCTGGTCGGCTTCTACGCGCTGCGACGCGACCAGCTGCGAGCGCTGCGGCTGATCGACATCCACGATCGCCGCCTGCACCTGGACGGTCGCAGCGTCCCCATCCCGGCGCCGGTCCAGCAACGGCTGGCCGCCTCTCTCGACCACCGCAGCCGACGCTGGCCCAGCACCGCCAACCCCCACCTGTTCATCAATCAGCGCACCGCCGCCCAGACCGGCCCGGTCGGGCCCCGCTGGATCAGGCTGACCCTGCAACTGCCGCCACGGGCGCTGCGCGAGGACCGCATCCTCGACGAGGCCCACGCCCAACCCGGCGACGCTCGGCGGCTGTGCGACCTGTTCGACATGAGCGTGAACACCGCCGAGCGCTTCGTGGCGGCCGTCGAGCACCCCGACCTCGCCGACGACACCCGCTGATCCCGCCTGCCCCTCACCGGGCACGGTCGCCCGCACGCAAGTGCCGCAAGCACCGCCTGGGTGATATCCTGATAGCACCATGCCGATGAAGCCGGGAACCACCAAGAACCTTCTGCTGCGCCTGGACCCCACCCTGGCCAGGCGCCTGGAGGTCGTCGCCGACGTCGAGGGCCGCTCGGTCTCCGACGTCGTGCGCGAGGCGATCGCCAACCTGGTCGCCCAGCGCCGCAGGGACAAGCGCTTCCTCGCCCTGCTCGACCAGAACCTCGCCCGCCACAAGCAGGCCCTCGAGCTCCTCCGGGACGAGCGGCCGTGATCGCGCTCCAGCTCGCCGACCTGGTCGTCGTCGCCGGCCGCACGCTCGAACTGGACACCGACCGGGTCCTCGACCTGCTCGACCCCACCGCCGCCGAGGCGGCGCTGGCCCGGGCGCGCTCGGGCGCCGCGGACGATGAGCCGGCCAGGCAGGCCGCCGCCCTGCTGCACGCGCTGGTGGACCAGCGGCCGTTGCGGCGCGGCAACCAGCAGGTCGCGCTGGTCGCCACGCTGCAGTTCCTCGCCCTCACAACGGCTGGGACGTCGACCCCGACCCGCCGGAGGCGACCAGGACCGTGGTCGCCGAGTTGGCCGCCGGCACGCTCGACACCGACGACGTCGTGGCCTGGCTTGCACCCCGACTGCGACGGAGCGAACGTGCCGCGCCCTGCGCGAAGGAGGCACCGATGCGGCGACGGCTGCCATTGGCGGAAAAGCTCAAGATGGTGACGATGCGCACACAGCCCAAGGGCCTGTTCCAGCGGTTCACCGATCGGGCCAGGCGGGCCGTGCACCTCGCCCAAGAGGAAGCCCGGCTGCTGCGCCACAACTACGTCGGCACCGAGCACCTGCTGCTGGGCCTGCTCTACGAAGGAGAGGGCATCGCCGCCCAGGCGCTGGGGTCGCTTGGGGTCTCGCTGCAGGCGGTCCGCGCGCAGGTCGAGCAGATCATCGGCCACGGCCCGACCACTCCCACCGGGCACATCCCCTTCACGCCACGGGCCAAGAAGGCCCTGGAGCTGTCGCTGCGCGAGGCGCTGGCGCTGGGCCACAACTACATCGGCACCGAGCACTTGCTGCTCGGCCTGATCCGCGATGGCGAAGGGGTCGCCGCCCAGGTGCTGGCTAGGTTCGACGCCGACCATGCCCGCCTGCGCGAGCAGGTGCTGCGCCTGGTGACCGACGACTGCCAGGAGCCGGGTGTGCCGACGCGGCTGGTCCGTGTGAGCGTGCCCGCCGACCTGGTCGTGGCCGCCGAGCGGCTGGCCCAGGTGCGACAGCAGAAGCAGGCCGCCTTCGACGCCGGCGACCTCGAGCGTGCCGCGGCGCTGCGCGACCAGGAGAAGCAGCTGCTTGCCGACAAGCTGCGGCTGGAGCGCCAGCTCGAAGCCGGCGTGGACGTTGAGGCGGTGATCGCCGAGAACCAGCGGGTGCACCGCGAGCTCGAGCGCCTGCGAGAGCTGCTGCGCCAGCACGGCATCGAGCCAAACGGCGGCAACGCCCGAACCGCCTGACGCCACACCCGATATCCCCAGGCATCCGGGCGCCGCTTGGCGGTGGTCACAGCTCGCTACCGGCCCCCCAGTTCGCGAACCCAAGGGTCCATGCTCACCCATCAGCGCCCACCACCCTCGAGTTCGCGGCCGACGACCCTTCGGAATTCACGAACCCGCGGCTTTCGGGCTGAAGACCTCGACCGGCCCCTCGGCGACCGCGTGGATCGGCAAGCGGAGCCACGGCACGAGCTGCTCGGCGGTGGCGTGGATGTCGACCCGCGCGGTGGTCTGGTTACGGTGGGCGGTGACCTGGGGAGCGACGACCAGGTTGGGGCCGAGCGTGGCGAGGAACTCGCGGGCCTTGGCGGCGCCGGCTGCCGCGGTGCCGCCTTCCAGGCGGGCGACCCGCTCGCCTTCCTCGGCGGCGGCGGTGGCCACATGCACGCCGTGCTGCCACAGCGCGAACTGCACCACCAGCAGCACCAGAACCAGCAGCAGCGGGGTGGCGACGACCAGTTCGGCAGCCACTGCCCCCGCCTGCCCACCGTCCGGGGTGTGCTGGGGCCGCGCCCTGTCGCGCCAGGAGCGCTCGG
>WNGB01004321.1_pt1 | contig 22366 bp, 23 predicted proteins | sample 5400681 | NCBI WGS metagenome assembly WNGB01 (sample SAMN13153367, study PRJNA577476) | soil metagenome | isolation source: 115 cm soil or saprolite under grassland replicate 2 | place: USA:California | collected 2016-06-15
TCGCGGCGATCGTGGCGTCGTTCCGCGCGCGCCTACGGGTGTCGGGCGATGCCGGGTTCTTCGCGCTGTGGCTCGTCCCGGCGGCGTTCGTCTACGTCACGATCCACATCGGCGACCCCGGCTATCTCATGTCGGTCCTTCCCGGTTTGTACGTCGCGTGCGCGGCGCTGCTCGCGGACGCGGCGCCTGGCGCGCGCCACGCGATCGTCGCTGTCGGCGCCGCGCTCTTCGCGCTCAATGCCGGCGTGTTCGTCCTAACGGACGCGCCGTTCTCCGCGGTGGCCATCGCGCGGCATGATCGCTCGCTCGTGGAGCGCGTGGCGTACGTCCGCGGAAGCTTCGATCGGAACGCGGTCGTGATCGCCCAGTCCGAGTACCTCACGGCGCGCTACTACCTGGGGGAGTTCCGTGTTCTCTTCTACGGCGACGCGCCCGAGGTGCTGTCGCGGTCGCGGAGGGAGGAACGCCTCGTCGGTCCGGCCACGGTCGTCGTGTTCGGCGCTCTCGCCGGTGGGCGGCCGCCGGCGCTACGGATCAGCAACGAGGGCATGCCGGTGCCGGCGGGAACCGTCGACCCGAGCGGCACGATCGTCGCCTACGACCTCGAGCCGCGCTGAGGTTCGCGCGCCGATCAGCCTGCGGCGGGTAGCTCGAACACGAAGAGATGGTTCAATCCGAGCTCGAACCGCTGATGCGTTACGAGGCGCATCCCCGCCGCGGCGAAGTAGCCTGGCGTCTCCTCGGGGTGATAGCCGTGATGCGCCTCGATGTCCATGGCGTGGAGCAGACGCAGCCGTCGCAGCGCGTCGACGATGCGATCGACGAGCGGCGCGGGCACCGTGAGGACGACGCGACCCCCGGGACGCAGCAGCCCGTGGCAGGCGGCGACGAACGCGGGCCGCTCGTGGTCGGGGACGTGTTCGAAGACGGCGAGGAGCGCGATGACGTCGTACGGTCCGCGGTCGCGCAGGTCGTCAGGGAAGCTGCCGCGCACGAGCCCGGAGCCCTCTGGTGCATCGGGGTCGATGCCGACGGCGTCACGCACGCGACCGGCTGCGGCCCGTATCAGCGACCCGTCTGCACAGCCGACGTCGAGAAGCCGCCCGCCCGCGGGGATGTGCGGCAGCGCCTTCCGGATCCGCAGGCGCTGGATGAGCCGGTCGAGCGCTGTCATGCCGCGGCCTCCGCGATGCGGCCGACGACGCCCTTGGCCCCGGCCGGCTCACGCCACAGGAGCAGGACGATCGCGATGAAGAATCCGAGAGGCACGACGACGCTGAACGTCTCGTCATGTCGCGCCACGGCGATGCCGTAGAGCACGGGCGACACGACGAGGAGCGTGCCGCTCGCGGCGAGGGCGAAGCGGCGCCCCAGCTGCTCGGACCGCCGCGCGAGGATCCCGGCAGTGATCACGGCGGGAACGAACAGCAGGACCTGGTCGTACGACCAGCTGTAGATCGCCCCGGCGTTCGACAACGTGATCCACGCGGCGAGCGAGGCATCGCTCCCCGGGCGGAAGCGCGCCGCGATCAGCCCGCCGACGGCGATGAGCGCGTACGCGACGAAGCGACCGGTCGGGCCGATGAGCTGATTCAGCACCGACGGCAAGACGGCGGAACGTAGCGTGCGTCGCGGCGGAATGTCCTCGAGCCACGCCGCAAGCCAATCATGCGGGGCCGCGAGCCAGGCGATGATGACGACGGTCGTGGCGAGCAACAGCGCGACGATCACGTAGCGGCGGAAGATGCGCTCGCGCAGCGCACCGTATGCGAGACCGAGCGCGGTGAAAACCACCAGCTGTGGCTTCGCGAGGAAGAGCAGCGACGGACCAGCCCCGAGCGCCGGTCGCGCCGCGCGGATCGCGAGCACGGTCGCGGCGACCGCCGACATCAGGAGCAGGCTCCACTGGCCGAGCACGATGGCGTGGAACGACGGCTGCGCGAGGAAGAGCGCGAGGCCGAACGCGGCGTGCGTGACCGGGCGCGCGGGAACGAATGCCCGCAACATCCCGCGGAGCGCCAGAGCGGCGCAGGACATGCTCAGGAGCATCCAGATCCAGCCGGCCACCTCGAGCGGCACCATCGCGAGCGGCGCGACCGCGTACGCCACCCACGGCATGTAGTCGTAGACGAGCGCGTCCGGCGTCTTGGTCCCGACGTCGACGGCGAGGCCGTAGTACAGGGCCGGGTCCCAAGGGTTGACGCCGAGGACGATCGCCCGCGCGCCTGACCATACACCGGAGAAATCGTTCATGTGGACGAGCTCGAGCCGGCGCTCGAGCGGTCCCCCGATGAAGATGAAAGCCACTCCGAAGGCGACGGCCGCCCAGTACGCGAGGTCGGCGCGCCTCTCGCTGGTCATGCGGCGCAAGGGTACTTTGACCTCATGCCGGCGTGGGCACGGTCATGGCTCTTCGGCGCGTTCGCCGGGATCGCGCTGCTGTTCTCCGCGATGCAGGCCGAACTCGCCTTCCCGTTCGTCCTGCTGGTCTTCGTCGCGACCGTGATGCGATCGCACGCGCGCGCCGCCCTCGGTGGTGGCGCGCTGATCCCTACGGGTTCCCCCTTCCTGTACGAGCTACGCGCTGCGGTCGAGCGGTGTGCCGAGATGGATCGCAGCCCGTCGGGTTCGTGCTCGACATACGGCGTGAACGAGGAGGCGATCGCGATGGGTCTCTATGTCGCCGTGGGGCTCGGCCTCAGCGCGTACGGCGCGCTGCGGTCGCGTGAGGGGGGCGCTTAGGCTGTGTTCTTCTCGGAGGCCGCGGGCCTGAGGAGATCGGTGCGCTGCGGCGCCCAGACGTCGATGACCTGGGTCGCCTCCTCGAACACACGCGCGCCGTGGGCCGCGCCGGGCGGGATGCGATACGTGTCGCCCGGCGTGAGGATGCGCTGCTCGCCGGCGATGATCATCGCGAGGCTGCCCTTCACCACCACGCCGAACTGCTCCATCTCGTGCTTGTGCGACTCGACGATCGTCTTGGGTGCGAGGTCGTAGATCACCATCGTCGCGTGGTCAGCCTGGACGACACGGCCCTTTAGCCCGGGCGCAGGCTCGATGGCGGGGAGATCGCGTGGACTGGCGTAATACAGCTTGGGCATAAGGAGCGAGGCTAGGCCGTCGCTTCGTCGCCCTCGAGGACGAGCTGCTCGTTCTTCGACAGGAGGAGCGGCCGCGCGCCACTGTTGATCGACTCCGGCGTCACGACCACGCGGCGGACGTCGGTGCGCGATGGGATCTCGTACATGACGTCGAGCAGGACCTCTTCGATGATCGTCCGGAGGCCGCGCGCGCCGGTCTTGCGCTTGGCCGCGCCCGCGGCGGCCGCCTGAAGAGCCTCCTGCGTGAGCTGCAGCTCCACCTTGTCGAGCGCCAGGAACTTCTGATACTGCTTCACGATCGCGTTCTTGGGCTCCGTGAGGATCCGCATGAGGTCGTTCTCGTCGAGCGCCATGAGCGGCACGATCACCGGGAGGCGGCCGACGAACTCCGGGATCAGGCCGTACTTGAGGAGGTCGTCGGGCATGACCTGTCCCAGGATCGCGCTGGTTTCCTTGGTGTTGTCGCGCAGCGAAGCGCCGAAACCCATCGTCTTCTTGCCGACGCGCGACTCGACGATCTTCTCGAGCCCCTCGAACGCGCCACCGCAGATGAACAGGATGTTCGTCGTATCGATCTGAATGAAGTCCTGGTGCGGATGCTTGCGGCCGCCTTGGGGTGGCACGTTCGCCACGGTGCCCTCGAGGATCTTCAGTAGCGCCTGCTGGACGCCTTCGCCGGAGACGTCGCGTGTGATCGACGGGTTGTCGCCCTTGCGCGCGATCTTGTCGATCTCGTCGATGTAGATGATGCCGCGCTGGGCGCGGTTGAGGTCGAAGTCCGCGGCCTGGATCAGGCGCAGCAGGATGTTCTCGACATCCTCGCCGACGTAGCCCGCCTCGGTGAGGCTCGTCGCGTCGGCGATCGAGAAGGGAACATCGAGGATGCGCGCGAGCGTCTGGGCCAGCAGCGTCTTCCCGCAGCCGGTCGGCCCGATGAGGAGCACGTTCGACTTGCCGAGCTCGACGTCGTCGACGCGGTGCCCCGCGGAGACGCGCTTGTAGTGGTTGTACACGGCGACGGAGAGGACGCGCTTCGCTTTGTCCTGGCCGATGACGTACTGGTCGAGGATCTCGTTGATGCGCCGCGGGCTCGGGATCTTCTGTCCGAGGGTCCGCGCCTTCGGCGCCTCCATGAACTCCTCGTCCACGATCTCGCGGCAAAGGGTGATGCACTCGTCGCAGATGTAGACGCCCTGGCCGGCAATGAGCTTGCGCACCTGGTCCTGGCTCTTCCCGCAGAAGGAGCAGCGATACGGCTTGCCGCCCTTGGCAGTGGTCGTCATCGGTTAGCGGGCCGCCACCGGGACGCGTTCCTTCGGTTCCTTGTGTTCCTTCTCCTCTGACTTGGCCATCGAGATGAGCGAATCCTTGCCGACGAAGATCTCGTCGATGATCCCGTAGGCCTTCGCCTCCTCCGCGCTCATGAAGCGGTCGCGCTCGGAGTCGCGGCGGACCTTCTCGACGTCCTGGCCCGAGTGGTGCGCGAGGATGCGCGTGAGCTTGTCGACGAGCGTTTCGAGCTCCTTCACCTGGATCAGGACGTCAGGCGTGTTGCCGCGGAACCCGCCCGAGCCCTGGTGGATCATGATCCGCGAGTTCGGCAGCGCATAGCGCTTCCCCTTCGCGCCCGCCGCGACGAGGACGGCCGCCATCGAGGCCGCCTGTCCCACACAGATCGTGCTCACCGGTGCCTTGAGGTACTGCATCGTGTCGTAGATCGCGAGGCCGGCGGTCACGACACCGCCTGGCGAGTTGACGTAGAGGTAGATGTCGCGCTCGGGGTCCTCCGACTCGAGGAACAGCAGCTGGGCGATGATGAGGTTCGCCATCGTGTCCTCGACGGCGTCCCCGATGAAGATGATCCGTTCTTTGAGCAGGCGCGAGAAGATGTCGTAGGCACGCTCGCCTCGCCCGGATTGCTCGATGACCATCGGCACGAAATTCATCGCCGGCACGTCATCCCTCCTCGCGCGTTCTTGTTCCCAGTGTACCCACCACTCTCGGCCTCCAGGGGGTCGTGATGGTGTCGGGCCGCTAAAGTTCCCCTAGAGGAAGGGGCGAAATGCGTCGGTTCCCGCGCTCGCTGCGCTTCTACATCGCCGCGTCGACGATCTACGCAGCGGTGATCTTCCTCGTCGTCCATACGATCTACGGCATCGAGCTGGGCCGCGCCGGGCTGCGCATCCCGGACCCCGAGGCCCTGATCGACTCGATCGACATCGTCAGCTTCGTGCTCTGGCTGGGCATCAGCGTCATTGCCGGGACGATCCTCCACCACCTCGCGACGGCCCTCGAGGGCGCGCGGGGCGAGAGCGCGGTGCGCGACGCGGAGATCGGCTCGATCTTCGCGCTCAGCCAGGCGCTCTCGGGCTCGCTCGATCTCGCCGAGATCTCGCGCGAGTACCTGCGGAGCGCCCACCGGGGGCTCGAGCCTAGGGTGACGCTCGGCCTCTTGGTCCATGACGACGTCGCGGAAGCGTTCCGTCTCGTCGCGGAGGAAGGGCCGCACTCCGGCGAGCTCCTCGAACGCGTCTATTCGGCCTCGGAGCTTCCCGCCGCGATCCGCACGCGTGTATTCGACCACCGGCAGTCCCTGGTGCTGCCGGATGCCACCGGCGGCGGCGAGCAGTGGCGGCTGCTCGCGCGCGACCTGCCCAACGCCCAGTGGATCCATTCGTTCGCGGCCCTGCCGCTCGTCTCGCAGGACCGCTTGGTCGGCGCGGTCGTGGCCGGGGGTGAGAAGGCAGGATCGATCACCGCCGACCGTCTGCAGCTGGTCCTCGTCCTCGGCCAGTTCGTCGCGGGTGCGATCCGCACCTCGCTATCGCTCGCCGAGGCCCAGGCGCGCGCGGACCGCGAGGAGCTCGTCAGCCGCATCGCGCGGCGCGCGCGCGCTTCGCTCGATCCGGACGAAGTCCTCCGCGGGACGGTGGAGGAGCTTGGGCACGCGCTGCGGGTCGACCGTGTCGTCGCGGCGACCGGCTCGACCCCCGACACCTTGCAGGTGTCGTACGAATGGGTCGCGCCCGGCGTCGCGCCGCAGGGTCAAGGCCGGAGAGCGCTGCCGGTGTCGCGCCTCGCGGCCGAGACCGGCCGCACCGCGGTGGTGCGCGATGTGCTCGCCGATGCCCGTCTCGCGCAGTCGAGCGATCTGAAGAACGGCGTGCGCTCCATCGTCGCAACGCCGATCCTCGTCGCGGGCGAGCTCGCGGGGACGTTGTCGCTCAACCAGGCGACGGCGCCGCGCGACTGGACCACCGACGAGGTCCGGCTGGTCGAGGCCGTGGCGCGCGAGCTGCGCGTCGCGATCGAGACGGCACGCCTCTTCCAGGCGCGCAAGGGTGAGAACGAGCGGCTCATCGCACTTCAGCAAGCAGCGGCGACGCTGTCGGCACGCACCGATCCGCATGAAGTCTTCGACATGATCCTGCGCAGCGCGGTACAGCTGCTCGGGCAGGGCAGCGCTTCGCTCTACACCTGGGACGAGGAGGCAGGCGTGCTGCGACTCGCGGAGAACTTCAATCCCGTCGGCCGCGTGCCGGACGACGCCATCCTGCGGCCGGGCGAGGGTGTCGTCGGGCGTGTTTTCGCGAGCCGCGAGCCCCTCATCGTCAAGGACTACCAGACGTGGGAGGGGCGCACCGCGGTCGGCGTGGAGACCGGCCTGCGAGCCTGCATCGCAGTCCCCCTCATCCGCAGCGGCCGCGCGCTCGGAGCGCTCGGTCTCCGTTCGTACGACCCGGCCGCGGCGTACAGCGAGGACGACGCACGGATGCTCGCGCTCTTCGCCGACCAGGTGGCCGCGGCCCTCACCACCGTCGAGGCCTTTGGCCGCCAGCGCCAGGCGGTCGAGCAGCTCGAGCGTCTCAACCGCGCGAAGAGCGAGTTCGTCTCGATCGTCAGCCACGAGTTCCGCACGCCGCTCACCGGCATCCAGGGCTTCAGCGAGATGATGCGCGACGAGGCGCTCTCGCTCGAGGAGATGCGCGAGTACGCCGGCGACATCAACAAGGACGCCCAGCGCCTCAACCGGATGATCAACGAGATGCTGGACCTCAGTCGCATGGAGTCGGGCCGGATGACGATCCATCCCGAGCGCATGGACCTGAACGCGGTCATCGACGACGTCGCCGCTCGGGTCCGCCCGAACGCGCCGAATCACACGCTCACGCTGGACCTGCAGCCCGACCTCCCGCAGCTGCACGCGGACCGCGACCGCATGACGCAGGTCGCCTCCAACCTCCTGAACAATGCCGTGAAGTACTCGCCGACCGGTGGTCGGATCACCGTGTCGACCCGCGCCGAGGGCGACCAGCTTCGTCTCGACGTTCGTGACGAAGGGCTCGGGATCCCACCGGATGCCCTCGACACGATCTTCGAGCGTTATTCGCGCGTCGACTCGCAGGCCACGAAGGACATCCCTGGCACCGGTCTCGGCCTTCCCATCGTCCGCCAGATCGTCCAGCTGCATGGCGGCCGTGTGTGGGCGGACAGCGAGCTCGGCCGCGGCTCGGTGTTCCACGTCGTCCTGCCGCTTGCCTCGTCGGGCACTCAGGTGGAGGCTTGAGCGCGCCGATGCCGGACCGCAGCGTTTGAGCGCCGACCATATCCTCCTCGTCGACGACGAGGAGCAGATACGCAAGCTCCTCGAGTCGTCGCTCCAGCGTCGCGGTTACGAGGTCGCCGTCGCCTCCGACGGCATCGAGGCGCTGCGGCAGATCCGCTCGAAGATGCCCGACCTCATCGTCACCGACGTGAACATGCCCAACATGAACGGCTTCGAGCTCACGCGACGCCTCCGCTCCGACCACCGCACCGCACGCGTTCCGATCGTGATGCTGTCGGCGCGCAAGCAGGCCGACGACATCCTCACCGGTTACGCCGAGGGTGCCGACGAATACATCGCGAAGCCGATCGAGATGGCGGTGCTCGCGGCGAAGATCGAAGTGCTCATCAAGCGGATGAAGTCGACCGCCGGCGTGGTGATCAAGCGGGGCAGGGTGCTGGTCTTCATTCGCGGGAAAGGCGGCGCGGGCGCGACGACGCTCGCCGTCAACAGCGCCGTCGCGCTCGCCGAGACGAAGATGTACAAGACCGCGGTCCTCGATCTGAGCCTGGAGTTCGGCAACGTCGCATCACATCTCAACCTGAAGCCACAACGCACCTTGGCCGACCTGGCGGAGACAGCAGCGGACCAGCTCGACGACGCGACGTTCGCGACCTTCATCGCGCAGGACCGCAGCGGCGTGCAGGTCTGCGTCGGCTCCGATGTGCCGGAGCACGCGGAGCTCGTCACGGTGAGCGCCGTGCAGCAGAGCATCGATCGACTGCGGCGTGGCAGCGACTACCTGATGGTCGACACACCGCCGTCCTTCACGCAGCAGACGCTCGCCGCGATCGACACCGCCGACGGCGCCTGTGTCGTGGCCGAGCCGCATGTCGCCTCGATGAAGGCCGGCCGCGACTGTCTCGACGTCCTCGCGAAGCTGTCGTTCCCCGCCGAGCGGATCCTGCTCGTGATCAACCGGACCACCCAGAGCGGTCTCGAGACCGACGAGGTCGCGCGTTTCTTCAACCGGCGGCCCGACATCGTCGTGCCCTTCACGCCCGCATTCGACGATGCCGCCGACCGCGGCCGGCCGATCGTCGTGCTCCATCCCGACAACGCTTCGTCCAAGCAGCTGCGCGATCTCGCGGCGCGACTCACCGTACTGGCGCCGGCGGGGCGCTGACATCCGCATACGCTTCTGGGGCACGCGCGGCTCGATCTCCTCGGCGGGGCCCGAGACACTGCGCTACGGCGGCAACACGCCGTGCGTCGAGGTCACGACGGACGACGGCACGCTGCTGGTCTTCGATGCCGGCACCGGAGCGCGCAAACTGGGACTGAGGCTCGCGCAGAAAGGTCCGGTGCGACTCCATCTGCTCCTTTCGCACACACACGCCGACCACATCCAGGGCTTGCCCTTCTTTCTGCCGGTTCTCAGGCCGGGTAGCCACGTCACCGTCTACGGACCGTCCGGCTTGGACCGGCGCCTTCCGACCGCGATCGGCGGCACGATGGACTACGCGTACTTCCCAGTCCCGCTCGAATCCCTTCCAGCGAAAGTGGACTTCATCGAGCTCGGCGAGACAGAGTTCTCGATCGGCGGCATCAAGATCCGCACGCAGTTCCTGAATCACACCTCACCGTGCATCGGCTATCGCATCACGGCAGGATCGGCCACGCTGGTGTACGCGACCGATCACGAAGCACACGCGAATCCACACTGGCGAGCCGATCGCGGCACCGATGTCTTCGATCCGGCACTCTTCGCACACACCGGCGATACCCGCCACGCGTCATTCCTGAGCGGCGCTGAGATCGTGATCCACGACGCGCAGTACGACGCCGCGGACTATCCCATCAAAGCGGGTTGGGGTCACAGCACGGTCGAATACGCGGTCGACGTCGCCCTCGCCGCGCGCGTGAGGACGCTGCTCCTGTTCCATCACGATCCCGATCGGGACGATCCCAGCGTGGACGACCTCACCGCGACGGCGGCCGGTCGCGTCATGGCATCGAAACGAGCGCTGCGCATCGTCGCCGCCGCTGAGGGCGAGGAGCTCATGGTCGCCGAGGGCGCGTATGCGCGCACGACCGACGTCGAGCCCGCGCCGGCGGCGATGCCCGATCGCGCGCGCATCCTCGTCGCCGACGATGACGTCGGAGTGGTGCGGATCCTCGAGGCGGTGCTTCGCGGCGACGGCTACGACGTCGATGTCGCGTTCGACGGCGAGGAGATGCTCGGCAAGGCCGCCGCGGCCAGATACGACCTGGTCCTCGTCGACATCCAGATGTCGAACTTGGACGGTCTCTCCGCGTGCAGGCGACTGAGAGCGCTCGACGGGTACCGCGACACGCCGTTCGTCGTGCTCACGGCGCGGACGCGGCAGGACGACATGTCGGCGGCCTTCGACGCAGGGATCACGGACTACATCCGCAAGCCGTTCGCGCTGCCGCAGGTGCGCGCGCGAGTACGCTCTTGGCTTGCGCGCGGCGCCGCCCGCCGGGTGTGAGCCCGCGGGCCGCCTCGACCGTATACCCGTCGACAACGCGAAAAGGGGGACGACCGTGGGCGAGCTGAACGAGACCCAGCGCTACTTCATCGAGGAGCACGTCGAGGACTACATGGACGGGCTCATCTCGCGGCGCGAGCTCCTCCGCCGAGTGACGTTGATCTCGGGTAGCGCCGCGCTCGCGGCCAGCATCGTTGCGGCATGCGGAACCCCGACGCCGAGCGGCGGGAGCGGCGCGACGCAAACCGTCGCTTCGGCGGCGGCGACTGCGTTCGTCCCGCAGGCATACGCGACACCGCCGCCCTCACCCGTGCCGGACGGCATCACGGTGAAGGAGAGCGATCCGCGCATCACGGTATCGAAGCCGGAGGTGAAGGGCTCCGACGGCGCATCACTGATGGCGTACATGGCAAAGCCGAACACGACCGCGCGCACGGCCGGCGTCGTCGTCGTCCACGAGAACCGTGGCCAGACCGAACACATCCGCGACGTCGTACGGCGCGTCGCGACGGCCGGTTTCATCGGCATCAACATCGATCTCGCAGCGCGCGACGGCGGCGCCGCAAAGCTCACCGAGCAGGCGGCATACAACGCGGCGCTCGGGAAGCGCAGCGCCGCAGACAAGATCGCCGACCACAGCGCGACGATCGCCTTTCTCAAAGGCCAGTCCAGCGGTACGCTCGGCGTGACCGGCTTCTGCTTCGGTGGCGGCGAGGTCTGGAGCATCCTCGCCGCGGGAATCGACGTGAAGGCAGCGGTGCCCTTCTACGGCCCGCAGCCGACGAACTACGCCGACATGGCGAAGACGAAGGCGGCGGTGTCAGCCGTCTACGCCGAGCTCGACACGCGCATCACCAGCAGCTCGCAGCAGATGGAAGAGGTGCTGAAGGCGGCCGGCGTGCCGTACAAGATCACCGTGTATCCCGGCGTGAACCACGCCTTCCACAACGATACCAACGCTGCCGGCGACCGCTACAACGCGGCGCAGGCGCAGAAGGCCTGGGTCGACGCCGTGGAGTGGTTCCGGAAGTATCTGCTCTAAGCGCTATACGACCTCGAAGTTCGACATCATCCCCATGTCCTCGTGTTCGAGCTTGTGGCAATGGATGAGGTAGATGCCGCGATACGCATCGAACCGGATCAGGACATCTACCGTCTCGCGGTCTTCAAGCAGGACCGTGTCCTTCCAGCCCGCCTCCCAGGGGAACGTGCGATTGCGACCACCCGAGCGTGACACGACCTGGAACGACGCGCCGTGGACGTGCACGGGGTGCGGCGCGTTTCCATTGGTCGTGAACCGCCAGCGCTCGACCTGTCCGAACGGGACCTGGAAGTCGATGCGATTCATGTCGTACTCGAGGCCGTTGATCTTCGTCATCCCATCGAAGGAGAAGTTACGCGTGAGAACGGGGCCGGCGAGCTTTACGAACGGCGTGAGAGCGGTCGGGATCGTCGACACGTCGGAGACGATCCGCGTCACGCGGAACTCGCCGAGGTCCCAACCGGCGCGCAGATCGCGCAGCATGATGTTCGTTCCGATCGGCAGCCCGCGGAAGTCCACGAGGACGTCCACGCGCTCGCCCGGCGCCACGTCGATGGCCGCCACGGGCGTCGAGCTTTCGAGCAGGCCGCCGTCATTGCCAATGAGCACGAACGGTGCGCCGTTCGACAGCGCGAGCTGGAAGATCCGTGCGTTCGCTCCCCCGAGCACCCGGAAGCGATAGAGAGCCGAGTCGACGTCGAGGTACGGATCGCGCGTCCCGTTCACGAGAGGTAGGTTGCCAAGGAATCCGCCGCTCCGCGGCTTGTACTGGAGATCGCCCGAGCGATCGAGGGTCGTGTCCCGGATGACGAGCGGCACCTCTCGCGCGCCCGCCGGCAGCTGGAAGGAGTCTTCCTGCGCGTCGTTGACGATGAATGCGCCGGCCAGCCCGAGCGCCACCTGCTGCCCGGTGAGCATGTGCGGGTGCGGGTGGTACCAGTTCAGCGCGGCGCGGTTGAGGATCGGAAAGGCGTAGGAGTACGTCCCGCCCGGAGCGACCGCCTCCATCGGATGGCCGTCGTTGGCATGGTCGACGAGCATCCCGTGCCAGTGTGTGATCGTTTCCTGCTGTAGGCCGTTCGCGAGCTCGATCGAAGCGCTATCGCCGGTACGCGCGCGGATCGTGGGCCCCGGCAGGGAGCCGTTGTAGACCCACGCGTTCGATAGCTTCGCGCCGCCGATGTCTACGGTCCCTGGCGCCGCGCTGAGCCGCAGCCCGCTCGGCGAGACCGTCGGTGGCACGTACAGCGGATTGCGGGTCACGGGCTTCGGCGCGGCCGCCTGCGCCGCACCTGATCCTCTGAAGGTCCCAGCCGCGAGCAGCGCCGCGGACGTCGTGGCGGCGCCGATCAGCGCGCGTCTGGTCAAGCGATGGCTCCCGTTCTTCGCGGACATGTCGCGTCCCTCCTGTCGCTCGAAACCAGAACGCACCCGAGGCGTCGCCGTCGGATGCGGCCGGTCGGCGTGATCGTTCAGTGGAAGCATGGGATCGTGGGCCGCTCGCGCTAGGGCCGAACGCCCTGACGATGTCAGGGGCTCTTGCGCATCTTTGTAGGGGGCCGCCTGTCAGCGCGAGTGCGCTGCGAGCGCCATGCGTGTGACCGGTCCGTACGTTCCGGTCGGCTCGATCCCGATGTCGCGCTGGAACGCCGTCACGGCATCACGTGTGATCGGACCGTAGTACCCGGTGACGAGATCCATGTAGCCGAGCCTGCGCAGCGACCCCTGCAGCGCTTCGACGCCGGCCGACCGCTCGCCGGGTGCGAGCGGACCGCGCGGGACGGCCGCGCCAGCACGGGACAGCGAACGAGCGAGGGCCGCAGCCGTGAGCTCACCGTAGAAGCCCGTCGCGGGAACGCCAGTCTCGGACTGGAACGCCCGCACGGCGGCGAGCGTTCGTGGACCGAAAGCGCCGCCGCCCGCGGCGACGATGTCGTGCGGGATGAAGCCCAGGTACGCGAGGTCCCATTGCAGGAGTGCGACCTGCGGGCCTACGTCGCCGAACGACACCCCGGCACGCGGGCGACACGCTCGGTCGTCGCACTCGGGATCAGCGACGCTCGACACGATGACGGCGCCGCCGCCCGCGCAGCTCCGCACGAGCGACATGTAGTACGACCAATCCCACGTCGGACCGGGGTCCGCATGATCCGCACCGGGCAGCTCGCTGTGCGCGAGGATGTGGGTACGGTCGAGCGGTAAGCCGTAGCGCCGCGCGATGGCGCACACGAGCCCGGCCGAGCTGCGGTACTGCGCCGCGGTATAGCCAATGCCTCGACGCGGATCGAACTCGTGCTCGATACCGATCGTCGTGCGGTTGACTCCACGCGCATGGAATGCTGTGTCCGCTTCAGTGACGAACTGGGTGATCTCGCCATCGGCCGCGCGCACGACGTAGTGCGCGCTGGCATTCGCCACCGGGTCGTGGAACCAGGAGAAGACCGACGCGTACGGACCGTCTGTCCCGTGGATGACGATCCCGGAGACGCGCTCGCCTCCACGACCGACGGCGTAGTTCTCCGGCGCGGCGGGCGACCAGCGCAGCTGCGGGTACCAAGACGGCGGCGCGGCGGCCACCGGCTGCGCCGAGACCAGGAACGCGCCGATCACGACCGCGAGGACGACACACTTCCGCGCCATTAGCAGGGGCAGGGATGATACGTCCGGCTAGGTCTTCTTCTCCAGCATCGCGCGGAGCGCTTCGCGTCCCTCGGGCGTCGCTCTCGACTTCTCGGGGACGATGATCTTCGGCTCCTCGGGCTTCGGCGCGGCGCCGTGCAGGTTGGTGGCTTCGCCGCCGGCCTTCTTGATCGCCTCGGCCTCCGCGTCGGGCGACTCGAGACCGATGAGCTTGTCGACCGTCTTTCGATTGCGGATCGAGCGCGCGAACGACGCAAGCACGAGCGGATCGCGCAGCGCGCGCGGGTCTTGCTGCGCGAGCGGCGTCATCGCGACCTGCGCCGCGAGCTCGTTCGACGAAACGGTGACGCCTTCCTTCTTCGCGATGGCATCGAGCACGAGGATCGACTTCGCGCGACGCTCTGCGGCGGGCTTCCACTCGCCGCGTATCTCGTCCTCGGTCTTGCGCGCCTGCAGCAGGAACTGCTCGAACGTGATCCCCTGCTCACGCACGCGGGCCTTCAGGTCGGCGACCATGTGGTCGAGCTCGTCCTTGACAAGGACCTCGGGGACCTCGACGGTCGCTGTATCGACGGCGTGTTCGAGCATCTTGTCGGCGGCCGCGTCACGCGCTTCATGGAATGACGAGTGCGCGAGCTCGTTCTTCACCTCACGCCGGAGCGCGGCGACGTCGCCCACGCCAACGCTCTTGGCGAAATCGTCGTCGAGCGCGGGTAAGACCTTCTCCGAGACCTGGCTCGCCCTGATCGAGAACGTGCCCTTCTTGCCACGCAGCTCGTCCGAAGCGGTGTCGGCCGGGAACTCGAGCTCGACGGTCCTGCTGTCGCCCGCCTTCAGGCCGACGAACGCCTCACCGAGGCCGGGTATGGACGTCTTGCGGCCGGCCTCGACATGCGCGTTGCGCGCGAAGGGTGGCAAGGGCTTGCCGTCGACAGTGACGTCGATGTCGACCATGACGATGTCGCCCTCCTTCGCGGAGCGACCGACAGGCTGCAGCTGCGCGTGCGACTCGCGCATCGCCTCGATGGTCTTCTCGATCTCCTCGCCGCTCGGCGGGCCAGGCTCGACCGTGGCGCCGTGCGCCGCGTAATCCCCGAGCGTCACCTCGGGCCGCACGGTGACGGTCGCATTCCAGCGCAGTGGGTTGCCCGCCTCGAGCTGCGTGATCTCGACCCTGGGATCGTCGAGCGGCGAGAGATCCTCGAGCTCGACGATCTCGCGGTAGGTCTGGTCGACGAGATCCTCCGCGGCCTCGGCCCACAGGTGCTCGGCGCCGTAGCTGCGTTCGTACATCGCCCGCGGCGCCTTGCCGGGACGAAAGCCGGGGATCTTCGCTTTCTGGTTGTGCCGCTCGAACACGCGGTCGGCCTGGCGCGTCAGGCGCTCGGCATCGACCTCCACCTCGAGCGAGACCTTCGATCCCGCGTCGCGGCGGATGGTGTGGCGGAACGAGCGTTCGGTGGGCGCGGAGGTGGAAGGAGCGTCGGACATGGGACGGTCATAGTGTATTGCGAATGCACTTCTACGAGATCCATGAGGGCGACGAGGACATCGGTGCCGCCGTCCTGCTCGCTCATGAGGAGCGACTCGAGCCATTCGAGTTCTTCGAGCTGGTAAAGAAGGCGCGGACCCTCGTGCTCGATTCCTACGAGGAGGACTCGCTCGCCGAGGCGATCGCGAACGAGCTGCAGCGCTCCGGAGGTTTCACGCACGTCACCGACAACCTGCTGGTCGCGTCGGTGAACGTCGACGAGAAAGAGGAGAACACCTACCTGCTCACCGAAGAGGGTGAAACGCGCACTCTCTTCATGTCGCGCGAGGAGAACGGCGAGCCACAGAACGGCGAAGAGGAGCGCGACGAGTAGTGGAGCGAATCGGCTTCGTCGGCACCGGGATCATGGGCACGCCGATGGCCCGCAACGCCCTCCGGGCGGGCTTCGCGGTCACGGTGACGAACCGCACGCCGTCGCGCGCGGAGCCGCTCGCAAAGGATGGCGCCACCGTCGTGAAGACACCGCGCGAGGTCGCGGGGCGATCGGACATCGTCGTCACCATGGTCCCCAACACGCCCGACGTCGAGGCCGCGGTCTTCGGTCCTGAGGGCGTCGCCGACGGTGCACGGGACGGTCTCCTCCTCATCGACATGAGCACGATCTCGCCCGCGGCGACGCGCGAGTTCGCCCAGCGCGCGGCCAAGAACCGGCCGCCGTTCCACACGCTCGACGCGCCCGTGTCGGGTGGCGAGCCGGGGGCGATCGAGGCGCGCCTCTCGATCATGATCGGCGGCGACGCGGCCGACGTGGGGCGGGCGACGCCGCTCTTCGAGGCGCTCGGCAAGACCATCGTCCACATCGGGGATCACGGCGCGGGGCAGGCGTGCAAGCTCGCGAATCAGATCGCCGTCGCGCTCAACAACCTCGGGGTGTCCGAGGCGCTCGTGTTCGCCGCGTCCCAGGGTATCGACCTCGAGCTCACGCGCCAGGTGATCGCGGGCGGCGCCGGGTCGTCCTGGGCGATGCAGAACTACGCGCCGAAGATGCTCGCCGGAGATTTCCGGCCGGGCTTCATGGTCGACCTGCAGCAGAAAGACCTGCGGCTGGTGCTGGACAACGCGTTCGCCGATCACATCTCGCTCCCGGGCGCGGCCCTCGTGCACGAGCTCTACAACGCGCTGCAGAAGGACGGCGGCGGCCGCGAAGGCAACCTCGCGCTGATCAAGGTCATCGAGCGGCTCGCGGGGATCGAGGCGCGCGTACGGTCTTAGTCTTCGACCGCGCGCTCGCGCGACTCGCTCGCATCACCGACCTGAACGCGCGCTGGCGTTGGCGCGGCGTCGATCCACCTGCGAAGGCAGGGTACGCGCTGTTCAATGCGCTCGAGGAAGAGCAGATGGCCGCCGCGGCTCTCGCGCCGGACGGCGACGAGGCCTCGCGGATCCTCACCCTCGCGCAGATCGCCTTCGGCCGGCTCCGTGGATCGCTCGCGGGCGTCGACGACGAACTGCTCGACCGCGTGCCAGCCGAAGGCGAGTGGAGTCTGCGCGAAACGCTCGTACATACGATCGGCGTCGAGCGCTCCTATCGCGCGAATACGGAGCACGCCCTGGTCCGCCGTGACGACGAGCCGCTCGCGCTGCCGGCGGAGCGCCGTCCGAAGCCCGACCCGGCTGACACGAGCGGCGATGTGCTGGACATCCTGGCCGCGTTCGCCGCGCGGCGGGCCGAGACGGATGCCACACTTGCCGGTCTCGACGCGCAGCAGCTCGTACGACCCTCTCAGTGGGGTCCCTACGAGGTCCTGCATCGCATCGACGTCCGTTTCCGCCTGCACCGCTTCGCGTCGCACATCGTCGAGCACACCGTGCAGTGCGAGAAGGCCATCGAGTCGTTCGGCATCGTGCTGAACGACCCGCGCGCGGCCGTACGCGCGATCGGCGCGATGCGCGGCGCGCACGAGCGGCGCTCGCCGCGTGCGACACTCGATGCGCTGGACGCCGCGCTCGTCGCGAAGGCCGATGCCATCGGGGCCTGGTAGTGCCGACGGGCGACCGCTACGCTTTCACGCGGGCGAGTGGAGTAATGGCAGCCTCGTGAGCTTTAGGAGCTCATGCTCGAAAGAGCGTGAGGGTTCGAGTCCCTCCTCGCCCACCGGATGATGCCCTGAGCATTCGGGCGCTTCTCGCGTGCGGCGCGATCGGCCCAGTGCTCTTCATGGTCACGATCCTCATCGACGGCGCCACGCGCCCCGGATACGAGCCGTGGCGCAACTTCGTGAGCCAGCTGAGCACCGGCGAGCGCGGATGGCTGCAGATCGCGAACTTCATCGTTTGCGGGACGCTGGTCCTAGCCGGCAGCCTCGGCCTCCGGCGCACGCATGGCCCGCGAGTCCTGACTGCGATCATCGGCGTGCTCGGGCTCTCGCTGATCATCGCCGGGATCTTCGTCACCGACCCCGGACTCGGCTACCCGCCCGGGGAACGGGTCCTCCCCCGGCCGACGCTTCACGACACGATCCACCAACTCGTATCGCTTCCCGCGTTCCTCGCGCTCGGGACGGCACCGATCGCGGGAGCGCTTCAGATCCGCTCCTCGCGAAGCTGGGCGGTCTTTTCGGTGTTGAGCGGGATCGTGTCGCTCGCGTCCTTCGCGGCGATGATCGCCGTGGCCGCCCAGGAAGAGCGCGTCGTCTCGGGCGCGGCCATCGGTCTGCTCCAGCGCGTCTCGATCCTCGCGGCGTTCGTGTGGCTGTCCGCCTTCTTCGCCCGTCTTTGGAGGGTCAACGGCGCGTAAATAGTACGCATGCGCTCGCTTGTCCCCCCGCTGGCAAGCGGGACCAGCGGTGGCGCACCAGGTACCGTTTTCTCATTGTTTGCGCCGTACAGCGCGGCTATCCCTGAGGGATGCGCAGCCGGGTCCTGGTCGCGGACGACGATCCCTCGACACGGGCCCTTATCGACATGGCCCTCCAGGACGCCGGGTACGACTGCGTGCTCGCCGCGGACGGCAGGGCCGCGCTCGAGCAGGCCCGGGCGACGCGTCCCGACCTCGTCGTCCTGGACGTCGGCATGCCGTTCATGACCGGCGACGAGGTGCACCGGGAGCTGCGTCGCGATCCACGAACGCGCTACGTCCCCTTGGTGTTCGTCACCGCGAGGCGAACGACGGGCGAGCTGGCGGCGCGGCTGCGGAACGGCGCGGACGACTACGTCGCGAAGCCATTCGACGTCGACGAGCTCGTGGCCCGCATCACGTCGGCGCTCCGCCGCGCCGCGGAGCTGCGCTCGCTCAATCCCCTCTCGGGACTGCCGGGAAACCTCAGCATCGCCCACGAGATCGACGCGAGGCTGGCGCACGGCACCGAGGTGGCCTGCCTGTACGTCGACGTCGATCACTTCAAAGACTTCAACGACCGGCACGGGTTCGCGCGCGGCGACCGCGTCATCGCCCATCTCGCCGAGCTGCTCGGCCAGACCGTCGGTGAGATCGGCGACGACACCTTCATCGGACACGTCGGCGGTGACGATTTCGTCGTGCTCGCGCCGACCGACCGAGCCGAAGAGCTGGCCGCCGAGATCATCGCGCGTTTCGACGCGTCGATCCCCGCGCTCTACGACACGGAGGATCGCCTGCGGGGTTGGGTCGAGTCGCCGGACCGTCGCGGACGGACACGCCACGTCCCGTTCGTCACGGTCTCGATCGGCGTCGTGCCGCTTCGACCGGAGCGTTTCGCCGGCGCGACCGAGGTCGCGCGCGCGGCGGCCGAGATGAAAGAGGTCGCCAAGCGCCGAGCGGGCTCAGGCTACGCCGTCGATCGCCGCCGCGAGGCTGCTAAGGTCGCTTCGCCCACGCCGTGAAGATCGAGCGCAGCGAAAGGAACATCACGATCGCGACGAGCTGACCCATGAGGATCGCGCGGTTGATGTCGATCGCTGGACGCCACGTCGCGTCGCCATCCTTGATGACCCACGCACCCGCGGGGCGCGCCGACAAGCCGAAGCCGCCGCCGCCGTTGCCCTCCGTGTCGCCGCCACCGCCACCGCCGCCCATCACGTGCGCGGCCGGGATGACGGTCACGCCGTCCTCCTGATAGGGCTCGCCGTACACACGCTTCACCGTGAGAGCGTCGCGGGCCTGGTTGATCGTTTCGAGCGCATTCATCGTCTGACCTCCCCTGCACGTCGTCGGTCCGACGATAGCGCTAGATCGTGAGCTCGAGGCCTTCGCGCGCGACGACGACCTCGAGGCCGGGCAGCCGCTCGGTCGCCGCGCGTTGTGCGTTCCGTGCTATCTGATCGAGAGCGTCGTCGCTCCGGTCCGGGTCGTGATGGTAGAGCACGAGCCGACCGACGCGCGCCTTCGCCGCGATATCGACGGCCGCGTCGACCGTCGAGTGTCCCCAGGTCGCCTTGAAGTCGCTCGGCAGGAACTGCCCATCGTGGATGAGCGTGTTCGCGCCGGCCGAGAGCGGGATGACCGGATTCGGTCTTCCCGAAAAGGCATCCTCGGTGTCCGTCGCGTACACGAGCGTGCGCCCGTCGGCCTCGATGCGGTACGCGAGCGCAGGCGCCGGATGGAAGATCGTCGAGGATCGGACGCGGAACGGACCGACCCGTTCATCCGATCCATCGGTCATCTCGTCGATCTGGAGCTTGACCGGAAGGTCGTCGATGTCGACTGGAAAGAATGGATCGTCCATGCCCAGACCGAGGAGGTCCTTCATCGTGCGCGTCTGCTTCGGCCCGATGATGCGCAGGCGGCCCTTTGGATCGTATGCGGGCCGGAAGAACGGGATGCCTTGGATGTGGTCCCAGTGCAGGTGCGACAGCAGCAGGTCCACCTCGAAGGGCCCCTTGCTCCCGCCGTCCATCATCGCGATGCCAAGCTCGCGCAGACCGGTGCCGGCGTCGAGGACGAGGAGTGCACCGCTCGAGTCGCGCACCTCGACGCATGCGGTGTTTCCACCGTACCGCACCGTGTTCGGGCCGGGCGTCGGGATCGAGCCGCGCGTGCCCCAGAAGCGGATCTTCACTGATCGTTCACGACGCGGCCTTCGGAACGGTTTCCACCGCGACCCGATCGCGCTCGGACACGCCGGCCGCCTCCTGGATGGTCCCCATGCCCTCATCACCCGGTTTCGGCCAGGCGTGTTTCAGCGCCGTCTCGGCGACGGTTCCCGCGATGCCGGTGCCGAGCGGGATGCGGATCTCACCGGTGCCCAGCGCGATGCGCGACCACAGCTGGCCGCGATAACGATCGACAATGAAGATCGTGGCCCGATCCGAGGCCAGCAGCTCGCGCGTCGCTTCGGCCATGAGATGCAACAGGGCGTCGAGATCGGTCACCGACATGAGGCGCCGGCTCACGTCGAGGATCACCTCGAGCCGATGACCGGCCGTCCGCCGCTCGCGGCTACGGCCCTCCGCGGGCTTGCCGCTCATTCCGCCGACGTGATCCGCTCGGCGACCGGCGCGATCGTCTCGGCGATCTGCTCGAGGAGCATCTGATCGCGCCGCTCAAAGGTGCCGTTGCGTTTGTTGAGGACCTGGATGACGGCGACCGGCTTCCCCTGGCTTCCCCACACCGGGACCACGAGAACGTTCAACGTGCGGAAGCCGGTGCGCATGTCGAACTTCCGGTCGAACCGCGTGTCGGCATAGGCGTCGGGCACATTGATCGTCTCGCCGCTCAGCGCCGACTGGCCGGCGAGGCCCTGTCCGAGCGGCAGGCGTATCTCGGTGGCGGTCCGCTGCGCGACGCGTGCCCATAGCTCGTTCTTCTCGTGGTCGACGATGTAGAAGGTGCAGCGCTCGGCGTCGACGGCCCGCGAGCAGAGCTCCACCAGACCGCGCAGGTACGCCTCGCGGTCCCGCTGGACCGACAGATGCCCGAGCTTCACGAGGATGAGCGCGACCTTATCGTCGAGCATGTCGATCAATGGAATCCGGCCACGGCAGCCTTCGTGATCGGGATCTGGGGCGCGGGCGCGGCGTTCGGGTTCGCGAGCGTCCCGATGCGATCTATCTGGAAGCAGGCGACCGGCTCCGCGCGACCCTTCACCTGGATCGCGCCGAGGTCGAGGTAGTCGACGTCCGTGCCGAGCTCGCCGAGCGTCTCGGCGCTGCACGCGACCTGGTCGCGGCGGGCGATGTCCGACGAGGTGAGACGCGACGCGACGTTGGCGGTGTCACCGATGACCGTGTACTCCATGCGTCCCATCGCGCCGAGGAAGCCCGCTACGACGTGGCCGGTGTTGATGCCGAAGCCGAACGACACGTCAGGACCGCCGTTCACGCGCTCGTTCTGGATCCACTTCTGCATCTCGAGCGCGCACTGCACGGCCTTGCGCGCCTCGTCCTCGACCTCGAGCGGCGCGCCCCAGATGACCATGATGTTGTCGCCGTTGTACTTGTTCACGGTCCCTTCACTTGTTCACGGTCCCTTCGTAACGGTTGACGATATTCACCATACCGTCGAAGTAACGGTTCAGGTGCCCCAGCAGCACCGCGGGGGTCATGCCCTCCGAGATCGTCGTGAACCCGCGGATGTCGCCGAAGAGGACGGTTACGCGCCGGTCCTCGCCGCCCAGGGCGAGCTCGCCCGTCTCCTCGCGATCCATGATCGTGCGCGCGACGGCGGGCGTGACGAACCGTCCGAACGTGCTCTGCGTGCGCGACAGCGCGAGCTGTTCCTCGAAGAGCAGGTAGCCCAGGGCGATGACCCACCAGAACGCCGATGGGATGACGTACCCGATCGACGGGACCTCGACCGAGCCGCTCCCGACGTCGCTCTGCGTCTGGAGAGCGAAGAGGACATACGCGCCCGCGATGTACGTCAGCAGCACGCCGAGCGCGCCGAGGAAGCCCCACAGGCGCCAGCGCACGACGAGGAGCATGCCGAGAAGCGTCACGACGAGGAGCTGCGCGAGCGTCGTGAAGAAGCCCTGCTTCAGCACCGGATAGCGGTCGGTGAAGATGGACTGAGCCGTGTTCGCCCAGATCTCCACACCGAACATCTTCCGCCCGACG
>WNGB01004727.1_pt1 | contig 22354 bp, 24 predicted proteins | sample 5400681 | NCBI WGS metagenome assembly WNGB01 (sample SAMN13153367, study PRJNA577476) | soil metagenome | isolation source: 115 cm soil or saprolite under grassland replicate 2 | place: USA:California | collected 2016-06-15
ACGAAGTGATGGCCGGCCGCGTCTCGAATGCGTTTGTGGCTACGCGTCCGCCCGGTCACCATACCGAGACTGCGCGCCCTATGGGGTTTTGTCTGTTCAACAACGCCGCCATTGCGGCGCGCCACGCGCAGAAGCGCTACGGCATCGACCGCGCCGCGGTCGTCGACTTCGATGTCCATCATGGCAACGGCTCACAGGACATCTTCTGGTCGGACAAGACCGTGATGTATTGCTCCACTCACCAGATGCCGCTTTATCCAGGCACGGGTGCTCGCAGCGAGCGCGGCGAGCACGACACGGTTGTCAATGCGCCGCTCTCGCCTGGCGACGGCGGCGCCAAGTTCCGTGAAGCGTTTGAGAACGTCATCCTTCCGCGCCTGCGCGACTTCCGGCCAGAGCTGATTGTCATCTCGGCAGGATTCGACGCCCACCAGCGCGACCCGCTTGCAAACCTCAATCTCGTAGAAGCGGACTTCTTGTGGGCGACGCAGAAGATCATGGAGGTCGCCCAGGCGAGCGCCAACGGCCGCGTCGTATCGATGCTCGAGGGCGGCTATGACCTTGAAGGGCTTTCGAATTCCGCGGCTGCCCACGTCAGCGCGCTGATGCAAGGTTAAACCTTGGCGTCGAATTGGCTAGAATAGCGGCCACGAATCGCGCGCAACCGGAAGCATGCATGGCTGAAAGCAACAACAACGACATCAAGCGCCTGACCTTCGAACGCGCCATCGAGGAGCTTGAATCCATCGTGAAGCGACTTGAGGAAGGCAAAGTTCCGCTTGAGGAGTCGGTTGCCATCTATGAGCGCGGCGAAAGCCTCAAACGCCGCTGCGAGGAGCTGTTGCGCCAGGCCGAGGCCCGCGTCGAGAAGATCACGCTCGACGCTAGCGGCAAGCCCACCGGAACCGAGCCGCTCGACGTCAATTGAGCGGCCGAGAGTTCTGCGCAAAGCGCCACCCAGGAAGCGCGTCCATTCGCTGGGCAACCCCGAAGGCATAGGCGGGTCGTCAGAACCTGATCGCCATATTCGGGCTGCTTTAGAATGTCTGTTATAAGCCCCAACACAGATGCCGGCGGCTTGACCCGGCGCGCCATTACCAAGGAACAGCCATGACATCCTTCCCTGGCAGGGACCCTGCCCCAGGTGACAAACCGGCCTGCGATGCGATTGATCAGATCATCGTGCCGCGCAGCGTCGATCTCGGCGGCTTTTCCGTCCGCAGGGCTCTCCCGCACACCCAGCGTCGAATGGTCGGTCCCTTCATCTTCTTCGATCACTTTGGCCCGGCCGTGCTGCGCGACGGCCAGGGCATCGATGTGCGGCCACACCCGCATATCGGGCTCGCGACGCTGACCTTCCTGTTTGACGGCGAGATCATGCATCGCGACAGTCTCGGCACCGCACAGCCGATCCGCACCGGCGAGGTCAACTGGATGACGTCGGGACGCGGCATCGTTCATTCCGAGCGCACCGCGCCCGAGCGGCGCGTGAGCGGCGGCGGACTGCATGGCCTGCAATGCTGGATCGCAATGCCCACCAACGAAGAGTCGCGGGCACTCTTTTCGGCCAGCGCTCGCCCGTGACGACGCTGTCGGAGACGTTGTTCGCCGACGCAACGCTTGCGCTGGGGGCGACGCTCCCGTTTGATGCCCAGGCGGAGGAGCGTGCGCTCTATATCGTATCGGGCGAGGTCGATATCTCGGGTGATCACTTTGGGGCGGGTCAGCTTCTTGTGTTCCGGCCCGGCGACCCCATCACAGTGACGGCCGGCAGCGAGGCACGCGTCGTTCTGATCGGCGGAGCCGCGATGGAGGCAAGGCCGAATGGAAGGAGCGCCGCTTCGACATCGTTCCCGGCGACGAGATCGAGTTCATTCCATTGCCTGAGTAGCGCTCATTGCGTTCCAGCCCACAATCCGCTTCAACGAGCGCAGAGCACCTGCGCACAGTCGAGGATAGCAATGAACCGCCTTGTTGAGATCCCGCCCGAGCAGCTGACGCCTGAACAGAAGACCATTTTCGATCAGCTGGTCGCGGGCCGCGGGCGAATTCTCGGACCATACAAGGTGTGGATCCATAGCCCGACGATTGCGGATGGCATGGAGCACATCGGCACCTACCTCAACAAGCGCGGCTCGCTGTCGCCACGCGAGGTCGAGATCGGCATTCTCGTCATCGCGCGCCACTGGGATGCCGATTACGTCCGTCAGGCTCATATCCGTGAGGGCAAACGCGTCGGCCTTGCGCAAGAGACCGTCGATGCGCTGGTGGCCGGCACCGACCCAGAGCTGACCGATCCGCATGAGCGCGGCGTCTATGAGTTCGCCAACGCACTGGCGACCGGCGCCAGGCTTCCGGATGCAAAATTTGCGGACCTTGAAAAGGTCCTGGGCCGAAACGGCATCGCAGAGGTGCTGGTTCTCCTTGGCTACTACACGTCGGTGGCGCTCGCGATGAAGATCCACGAAGTGCCGATACCGCAGCAACAGCCGTGATCAGAACCGCAGAACGCGGAACCAGCGCGCGATGTTCAACATCGTCATCAGCGCAGACGCCACATACGTGAAAGCCGCGGCTCGCAGCACGGTACGGGCGGCGGGCATGTCGGCTGCCGACAGATAGCGGCCTCGCTCAAGCACCGGCAAGGCCTTGCCGAAGCTGGCGTCGAGCTCGACCGGCAACGTGACGACATGGACCGCGACGCGGGTTGTCAGCAGCACCAGTCCAGCGAGGATTTGCAGGCCGAACAGGAAAGGCGCCCTGACCAGAATGAGTATCAGCGGCGCCAGCAACAAAAGGCCGCTGGCAATTCGATCGACCCAGACCAGCTTTCTCACCAGATCGAAGCGGATGGCAAACGCGCGCTCCCCGTTGGCGTGCTGCACGGCATGCGACACCTCATGCGCAGCGACCGCGACCGCCGCCACCGAGCGTCCATCGTGATGCTGCGGCAAGAGCCGCACCGCGGGCTCCTCCGGATCATAGTGGTCCCCGTCGCCGGTGAGCTCGACCTTGACGCCGTGCAGCCCAGCGACATCGAGGAGATGGCGCGCCAGCTCCCCGCCGGTCCCGGGCAGGTCTGGCCGCTCGACCCCGTGGCGCTCCAGGACATGCCGCACCCACCATTGCGGCCCCAGGAGAACCACCAACAGAATGGCCAGCGCCAGAAGCAGAATGATCGGCATGAGGCAACGTCACCTGTTTGGTCACCTGTTTGCAATCGGCTTTGCAATCAGCCTTGCCACCGGCGAGCCAGGGCCCTCCCCGCTGCTATATCGCAACCGCAATCATAGACCTAGCGCACGCCGGACCGGCGAGTAGCCTTTAGGCAGTAGCCGCAATACACTACCATGTGGAACGAACACATTTCCCGCAGGCACTCCATGCACAAGCGATCTTGCCTCCTCTGTTGCCTCGCCGCTTTCCTTCCACCCCTGATCGCGGATGCGGACGCGCAGAGCTTCTATGCGGGCAAGCAGCTCACGGTGCTCGTCAACTATGACGCCGGCGGGCCGACCGACATCGAGGCCCGCGTCTTTGCGCGCCACATTGGCCGGCACATTGCAGGCACTCCCAACCTGATCGTGCAGAACATGGGGGGAGCGGCGGGGCTGATCGGCACCAAGTACCTCGGCGAGGTCGCCCCGAAGGATGGGACCATCCTCGGTTATCTCACAGCGGCGTCGCAGCGCTATGTCACCAACCCGGAACGCTTCACCGTCGATTTCCGCAGCTACGAGTTCATCGCCGCCATACCGAGCGGACGAATCCATTTCATGCGTTCGGATGTGAGGCCCGGGATGAAGACCGCGGCCGATCTGGCAAAAGCCGAAAACCTGGTGGTGGGCGGGCTTGGACGTGATGCCCCTAAGGATATGTCGATGCGCCTGACGCTCGACATGCTGGGCGTGCCTTACCGCTACGTGACGGGCTACAATTCAAGCGCGCAAGCAATGCTTGCCATGCAGCGCAACGAGATCAGCTATCACGCCGATTCTCCACCGATCTACGCGACCAAGGTCGAGCCCCTGATCAAGTCCGGCGATCTCGTCACCACCTACTACGACCCTGGCTTCAACGGTGCGGAATTCAGCGTGCCCAAGCAAATGAAAGGGCTGCCGATCCTGCCGTTCCACGAGCTGTACAAGACGCTCAAAGGCGGCCTGCCGACGGGGGCGCTGTGGGACGCCTATCTGTCGCTCCTGACCGTCAATGGCACCATGTATCGGCTGATCGCCATGCCACCGGGCACCCCGCAGACCGCCGTAGCCGAGCTGCGCCAGGCGGTGCTAAAGCTCAACGACGACAAGGCCTATGTCGAAGAAGCACAGAAAACGATGGGCGAGGCGCCAGAGTACGTATCGAACCCAAATCTCAACGCCGAAATCCGCAACGGCCTCTCGCTCAAGCCGGAGACCAAGAGCTTCATGCAGGAGTATGTCAAACGAGGCGAGAGCCGATAGACAAGCTCCTCGTCCAAAATCCGCCCGATGCCGATCAGCGGCGCCGGCGCCAAGATTCAGCCAAGTTTCACAAGACTCACCAGACTTCTTCATCATCCAGAGAGAGCCAGCAATGACCGAGACTGCCACCCATGACGTGGCTGAGCGATTCCTGACGCTGCACGAGTTCATCCCGGCTGCGCGGAAAAAGCTGACCGATGACAAATGGGACTACATGGTCGGCGGAGCCGAGACGGAAACGACGCTGAAGCGGAACCGGCTGGCGCTCGATTCACTGGGATTCCGGCCACGCGTGCTGCGTGATGTATCAAACGTCGACTGCTCGGCAAGCTTGTTTGGCAAAAAGTTACGCATGCCGATAGTGCTTGCGCCGGTCGGCAGCATCCAGCGCTTCGATCCGGGGGGCTCGGCCGCAGTTGCCCGTGCAGCTGCAGCGTTCGGTGTGTCACAGATGGTCAGCTCCGTTTCCGAGCCGGGCCTCGAAGCAACCGCAGCCGCTGCGACCGGCATGAAAGTATTTCAGCTTTACGTGCGCGGCGACGATGCCTGGGTCGAGGACATCATCGACCGCGCCATGGCGGCAGGATACGACGCCTTCGCGTTCACGGTCGACGTTGCGATCTACAGCCGCCGCGAGCGCGACATCTCCAAACGCGCCGCGATGCGGTCATCCGCAGACGCAACGGCTCAGCGCTATCAGGCCATGCTGAGCTGGCCACAGATCAAGCGATTCAGGCAGCGCTGCAAACTGCCGATGATCATCAAGGGCATCCAGACGGCCGAAGACGCAGTCATTGCCTGCGATCACGGTATCGAAGGCATCTACGTCACCAACCATGGTGGCCGACAACTCGACCATGGGCGAGGAACGGTCGACATTTTGCAGGAGGTGGTGGAGGCGGTGCGCGGGCGCGCGCAGATCATCGTCGACGGAGGTTTCTGCCGAGGCACCGATGTCGTCAAGGGCATTGCACTTGGTGCCAACGCGGTGTCGATCGGGCGGCTCTATCTCTATGGCCTCGCCGCCGCCGGCGAGGCCGGCGTCCACCGCGTGCTGGAGCTGTTGGAGACGGAGATCCAAATCGGTCTTGGACTGCTGGGCGTAAACAGCTTCTCCGAGCTTGATAAATCCTGCCTTCAACCGGTGGCACCAGTCAATTCGCCCCACGTCTTCAGCGCCTTCCCGCTGCTGGAGATTACCGAGGCGCTCAGAGGTAGATATTAGAGCCAATTCTTCCATTTGAAGAAAACATAGGGCAAGGCCGCCGCGATCAGCATCAACACGATGGCGAGCGGATAGCCCAATTGCCACTCGAGCTCCGGCATGTGCTTGAAGTTCATGCCGTAGATCGATGCCACCAGAGTCGGCGGCATGAGCACGACCGCCGCGATCGAGAATATCTTGATGATGTTGTTCTGCTCGATCGAGACGACGCCGAGCAGGGCATCGAGCACGAATGTGATCTTGCTGGAGAGATAGCTGGCATGGTCGGACAGGGATTGAACGTCGCGCTGCATGCCACGCAGCTGCGAGCGGATATCCTTTGCCCAGCGCATGCTGTCTGCTTCATTGGCGAGGTACAGCAGCACACGCCCGATGGAGACGAGGCTCTCGCGAACCTTGGAGGTGAGGTCGCCCTTGCGCCCGATCGCCTTCAGGATCTCCTGATGACTGCGTGTCTGGTCCGTCTCCGGTTCGAAAATGTCGTGCGAGACGCGATCGACCTCGGCACCGATCCGCTCGAGAATATCGGCCGCCCGGTCGATCACGGCGTCGAGCAGTTCCATCAGGACCGATTCGCCGTTGATGCCGGCCGGGCAGACCCTGGCAAGCTTGCTGCCGACAATCATGAACGGGCGCGGCTCATCGTAGCGAACCGTGATGAGCCGATGCCCGGACAGGATGAACGTCACTGCCGTGGTCTTGGGCGTGTCCGTGTCGGACTGACACATCAGGGTCGCGGTCATATAGCGCGCGCCGTTCTCTACATAGAGACGGCTGGTGACCTCGATCTCCTGCATCTCCTCGCGTGTAGGTACTGAAATGCCTACAACGCTCTCAACCAGCCTGTCCTCGGTCTGAGTGGGCTGGATCAGATCAAACCAGATGGCGCTATCTGGGACCTGGTCGCCGGACGCGACCGGGACACGATCAAGGGACGCTCCGTGCGGAACATAAACCGAGAGCATGGCCGCGTCGTGCCCCCAATCCCCCGAGCTCACCAACAGGCGCGCTCAATCAAACTCGCCCCATCGGGCACTGAATGACCTAATAGGGGTGGAACATGCAAGCCTGTTGACGGCACTCAGGCGAGCGGCAGCGGCGCTTGCCAATCAGGCTGCCAAGCCCTCGGAACGCCAACGGTCGTCGCTGCGGAGGGCGACAGGCGCGTAGGCCATGTTCTTCGGCTCGCTCTGGTAGCGTATCGCCGCAGCGACGGCGGAAATTCCAATCTTGCCGTAGCGACAATCAAGGCTCTGCACCTCAGGCTGGGTCTTCGGTGGGGACTTTCGGCTTGCTGGCATTGGGGACCTCTCGTTGACGGGAAGGACGCTGTCTAGGCCAAAGGGCCGGCGCGCAGCCAGGATCGACACGAAAAATCGTGGGAAATCGTGAGCTGTGGCGACGTTCGCCGGCCCCAGCGCAGCGGTTACATTGGCTTGCCGATTGTGAAAGGAGACTTAACCCGCGCGGGTTATTTCAGCTTAATTATATACCACCGGCCACTGGCCTGACCGCGAATACTGGTATTATTCACATGTGTCGGGTCATGAAACTGCGATATTCTTGCCACAGTTTCCAAGGACAATTTGGTTAACGAGACGTAGCGCTGGAAGTCTCGGGGGGCTTTCAGCTATCTGGTATGCCTCGACTCGGGGTGCCCCACACTTCTGTGCAATGAGGCGGATCAAGGCCTGACCTATGGCAATTCGTGGAAGCGCGTGCGTCTTGTTTGGCTTGTTACTGGCTGGTTGCATGCAGGCAACCTTGGAGCCGGCGAGCGAGTCTAATTTCACTGCGAGGGACAAAAAGCTGCTTGCGAATGCGCCTTACGCGCAAGCGAGCATCCCGCAGACCTATCAGCGCCACATCGTGGACTATCACCGATCTGAGGCGCCCGGGTCGATCGTCATCGATACCGATGCCCGGTATCTCTACTACGTGCTGCCCGACAAGAAGGCCATCCGCTACGGCGTGACGGTTGGTGAAGATGCACTCTCGTTCTACGGAATCGCCAAGGTTGGCCGCAAGGAAGAATGGCCGTCGTGGGTGCCGACTGCCGACATCAAGAAGAGGCTTGGCAATCTCCCCAACTTTGTCGAAGGCGGGCCACATAACCCGTTGGGCGCGCGCGGCATCTATCTCTACCAGGGTAATAAGGACACCCTGTTCCGGATCCACGGCACCAACCAGCCTGAGTACATTGGCCAAGCCATTTCATCCGGCTGCATTCGGCTGACGAATGAAGACGTGATCGACCTCTTCAATCGCGTGAAGCTTGGCGCGATCGTGGTTGTGCTGGCGCCCAAGCAGGGCGACTCGCCCTGGAACTCCCGGGTCGCCACGGTGAACTCGAAAGAGGATTAGGCGGAGGCTGCAGGCAGAAGCCGCAGTTGGAGGCTAAAGCGGATGTGAAATTTCCGAAGGCGCCGAACCTCAAGGTTCGGCGCCGACTGATTCATAGGACACGATCCGAGACCGACCGGCTCGGCGATCAAACCAGTCGCTGCTGCTTCGCCCAATCCAGCGTGCGGTCAAGCGCTCTCCCCAGCCGCTCGAACAGCAGATCAATCTCTTCGGCGGAAATGATCAGCGGCGGGCAAAGCGTAATCACATCGCCGGCAAGAGAGCGCACGATCAGGCCCTCCTCCTCGGCAAATGCAATGACGCGCGGGCCTACCCCTGCCTTGGGCTCGAACGGCCGCTTGGACGCCTTGTCGGCCGCAAGCTCAAGCGCCCCGACCAGCCCCATCCCTCGCGCGTCGCCCACCAGCGGATGCTGGCCGAGCGCAGAGAGCCGCGCCAGGAATTGCGGCGATTTGCGTGCAACGGCCTCGGGGACTCGGTCACGCTCATAGATCTCCAGAGTCTTGAGCGCCACGGCAGCCGCCACCGGATGCCCCGAATAGGTGAAGCCATGGCCGAATGCCCCAATCTTTCGGCTTTGGTCGACAAGCGCCTGATACATCGCCTCCGGCACCGTCACAGCTGCCATCGGCACATAGGCTGAGGTCAGCGCCTTCGCGACCGAGATCGAATGAGCCTCGAAACCGAGAAGCGTGCAGCCGAACCCCTGCCCCAACCGGCCAAACCCGCAAATCACCTCGTCCGAGATCATGTAGACATCGTATTTCCGGCAGACCTCGCTGATCCTGGCGAAATAAGTTTTCGGCGGCACGATGACGCCGCCCGCGCCCATGACTGGCTCAGCAATGAATGCGGCAACGGTCTCCGGCCCCTCACCGACAATCATCGCCTCAAGGTCGGCCGCAAGCCGGGCCGCGAATTGCTCCTCGGTCTCGCCCGGAAGGGCAGACCGATAGTGATGCGGACAGCTTGTGTGAAGAATGCCCGCAATCGGCAGGTCGAAGTCAATATGGTTGTTGGGCAGCCCGGTCAGCGAGGCCGCCGCAATCGTCACGCCGTGATAGGCCCTGATGCGGCTGATGATCTTCTTTCGACGCGGCCGCCCAAGCGCGTTGTTCATGTACCAGACGAGCTTGATCTGAGTGTCGTTTGCTTCCGAGCCTGAGTTGCAGAAGAAAACTTTGGACGTTTCGACCGGCGCAATCTCTTTGATCTTCTCGGCAAGCTCGATGGCCCCGTCGTGACTCTTGGCCGTGAACAGATGCGCAAATGACAGCTTGTGCATCTGACGCGTTGCAGCCTCGATGAGTTCCTCGTTGCCATGGCCGAGCGCCGTGCACCACAGCCCCGCCATTCCATCGATGTAGGATCTGCCGTTGTTGTCGTAGAGAAAGACGCCCTGCCCGCGGTCGATCACGAGCGGCCCGGTGTTCCGGATCGAGGCCAGATTGGTATAGGGGTGAATCAACGTTTCGATGTCGCGAGTGGCAAGATTGCTGAGCATGGCGTTACTTTCGCGCGGAGGAGCCACGATACTCGCCGCGCAAGCCCAGCCGTGTCAAAGCTTTCCACGCGCGGTCGCTTCAAATTTGGGGCGCGGCGGCGGAAGCGGGACGTTCTCGCTATCATCGGCCTCTACCGGCGGATCGAGCACCTGCCATTGGCACATCGCAAAACGACCGCGCGGGCGCTCCTGCAGATCCACGTGAACATGGTCCTCGTGGAAGCCGTCCGAGCCCGGGCCGAGCACTGTCGAGAAGCGCTGACACGCATCCCGTCGCATCCGCTCGCGAAAGTCCCTTGCGACATGCGGGTCGGTCAGACCAATACGCCTTCCGTCAGCCAGCCTTACCAGGCGGATATCGATGGCGTTCGCTTTGCCATGCTCACTGAGCTGGGCGCCGACAACGTTGTTGCGGCCGCGACAATGATATGAGGCATAGTTATCGATCCCGCGCAGCGGCGCCCCGAGCGTGAGCGCGGCGGCCGCCAGATCCTCGCGCACCCAGTGCACGATCGCTTCGGCCATGCTGCAGCGAAGCGTTGCCGGCGGACTGAGCGCAACGCGACTGCCGTCAGGCATGACCACGGCCTCAAGCCGCACCGCGTCGGTCACCGCGCAATCCCCCGGCCCATCCAAGGTCTGAAGCGGGGCCGCAATGGCCAGCTCTGAATTCATGAGCAGCTGGCAGGCAGGCGCATCATGCGAGGCCTGTGGCGGCACTGGCCGTGGCCTCGGCAGCGGCACGACCTCCGCGGCCGCGCCGCCAACGGCCGCCAGGAGCATGATCAGTGGCAGGATTGCTTTCACACCGGCATTCTGGCTCGAGTGAAGACGTCAACTAGGCAGCGATACTGGGGTTCGGAAGCATCGGATGCAAGGTATCGATCATTTCCGGATGTGCGCAAGTCTGACGAAAATCACAGGTTCCGAGAAGACCAATTCCGCCGCATTGCGCATCCTGCTTGCGGGCATTACTCAAGAGATCGCGGGTACGCGTCGGATGCATGGGATCGGATACATGGGAGGAGTGGCCACTCCGCTCACCCCCTATCGATGAATCTTGCGAGCGGTGATGTCAAGCTTCGACGTCGTTGTCTGTGGTCTTGGCGTGACGGGGTGCGCGGCCCTTCGCGACCTCTCTCGCAGAGGCCTGCGTGTGCTCGGCATTGATCAATTCGCGCCGGGGCATGACCGCGGCTCCTCACATGGCGCAACCCGCGTCATTCGCCTGGACTATTTCGAGCATCCTTCATACGTGCCGCTGCTACGTCGCGCCTACGAGCTGTGGCACGAGCTGGAGCAATCGTCAGATCAGAAACTCATTCATATCACCGGCATCGTGGAGATCGGCGGTCCGGATGGCATGTTGATCACCGGCGTTCTCGCATCGATCAGACAGCACTCTCTGCGTCACGAATTGTTGAGCGCCGAGGATCTGATGCGTCGATATCCGGCATTTCACCTCCCGTCGCACTACCAGGCGGTCGTGCAACCTGATGGCGGGTTCCTTGCCGCCGAGCCATCAATCCATGCCATGTTGGCTTTGGCCAAGGAGGCCGGCGCCGAGATTCGTTCCGGGGAGACCATTCGCGCGATCGAGCCGAGTTCCGCCGGAGTGCGCATCGTCACCGACCGTGCGCGCATCAATGCCGGCTCTGCGGTGATCGCTGTTGGCCCATGGATCAAATCGATACTGCCGGAGCTGAAAGCTCCTTTGAGGGTGACGCGACAGGTGATTGCCTGGTTCTCGCCTCGCCAGCCGGCGTTGTTCCACCCGGGACGGTTTCCGGTCTTTCTCATGGAAAGCCACCACGGTATGCACTATGGCTTCCCGCTTGACGGTGACGGACTCATCAAGGTCGCCAAGCATCACCACAACGACGAAGCAGTTGATCCTGACGCTTGCGACCGGACAGTCTCGATCGCTGACGAAACACTGATCCGATCAGCGCTCGCCGATCATCTCCCGGACGCCAACGGACGCCGGGTCAAGGCCACGACCTGCCTTTACACTGTCACACCCGACGGCGATTTCATTGTCGACAGCCTTCCCGGCTATCCGCATGTTGTTGTTGCGTCGCCATGCTCGGGCCACGGGTTCAAGTTTGCGCCAGTGATCGGCGAAATTCTCGGCGACCTGGTGACTCGATGCGAGCCAAGGCACGAGATCGGCCGCTTTTCTCTCAAGCGCTTTGCTTAATGGGCTTTGCTGGTCCCGGCCTTCGCGACCGGCCTACTTGGCCTCGGGCGCAAAAGCCTTGGCGTAGCGCTCGGCAATGTCCGGGGGCGTGGAGACGATCAGTCGGACGACCTTTTCGACCTCCTCGCTCGAGACCAACCCAATCTCCTGCTTGGATCGCTCGGCGTCGGCAAGAAACTCGCGATCCTGGCCGAGAGCCTTGAAGGCAGAGATCAGTGCTGCAATTCGCTCAGCCGGCACGCCGGGCGGCGATATGATGGGACGCGCGGCCGTCTTCTGGGTGAAGTGCAGCTCAAGCACCTTGCGATCGTCTGCGTTCTTGACGAAATCCAGGGCGTTCGGCAGGTCCGCCAGCTCCGGTTCGTTTGCCAATGCGCCCTGCATCAGCATGGTGACCTTCTTCTCACTCAGCCAATGCGGTCGCACGACCTTCAGGCTCGACCAGGAAAAATCTGCAATGCCCTGGACCTCGCCCCGTTCAATCGCAAGAGCGATCTCAGCCGTACTGTTGTATCCGGTGACGACCTTGAATTTTGTCCCCAGCAAGGAATTGTAGAGCCTCGGTGTCGTTTCCGGGTCGACGCCCGCGATCCCGCCAACGATCAACTCTCTCTCCAGCAAATCCCTCGCGCTCCGGTGCGTGGAGGTCGCATTCCACGCCAGCGTCACGGCCGTTTCGCTGTTGAGACTCGCCAACCAGCGGAACTTGTCGATCTCGAAGCGAGCGCTGCTCGGATAAGTGAGCTTGGCAAGCAGCATGCCGCGTTGAATGAGCGCGATCGCTGTTCCATCGCGCGGAGCCGTGCTGAACATGTAGTTGGTGGCCGCCATGCTGCCGGCGGCTGGCATGTTCTGAACGATGATCGGGGGAGTGCCGGCGATATGCCGGCCGAGATGCCGCGCCACCAGGCGCGCCTGATGATCGTATCCACCTCCGACGCCGGCGCCCACAATGAGCGTAATCTGCTTGCCAGCGTAGAAATCCTGCGCCGCCGCCGGGAGCAAGCCGGAGCCTCCGACCGACAGAACAGTCAGCACAGAGACAAGTCGCATACGCGTTTGAACGATTTGCATCATGGTCTTGCCGGCGTTGGCCGTGTCCTCCGAGACCGCTATTCTTGAGAAATACTCGGTCTCCATTCACGAAATCCGCAATGCCCCCTAGAATTTCGCACTAATTTGTCCAGACCATGCCGCAGTACAGAGCCTCTTGGTTGTAAATCAGGTAATATTCTATCAGAAATAATTCACATCCCTGCTGCGTCCTTCAGGCGGCTTTATTCGTATAGTCTTTAGTCCAGCGAAATCGCTCAAGTCCGGTCATCAACGACTGGACACCAAATACAGGGGAACGCTCATGCTTGGGTTGATGCAGGATTGGCCATTGCTCTGCCATCGCATTATCGACCACGCGGCTCTCAACCACCCCGCGCGGCGCGTTGTTTCACGCTCAGTCGAAGGTCCAATACACACGACCAACTATCAAGACGTCCGGGCACGCGCCCTCCGCGTCGCCAAGCGGCTTACCAAGGACGGCATCACGCTCGGCGACCGGGTCGCGACCCTGGCATGGAACACCTGGCGCCACCTGGAAGCCTGGTATGGGATCCTCGGCATCGGAGCGATCTATCACACGATCAACCCGCGGCTCTTCCCAGAGCAAATCACCTGGATCGTGAACCACGCCGAAGATCGGGTCATGCTGGTCGACCTCACCTTTGTGCCACTCATTGAAAAGCTCGCGGAGCGCCTTCCTTCGATCGAACGCTATGTCGTCCTCACTGATGCTGCTCACATGCCCGCGACGTCGCTCAGGAACGCCGTCAGCTACGAAGACTGGATTGCCGAAGTCGATGATGACTTCAGCTGGCAATCGTTCGATGAAAATACTGCGGCCGGCATGTGCTACACATCCGGCACGACCGGAAACCCCAAGGGCGTCGTGTATTCGCATCGATCGAATGTCCTGCATTCAATGATCGTGAGCGCGCCGGACGCCATGGGAATTTCCAGCTGCGACATCGTCCTGCCGGTCGTGCCGATGTTCCACGCCAACTGCTGGGGACTGGCGCTGACCGCTCCCATGCAAGGCGCGACGCTGGTGATGCCCGGCGCCAAGCTTGACGGGGCCTCCATCTACGAGCTGCTCGAGACCCAGCGTGTCAGCTTCACCGCGGCGGTCCCGACTGTGTGGATGATGTTGTTGCAGTATCTGGAGGACAGCAAGGCGAAGCTTCCAGACCTGAAGAGAGTCGTCATCGGCGGGTCCGCTTGCCCGCGTGAAATGTTGCGAATATTTCAGGACAATTATGGCGTGGCTGTGTGCCACGCCTGGGGCATGACCGAAATGAGCCCCCTGGGATCGCTGGGCTCTCTGAAACCTGAATGCGCTGTTCTGACCGGAGAGCAGCGCCTGGATGTGCAGGTGAAGCAAGGGCACGCGCCGTTCGGCGTCGAGATGAAGATCGTCGACGATGCCGACAAGAAGCTGCCGCGCGACGGCAAAACCTTCGGACGGTTGAAAGTGCGCGGGCCAGCTGTTGCTGGAGCCTACTTCCGGGACTCAGGCAGTATTCTTGATCAAGACGGCTTCTTCGACACTGGCGACGTCGCAACCATTGATCAGCACGGTTATATGCACATCACCGACCGCTCCAAAGACGTCATCAAATCCGGAGGGGAATGGATTTCATCAATCGAGCTCGAGAACCTCGCGGCAGGCCACCCCCAGGTGGGCGAGGCCGCCGTCATCGGCGTCAAGCATTCGAAATGGGGCGAGCGCCCGCTCTTGATTGCAGTGCCTAAGAAAGGACAGGCGATTCTGAAGGAGGAAATCCTGGCCTTCATGCGAGGGAAGGTGGCGGACTGGTGGCTGCCCGACGAGGTGGTATTCGTGACCGAAATACCGCATACAGCGACAGGCAAAATCCTCAAAACTGCGCTGCGAGAGCAATATCGCGATGTCCTCCTGCCAGCGACCGCCGCGCATTGAGCTCGACCGCACCCAAAGGTTGGGGGTTGGACCCTACCCCTCACAACGCCATAATTCCGTGCGACATGCTGCGGATCAGTCATTGGTGATCTCAAGCAGGCAAGGATTATGAGTACTTTTGATGCGGCCGTGCGCGCGGCGCAGCCCAGCCTGGCCGCTCGTTTTCGGCTGCCCACGGGCCCCATTCAATTCCTGGGATTTGACAAAGACTATTGGCAGCTCTGGATTCGAGGGTCCGCTCTTCTGGCGCTCACCCTCGGCATCTATCGCTTCTGGCTGACCACCGATACGCGCCGATTTCTCTGGTCAAACACGGAGATGCTCGGTGAGCCCCTCGAATATACTGGAACCGCGCGCGAGCTTCTGATTGGCTTCCTGATCGCGGTCGCCATTCTCATTCCATTCTACGCCCTCATCTTCCTGCTGGCGCTCACGCAGGGACTGATCGGACAACTGGCGGGCGTGATCGGCTTCGCCCTCGCAACTGTTCTCGGTCACTACGCCGTTTTTCGCGCTCGCCGCTATCGATTGACCCGGACGGTTTATCGTGGCGTGCGATTCCATCAGACCGGGTCGGCCTGGTACTACGCCATCATGGCAGTGCTCTGGTGGACCGTGGTCATCTTGACACTCGGCCTTGCGTATCCGATCGCGGTGTCGCGCCTCGAGCGATTCAAAATGCGCAACACGTGGCTCGGGAATCTGCAGGGGCGATTCGAGGGCTCCGCCGCTGGCCTGTTCATTCGCGGTCTTTTCATGTGGCTCGTTGTGGTCGGGCCACTGATCGCGTCGCTGGTCGCATTCGTCTTGGCCCTTGACACTGCATTGCTGCGGGAGCTGATTTCGACCAACGATGACGACGCCCTGAGCCGTCTGATCGAAGCCCATCCCAGCGTGGCGTTTGCATCGGCATTTGGCATCGGCGCTCTCATTTGGGCGGCGCTTGCCGGCATGCTTCTTTACCCGGTCTTTCAGGCCATGGTGCTGCGCTGGTGGGCGTCTGGCTTGCGCTTCGGCGACATGGCGGCGAGTTCGACTCTGCGCACCGGCGAAGTGTACGGCACCTACCTTCGCTACATCGGATGGTCGATGGTGTTCAGCACCATCGCCTTATTTGTACTAATACTGTTGGGTGCTGCCGGCGCGGCCGCCCTATGGGCCACCGGCGTCCTCGAGAAGGAATGGTTTTCGAGCGTAGGCGAAATTGCCACGGCGATTTTGGGCGTCATCAGCTACGTGGCATTTGCCCTGGGCTACGCGGCGATCTACCAGGTCAAGGTCAGGCTTGGCTTGTGGCGCGCGGTCGCAAACAGTACCGGGCTCTCCAATCCCGCCACGCTCGGGACGATCTCCTCGGTCGGCGCGCCAGCCTCGCCCGTGGGAGAAGGGCTGGCCGACGCGCTCAATGTTGGCGGTTTCTGATTGTCATGACCACGTCCGGCCAGGCAACCTATTTCGACGGCGTGACCAGCGCCCGGCACGACGTGACGGTGACGCTTGGAGCATCGGCGCTCCAGATCCACGCGTCTGACGGCCATATGCTGGCCGAATGGCCCTACGCCGAGCTTGAGCCCATCGCCTCGCCTCAAGGACTGCTTCGCGTCGGTCGGATCGACAATCCGGTGCTGGCGCGCCTCGATGTGCGCGATTCCACGCTTGCGGCCGCGATCGACGATTTGTCCGTGCCGATCGACCGCAGCGGTCGCACCGAGCGACGCGGCCGTCGCAAGGTCGTGTTCTGGAGTCTGGCTGCAACCGTCTCGCTGCTGCTGGTTGCTATCTTCGGCGTGCCTGAGATTGCCGGTCGCCTCACTCCCCTTGTCCCCTATGCGGCTGAGATCAGGCTAGGCGCTGCCGTCGACGCACAAGTCCGCAGCATGCTCGACAAGAGCGGTGCTGGGCCGCGGTTTGTCTGTGGTAGCGGCGAGGTAGAGCAAGCAGGACGCGCGGCCTTCGACAAGATGTTCGCTAAGCTCGAACAGGCGGCCGGGCAACCGATCCCGCTGCGTGTCTTGGTCGTGCGCAGCGAAGACGCCAACGCCGTCACTTTGCCTGGGGGCACTATCTATGTCTTCCACGGCCTAATCGACAAAGCGGAGAACGCCGACGAGGTCGCTGGTGTCATCGCCCACGAGCTCGGCCACGTGGCGCATCGCGATGGCACTCGCACGGTGCTGCAACACGGCGCCATGTCGCTGCTCTTTGGCCTGCTGCTCGGAGACTTCGTGGGCGGAGGCGCCGTCATCATCGCGGCAAAGACCATTCTGCAAACAAGCTATTCCCGCGACGTGGAGACCTCCGCCGACGCCTACGCCGTTGACCTGATGAAAGCCCTCGGCGCCGATCCACGCGCGTTGGGAACCATCCTCACGCGTGTTGCTGGCAGCAGCCATAGCCCCCTCAAGCTTTTGCTTGACCACCCCGAGACCAAGGAGCGCGTTGATGCTATAAATGCACGCTCCGGAGCCGGATCCGCCGAGCCTATACTCACTCCGTCAGAATGGACTGACGTGAGACGGATTTGTTCGGAATCGAAAGGCTAAATGGTGTCGCCGATTTGAAGTCTCTACAGCACTTGAAGCAAGCTCGTAGGGAACTTCAAATCGGCGGCACTAGAACCATAGAGTGCTAGTGCCCCTTTGTTTCCGAAGTTCGTGCCAGGGGGTGCTGCGACGTATCACGAACTTCGGAAACAGGGCGCTAGCCGATGTTGCGACGCTACATCGCCGAACAACCGACGTCCCGGCTTGCAGTCTGGGCTCGACGGACCGCGGTGTTCTCGCTCATTGCTACAATCCTGGCCATCGTCATCGTCCGCTCGGGGCTGCTCGAGTTCAAACCGGCGCTCGCGACCTTTGGCGGCGCTCTGGTGTTCTCGATCGTCGCGCTGCTGCTCGCATTCGCTGCCTTTGTGGTGATCTGGCGTGAAGGCCTGATGGGCATCGGCTATTCGCTCACCGCGATCGGCATTGGCCTGGCGCTCCTGGCCTATCCAGGCTATCTCGCGCTGGCATCCTATCGGCTGCCCTGGATCTACGACATCACGACGGATCCGATCGATCCGCCGCGCTTTGAAGCGCTGGCACGGGTCCGCCCACGCGATGCCAATCCGGTCATTTATGCCGGTCTTTCCGCTGCAGAGCAGCAGCGCAATGCCTATCCCGAAATCGAGCCGCTCGAGCAGGAGGCGACCCCGCAGGCCTCCTATGATGCAACGCTTGCAATCGTCACCAAGCGCAAATGGAACATCGTGGCTCGCCGGCCTCCGGAGCGAGGGCGCGAAGGTCGTATTGAAGCTGTGGCTCGAACCGCCATCATGGGGCTGCGCGAAGACGTCGTCATTCGAGTCCGCGCCGACGGCCCGGGCTCACGCATCGACATCCGATCATCGTCGCGTTACGGCTCGTTTGATTTCGGCTCCAATGCGGCGCGCGTTCGCACTCTGATCGACGATATCGATGATGCGATCGGACGCCAGAAGCCGGAGCAGCCGACCGCCGCAACCAAGAAGGCGAAGGGGCCACCCGCGAAGGCACCACCGTCTCAGCCGCGCAACCGATAGACACCGTTGAGAGACGGCGCCCCGTCGGTCACGACCAGCCCGCGCGTGACCAGGTCTTCCAGATGCGCGAAAACCGAGAGCCCGGCCGCTCTGGTCAACCGTGAATCAAGCCCGACGTAGATCCCCTGCACCAGTGCCGGGATGTCGGAACTGCCGTCCGCCAGCCGGCTCAAGATTGCGTGCTCGCGGCCACGACGGTGACGGATATAGGACGCAACAAAACGCGGCGCATCCCTCACTGCCCCGCCATGCCCGGGAAAATAGGTGGTCTCCGGCCGGCGCAGGAACTTTTCCAGGGATGCCATATAGTCGCCCATGGCGCCGTCGGGCGGCGCCACGACAGGCGTCGACCAAGCCATCACGTGATCACCGGAGAAGATGATGTCTGATCCCTGGAGGGCGAATGCCATGTGATTCGCGGTATGACCAGGCGTGGCGATTGCCTCGAAATTCCATCCATCGCCGGCCACCACATCGCCATCAACAAGCTTGAAATCGGGATGGAATTCGCGATCACCACCGGCATCAAGACGCGGCGCTTCATCGAGGTGGAACTCGCGCGCGGCGCGATGCGGCCCCTCACCGAAGGTTGGCGCGCCCGTTGCGGCCTTGATGCGTGCTGCAGCGGGCGAGTGGTCGCGATGAGTATGCGTGACCAAGATATGCGTGACCATCTCGTTTCGAACCGCATCGAGGAGCGCCTCGATGTGCGTTTCGTCGAGCGGCCCTGGATCGATGATGGCAACGCGATCGCGGCCGACAATGTAGCTGACCGTTCCCTTGAACGTGAACGGTCCTGGATTGTTGCAGAGCAGCCGGCGCACGCCCGGATAGACCTCCTCGACCTTGCCGGGCGGAAGGTCGAAGCGCTTGTCGAACGGGATATCGTCACTCATTGAACGACAGGCGACCTCGACGCCAGACGGCTCGCAAGCCGCATCGCGCCGCTCACTCCGCCTTTGCGCCTGAGAACTTCACTACCTTGGCCCACTTCTCGGTCTCTTCCGCGACGATCCGGCCGAACTCCGCCGGAGTTCCATTGATCATCATTCCGCCCATGTCGACAAGGCGTGCCCGCACATTCGCGTCGGCCACGGCCGCGTTGACCTCTTTGTTGAGCAACTCGATGATCTCAGGCGGCGTTCCCTTGGGAGCGCCAAGACCGAACCAGGCGCTTGCCTCGTAGCCCGGGACGAAATCGGCGACGATCGGAACATCAGGCAAGGCTTCGGACCGCATGGCTGTGGTCACCGCAAGCGCACGCAGCCGGCCCGCCCTGACGTGCTCGATGGAGGATGGCATATTGTCGAACGTGACCTGCACCTGCCCGGCCAGCAGATCGGTCAGCATCGGAGATGATCCGCGATATGGAACATGCTGCATGGCGAGGCCGGTCATCATCTTGAACAGCTCGCCCGACATGTGAATCGAGGTGCCGTTACCCGACGACGCTAAGTTGATCTTGCCAGGATTGGCCTTGGCGTAAGCGATGAACTCCGGCACCGTCTTCACCGGCACTGAAGGATTGACCTCCATCACATTGGGCACCCGGATGAGACCCGCGACCGGTGCGATGTCCCGAACGAAGTTGAAACTGAGCTTGTCATAGAGCGTCGCGTTGATGGCATTGGCGGGATTGACCAGCAGGATCGTGTATCCGTCGGGAGCTGCGCGAACCACTTGCTCGGTTCCGAGGTTGTTGCCGGCGCCTGGCCTGTTCTCAATGATAAACTGCTGACCGAGGCGTACTGACAACCACTGCCCGATCAGACGTGCCAGGATATCGGTCGACCCACCAGCCGGATAGCCGACGATCCAGCGCACGGGCTTGGTGGGATAGTCGAGCGCCAGAGCGCCGTTCACGCCCATATTCACACCCATGGCCGAAAGCGCGCAAACCATGCCAAGCCGGACAAAGTTCTTGCACAAGTTCATGGTTTCACTCCCTGATGCACAATGGGCCTGGGTCGACCGCAGATAGGGTATGCGCCATCCCTGGGGCAGTACAAGGGATTCTTGGGGGAGAGTGCCTCTGAGGGGGGAAGCAAAGAGGGGAGCAAAACTGCTTGACCCGACATTGGTGTAGGGCGATAGCCGAGATCCAAGCATGGACGGAATCAGCATGCCGAGCCCATTGATCTACGCCGTCGGGGACATCCATGGCAGCTACTACAAGCTCACGCGCCTGCTGAAGCACTGCAGTAGCCATTGTGGTCGCCGCGACGCCCGATTTGTCTTCGTCGGCGACTATATCGATCGCGGCCAGCACAGTCGGGAGGTGGTTGAGCTGCTGATGGAATTGCAGAAAGCCAAACCGGGGCAGATCTGCTGCCTCCGCGGCAATCACGAGGAGATGCTGATCAGCGTGCTGCAAGATGGCGACAAGGCACTCTGGCTTTGCAACGGCGGCGACATGACTCTGCGCAGCTACGGGGTCACAAGCGCAGACTCGATTCCGGATGAGCACCTTGTTTGGTTCGACAGCCTGCCGCTCTCCGAGAGTGATAACAAGCGGTTCTTCGTCCACGCCGGCATTCTTCCTGGCGTTCCGCTCGATCAACAGGAGGAGGACACGATGCTTTGGATTCGCGAGCCATTCCTGTCGGACCCGCGCGACCATGGCCTCTATATCGTCCATGGCCATACCCCGCTTGAAACCGGCAAGCCCGAGTGCCTACCCAATCGTCTCAACCTGGATACCGGTGCGGTGTTCGGTGGCCCCCTGACTGCTGCTGTTTTCGATAACAGCGCCGTGGGTCCGATCGCCTTCATCACCGATGATGGGACGGTGAGGAAGGCTGAAGCCATGATTGGAACGCCTGGGCGTTAGGGTCGGTGGGGTCGGATTTTCGGACGATGACTGCCGTCTCGCATCCTGAAAAACAAAAAAAGCCCAGCACACGGACCCGACGTCCTGTCGGGCCCGCGTGCCGGGCGTAATGATTGCGTCTGACAAAAAATGAGTCTTATCTAGGCCGACGAGAGTTCCCCGCTATTGCTTCGCTGTCAGCGCGTTTATTACTGTCAATCGCTGATAGTCCCAGACGGGATGACACCCAGCTTCGGCGGATACTCAATTCCGAGTTTCTATTCAATCGGTTTCTCCCTACTCCAATCCAATAGTCACCTTGTCGGGCCAATTCGGATGATTCACCCAGATCCGCACATGCGTTTGAGTATTTGGTACTTTCGCATCGATTACGGTCTGCTCATCGACCGTCGAAACAACCACGGCACGATTGGGCGTTTCGAGATAGCCCGAAAAGGCAGGTTGCTCGTCGCGCTCTACCTGCCACAATGGGCCCAACGTGACGGTCGTAGGTCCGTCCGGCTCGGGATAGCAACCAACGGCAATGCATGACGGCGTCGAAAGAATCAATTCGTCGCGAACCCATTCCGGCACTTCTCTGCCGTCGCAATCCGAAATGAAGACAGGCGAGTTTACAGGTCGTATTGTGGCCGAGGTGCTCATGATTTCGACGTCCAGACGTGGAAAGTACTGGGGACACAGGTGTTGGCAATGCGCCATAATGACCACATGAATGGCGCGTCTCATCGGTCTATTCGACTCCGATGATCACCTCATCAGGCCACCGCGGATGATTGACCCAGATTCGTACCTGCGTGCGCAGATTCGGCACTTTTGCTTCTACAACAACCTGCTCATCAACGGTCAACACAATTACCGCTCGATTGGGCGTATCCAGATAGCCCGAAAAGATTGGCCGCTCGTCACGCTCGACCTCCCACAAAGGTCCTAACTTCACGGTCGTAGGGCCATCCGGCTCCGGGTAACAGGCCACCGAGATGCACGAAGGCGTTGACAGAATCAGTTGTCTTTCACCCACTCGGGGACCTCCCCACCTTGAGGATCCGAGATGAGCACGAGCGAATTGAGAGGTCGTATCACGGCCGAGGTGTGCATGCGATCGAGTCCCATTATTCCGCATTATCCAGTTTCCTTGCCGACCACTACAAGACAAGCATTGAGGATACAGTCGCTGCGATCTGTTGTGTGGATTCCAGCGTGTAGGCGGCTGATGA
>WNGB01004162.1_pt1 | contig 22331 bp, 19 predicted proteins | sample 5400681 | NCBI WGS metagenome assembly WNGB01 (sample SAMN13153367, study PRJNA577476) | soil metagenome | isolation source: 115 cm soil or saprolite under grassland replicate 2 | place: USA:California | collected 2016-06-15
GTTGAGTTCGTTGAGTGGACCGGTCGGAGGCGAGGTGACGATCACGGGTTCGAGCTTTGTCGCTGTTTCGGCGGTCACCTTGTATGGGATCAATGCATCGTTCACCGTGGTCTCTCCGACGGAGATCCGGGCGCTCGTGCCGACGATCGGTGTGCCGCAGGCGCGGTGGCGGGTGGTGACGGCGGGCGGAACGGCGGTCTACGACCCACTCTTCACCGTCACCGCCTGACAGGGCACGGCCAGCCGGCCTCGCGCCACGCCATCGCGCCGACGGACGTGTCCGCTAGTTACGGGTTCCCCGTTGTGTCGATGCGGCGTCGGACACGGCTGCGTCACTCTCGCCGGAATCTTCGGCGCGCGGGTCGTCGGCGTGGACAGCTCGCCCGAGAGCCTACGGTACGCACGCGAGCATTACGCGCACAACAACGTCGAGTACACGACCTCGCTGGCGTCACCTACGACGCACGCACGAAGCCGGAGCGCCCGAACATGATCATGCGCATCTCGAGCAGAAGCAATCTGCCCAGGGTGTGGCGCAAGCTGCGGTTTTCCGCTGCCGGCGTGGCCCGACGAACAACCGGCGCGGCGTGGCGTGGCATCGGCTTACTGCGGCGGGTCATTTCGGGCGCTCGCACGCTAGCCGCCGTGGATCGGCGCCGCCGAGGTGACGACCTGTCTGTGCCGGCGTTCGGCGTGCCGCTGCGGCCTTCGGCGATCGATCTGCTTGCTCGGGAGTCAACATGCACGTATGGCTCCCAGTGCGCGATACCGTCCGCGTGTGCTTGGTGTTCGCGACGTCGGTCGCTCGGCAAAGGCTCGCGTTCGACGTGCGATCGTGCATCTCGCTGTCGGCACAGCACCCGATCCACGGACCCTGTTGGCCCTTCGGTACCTTCACGGCGACGGCATCGAGATCGGCGCGCTGCACGGCAAGTTGCCCGTTCCGATCGACGCGCACGTTCGCTACGTCGACCGTTTCACGGTGCCCGCGTTGCGTGCGCAGTACCCAGAGCTCGCTGAGCTTCCGCTCGTAGAACCCGATGTCATCGACGACGGCGAGATGCTTGGTTCGTTCGATGATGGGTCGCTCGACTTCATCGCGGCCAGCCACTTCATCGAGCATTGTCAGAACCCGATCGGGACGATCCAGCAGCACCTCCGGAAGCTGCGTACCGGCGGCATCCTGTTGCTGATCGTTCCGGACAAGCGCGCGACGTTCGACTCGGAGCGCGCGCTCACGACGATCGAGCATCTGGTGCGAGATGATCGCGAAGGCCCGGCTTGGTCGCGGTCGAGCCACTATCGCGAGTGGGTCACTGAGTCGCAGAGGCTGACGGAGGGAGTTGACCAGACCATCGCGCGCCTGGAGGCCCAGAACTACAGCATTCACTTCCATGTCTGGACGCCGGCGACGTTCCTGGAGCTCTTGCGTTACTGCCGCCGAGACGGCATGCCGTTCGAGCTCCAGGCATTCGAGCGCTCTCAGGAGGAGTTCGTGATCGTGTTGGAGAAGCGCGAAAGCTAGGCGCCGACGAGTTCCAAGCTGGGCTCGCGTTCCGCTTCGGCCTCGATCCCGAGCAGCTCGTCGTACACCGCCTCGACCGCGCGCGCATTGATGCGCGGGTCGAAGCGCGCGCGGGCATGTCCCGCGGCGGCCTCGCCGAGGCTCCGGCGCAAGTCCGCGTCGTCGATCAAGAGCTTCAGCGCGCTCGCAATCCCGCGCGGGCTCGCGTCGTCTAGAAGCAGGCCGGTGCGGCCGGGCACCATCACGCCTGCACCCCGTTCGCTCCCGGACGCGACGACGGGCTTGCCGTACATCGCCGCCTCGAGCACGGGCCGGCCGAGGCCAACGCCCTGGTTCGGGAACGTGACGATGTCCAGCGCGGAATAGATCTCGCCCGTCTCCGCGGTGAACGGCAGGAACGAGAACTGCGCGCCGAGGCCCTTCTCGGCGACGAGCTCCTTGATTGCCGACTCCTCGTCGGTCAAGAGCTGCGCCGCGGCGAGCGCGCGGCCGCGGATCGTCCGGAAGTACTCCGGCGGGCGGACGCCGCCGCCCATGATCACGAAGTGCGCCGGCACCCCGTCGGACACGAGCAGGTCGGCCGCCTCGACGAGCTCCGGCCAGCCCTTCTGCCGGCGGACGAAGCCTGCGAAGCCCACCGCAACCCGATCCTCGGGGAGGCCGAGCACGCCTTTCCGGTTGCTGCCGTTCGGCGAGTACGCCGGCATCGAGACCGAGTTGTGGACGATCGTCAACGGCAGCCGCATCGGGAAGCGCAGTGCCACGTCGCGGTCGATCGCGATCGCCGCGTCGCCCCAGCGCTCCATCAGCGCCGCGATCGCGCGCGAGCGGCGGTCGCGTCCTTCGCCCGCGAGCGCCGAGCGGAGGTGCCAGACGACCTTCGCGCCGTGGGCGTGCGCGACCCGCGCGGCGGCGAGCAGCGGCGAGTCGTTCAGGTGCACGAGCGGGAAGCGGTGCTGACGCATCAGCCGCGTCAGCTGGCGCAGATGCGGTGGAAGGGCGACGAACTCGCGGCCGAGCACGAGCCAGCGGAGGCCCTCGTAGGGCGAGTCCCAGGCGTGCGCGAAGATCGAGACATCGCCGGTATGGACGGTCGCGCCGGCAGCGGCGAACAGGTCGGCGGCCGGTCCCTCCGGGCAGAAGACGTGCGGCTCGAAGCGGTCGTCGAGGTTGGCGATCAGCTGCGCCAGGCTCGACGGCGCGCCGCCGAGCTGCGGCCGGTGGTGGACGTAGAGGATCGGGATCCGCTCGCGGAGCGGCGCGATCCGCCGGTAGATGCCCTCGATCCGGCGCGCGTTCTTGCCCGGGTCGAAGTTCTCCTCCGCGTGCGCGCGCGCGGCGCGCCCGAGACCTTCACGGCTTCGGCCGTCGCGTAGCAGCTCCTCGACCGCGTCCGCCAGGGTGTCGACGCCGAAGTCGTCGACGAGGACCCCTGTCTCGCCCGGCACGACGACGCCGCCGCCCGTTCGCGAGCCCGACGCGACGACGGGCACGCCGCTGGCGGCGGACTCGATCACGGGACGTCCGAGCTCGGGGCCGCGCGACGGCGCGACCACGACGTCGGAGGCCTGGTAGAGGTTCGCGGTGTCCTGCGTGAAGGGCACGAAGCGGACGACGTCGCTCAGCCCGAGCTCGGAGACGAGCTGTTTCGCCTCCTGCTCGTAGTTGCGCGTCAGGTCGGCGAGCTGGAGCGACCGGCCGACGACGGTGCGGAAGAACTCCTCGCCGCGGACGGCGCCGCCGACGATCAGGTAGCTCGCGTCGATCCCTTTGTCCCGCAGCTGCGCGGCGGCCTGGATGAACTCCTCGAAGCCTTTCGACGGGTAGATGAAGCCGAAGTAGGAGACGACCGGACGGCCCGTCGGGAGCCCGATCGCCGCCTTCGCCTCCTCGTGGTCGCCCGGCTCGAACCGTGTGAGGTCGACGGAGTTCGGCACGACCGTGGAGCCGACGCCGAACACGTCGCTGACGTCCTGGTTGATCGCGATCGACGTCGTCGCCAGCCTGCGGATCGCGGCGCGGACGAACGCGCTGCGGCGGTCGCGCCCGCCGTCCGGGAGGGCGGAACGCAGATGCCACACGACCGGGAGCCCCTCGTGACGCGCGAGCCACGCCGCCGGGATCAGCGGCGAGTCGTTCAGGTGGACGAGCTCGAAGCGGTTGCGCCGCAGCGTGCGGCGGAAGCGCAGTACGTGGCTCGGGAGCAGCGCGAGCTCGCGCGCGAAGAGCAGCCAGCGGCGCCCGCGGTAGGTCGACGCCCAGATGTGCGTGAAGCCGGCGACGGGCCCGGTGTGCACGCGCGCACCGGACTCGCGGAACAGCTCGGCCGCCGGGCCGGGCGGGCAGTAGATGTGCGGCTCGAAGTCCTGCGTGTCGAGCTCGCGGATCAGGTAGCTGAGCGATGCCGGCGCGCCGCCCAGCTCGGAGCGGTGGTGGACCAGCAGGACAGGCGTGCGGGGCCGCGCGGCCATCGGCCTATGCTAGCCCTCGCTCATGCCGGTCAATGTCCTGCACATCAGCGAATCCGACGGCATCGGCGGGTCCGGCCGGTCCGCATTTCGCCTGCACTCGAGCCTGCGAGACCTCGGTCACGGTTCGCGGATGCTCGTCGGCCGCCGTGCCACGAACGACCGAGACGTGCGGCCGCTGAAGCGTTCGATCGCCTGGCGCGCAGGCGACCGAGTCGCGGGCACGGTCGCCGACCTGCTGAACCTGCAGTACGTCTTCTTCCCTTCGAGCTTCGGCGTCGTCAACGATCCGTGGTTCAAGACCGCGGACGTGGTCCAGCTCTACAACACGCACGGCTCGTACTTCTCGCACACCGCGCTGCCGCTCCTGTCGCGGCGGCGGCCCGTGTTCTGGCGGCTCTCCGACATGTGGGCGTTCACCGGACACGTCGCCTACTCGTACGACTGCGAGCGCTGGCGCCATGGTTGCGGCTCCTGTCCGTACCTGAACGAGTATCCCGCGCTGTCTCACGACACGACCGCCGCGCTCTGGCGCTGGAAGAACGAGGTCTACCGGCGCTCGAAGCTGACGATCGTCGCGCCGTCGCGCTGGATCGAGCGGCTCGCGCGTGAGAGCCCGCTGCTCTCGCGGTTTCGCATCGAGTGGATCCCCAACGGCGTCGACCTGGAGCAGTACCGCCCGCTCGACCGGCGGGAGGCCCGGGTGAAGCTCGGCCTGCCGCCGGACGGACCGGTCGTGCTGTTCAGCGCGCCGGACATTTCCGATCGGCGCAAGGGTGGCACGGTGCTGAACGAGGCACTCGCCAAGCTGCTCGACCTCGACTTCGGGCTGCTCGTCGCGGGTGCGAACGAAACGCCGCCGTTTCCGCGCTCGTTCCGGTCGTTGCTGCACCTGACAGACGACGCGGAGATCGCATTGTCGTATGCGGCGGCGGACGTGTTCGTGCTGCCGACGCTGGCCGAGAATCTTCCTAACGCGGCGATCGAGTCGATCGCGTGCGGCACCCCATGCGTGTCGTTCGACGTGGGCGGGATGCCCGACGTCGTGCGGCAGATGGAGACGGGCTACCTGGCGAAGCTCGGCGACGCGGACGACCTGGCGAACGGCGTGCGGACGCTGCTCGGCGACGAGGAGTTGCGCGCGCGCATGTCGGCGAAATGCCGCGAGGTGGCTGAGCGGGAGTTCTCGCGCGACCTGGAAGCGTCGCGGTTCGTCGAGCTGTACGACGAGGTGATTTAAGTGCCTCCCCCGGCGGTGTCCTCCGGCTTCCGGCCCGCGATCACGCGGCGCATCGCCGCGTCCTCAATCGCGCCCGTAGTTTCAACTACGAGCGCTCCCTGCGTCCTTGCGCTGCTCGGTGCTCGCGGCCCAGAACGGCGGCAACACCACCGGGGGCGGCACTGATGTGCGGCCTCGCCGCCCTCGCGGTGCCACACGACGCCGCGCTGCTCGAGCGGCTGAGCGACGCGCTGGCCCACCGCGGGCCGGACGAGGCCGGCGTCCACCGCGACGGCGACGTTGCGCTCGTGGCGCGCCGTCTGTCGATCCTGGATGTCGAGGGCGGACACCAACCGATGGCGAACGACGACGGTTCGGTCGTGATCGCCTTCAACGGCGAGATCTTCAATGCGCCGGCGCTACGCGCAGAGCTGGAGCGCGACGGTGTCCGCTTCGCGACGGATCACTCGGACACCGAGGTGGTGCTGCGGCTCTACGAGCGCGGCGGCGAGTTCCTGCCTCGGCTGAACGGAATGTTCGCGTTCGTGATCCACGACCGGCGCCGCAACGTGCTGTTCGGCGCGCGCGACCGCTTCGGGATCAAGCCTTTGTACTTCGCGCGTCCGGGCGGCAGGTTCGCGGCAGCGTCCGAGTTGCGCACGCTGTTGCTCGTGCCCGGCGCCGAGCGTGTGCTCGATCCGATCGCGCTGTGGCACTACGTCTCGCTGCGCTTCGTCCCGGGAGGCTCGATCTGGCAGGGGATCGAGCAGCTGCCCCCGGCACACGCCTTCCGCTACGACCTGGTGGCCCGAAGCCTCAAGGCCTGGCGCTGGTGGGAGCTCGAGTTCGCTCCGGTCGAGGAGGTGGTCTCGCCGGGGCTGCTGCAGGAGACGCTGCGACGTGCCGTGAGCCGTTGGACCCTCTCCGACGTCCCAGTGGCGGTGTCCCTTTCGAGCGGGCTCGACTCGAGCGCCGTCACGGCGCTCCTCGCGGAGGCGGGCCAGCACGTTCGGACGTACACGCTCGGCTTCACGTCGCCGGAGGACGAATCCCTGGACGAGCTTCCGCTGGCGCGCGCGCTCGCCGAGCGGTACGGGACCGAGCATCACGAGCTCGTCGTCGACCCGGACGAGCTGCTCGACGACCTGCTGCAGATGGTTTGGGCGCTCGACGTGCCGTACGGAGGCGGTCTTCCGTCCTGGTACGTCTTCCGCTTCATCGCGCGGGACGTGAAGGTCGCCCTGACCGGAACCGGCGGCGACGAGCTGTTCGGCAACTACCGCCGCTTCGTTCCCTTCGAGACCGGCCGGCTGGCGCGCTTCCGGCGCTCGTTCGCGAAGTACTACTTCGAGCCGTCGTACTACTTCACCGACGAGCAGAAGCGCGAGCTCGGGCTCGACGGACCGCCGACCAGCGAGTGGCTCGAGAACGTGTTCGGCCGCAGCGGCAGCGACAGCGCCCGCGACTCCGTCCTCTACCTCGACATGTCGACGCAGCTGCCCGACGAGTTCCTGCACATGACCGACCGCTTCTCGATGCGGTTCTCGCTCGAGGCGCGGACGCCGTTCCTGGACCACGAGCTGGTCGAGCTGGTCGCGCGCGTGCCGCCGGACGTGCGCACGAGCGCCGAGGATCCGAAGCGGCTGCTGCGGGCGGCGGTCGGAGATTTGCTTCCCCACGCGGCGCCGAAACGCGGCTTCGTCTTCCCGCTCGCGCGCTGGCTGCGCGGCCCGCTCGTCCCGCTCGTCGACCGTCTGCTGGCGCCGGACCGGCTGCGCGAGCAGGGGCTCTTCCGCGAGGACTACGACTACCGCGCGCTCGATGCCGACCGGCTCTGGCCGCTCGTCATGTTCCAGCTCTGGCACCTGCTGTACGTCGAGGAGGCGCTGAGCGACGCGCCGACATTCAGCTGGCGGGACGTCGCCGGATCGGCCGACTTGCCGAACTTCCAAAAATCAACGCTTCGATCATGAGCGAGTCGAATGGCGTGGCTGCGACGCAGGCGTGGTTCTGGGAGCCAGATTGGCAGGAGGGCGAGCGCGAGGCCGCGGAAGATCTGGCGCAGGGGCGCAGTCGCATCTTCGAGTCATCGGACGAGTTCCTCGACTCGTTCGAGGAGTAGCTGTCGGCTGGGAAAGGCGGCGAGGGTGCCGACGTTCAGCTAGCGGCAGCTACTCCCGATGACGCATACCCCTCGCTGACGAGGTCGAGGACGACACGCCGGGCCCGCTGGGCCGACCAGCGGTGCCGGGCGCGAAGGTGGACGTATGACCAGCACACGGTGTTGAAGATCGCGTTCGCGGCGTCCTCGGCCACGCCCATGCGTCGGATCGAACCGTCCTCGTAGCCGTCCCGAAGCGCCCGGGTCAGCGGGGTGAGGAAATCCCCGGGCGCGCGATGAAAGACCTCGTCGGAGATCAGCAGCAGCTCGAGGTGCCGGTCGGCGACCTGGCAGAGCGCCCGCAGCGCCAGGGCAAGCCGGTCGCGGCCGTTCGCGTCGGCCGTAAGCACCGGCCACATCGTGTCCCTGTAGTCCTGCGAGAGGCGCTCGAGCAGGGCGCCGACGAGCACATCCTTCGTAACCCCCTGGCGCCACAGAGTGACGCGCGAGACGCCGACGGCTTCGATCTGCCGCCCGGCGAGCGGGCCGCGGTCGAGCGCGGTCTGGAGCGCGTCCGGGAGTCCTGGATTCGAGGCAACTGCTGTCTGTAGAGGAGGAGCGATGAAGACGATCGGCGCAGACCTGGTGACGTTGATGGACGAGGCCATCGAGCGCGAGCTGGCGCTCGGCCCTGATGCCGACGAGCTCGTCCGGCTCGGCATCCACAAGCGCCGCGTCCAGCTCGTGAGCCTGAAGGCGCGGGACCGCGGGGAGCTCGTGGAGAGCTGCGATCGCCGGCCGCAGGAGGAGATCCTCGCGGAGGACGTGCCCGCGCGGCCTTGGCCCGAGCTCGAGCGGCAGGCGCGTGATGTCGTCGCGCAACTCGTCGAGCGGGTGGGGCAGCTGGGTGACGAGCTCGTCGCCGAGGAGCCGTGGCAGGAGATCGACGAGCCGCTGCTCTGGCGCCAGCTGCAGTCCAGCTGCGTCTGCCTGACGGCGATGTCCGAGTATCTGCGGGATCGCGGCGATGTGGACGAGGCGATTCGGGTGAACGAGCAGCTCCGCGATCAGTTGCGCGCTTCGGCGTTGCCGCCGAAGGCGGCCGGTGACCCGAGCTACAACCTCGCCTGCCTTTACGCCGGCACAGACCGGAAGGACGAGGCGCTGGCGTCGCTCACGGCGGCGTTGGCGGTCAATTCGCACCTCGTCGACTGGTCGCGGGAGGACCACGACCTCGACTCGATCCGCGGTGAGGCGTACGAGGAAGTCGTTGCCTAGATCGGCCACGTCCTGGTGTCTGTATCGACCCGGGCCGCGGCCGGCGAGTATTAGCCCACGTCGGGCGGCGGCGGTTGCGGTTGACGCATCCCCGCCAGGCGGAGAACGCCGAGGTACGCCCCGGCGACCGCGGCCAGCGTCCAGAGGGGCCACCACGCCTTGTAGTAGTGGAGACCCCCGAACTGCAGCCCGTAGCTACCGGTGAAGCTGAAGGAGAGGTAGAACACGGTCGCCGCGAGCGTCGTCAGCCCGAAGCCGACGGCGAGGATCCGCGCCTCGCCGCGGAGGTGACGAAGGAGGAGCAGCCACCCGAGCGGCGCCAGCATGACGAAGAACATCGTCGAGAGCATCGGCCGCGCAATCAGCGTCCGGAATCCGTTCTCGTCGAAGTAGAACGGGCTGACGAACCCCTCCAGCGCGTGCGGGACGATGTTGCCCAGCGCAAACTCGTGCGCGCCGATGTGGTAGGAACGGTACTCGCTGTAGGAGCGCGCAAACGGACTGCCGAACGCGCGCCAGTGGAGATAGAACGTCGGCAGAAGCGCGACGTAGCCGGCGACGAGCGCCGCGAGCCATGCGTTCGACCGCCACGCCAGCCCGCGGCGAGCGACGAGCACGGTGATCGCCGCGGCGGCGACCCAGATCGCGTCCACGTAACGCGCCGAGTACGCAAACGCGACCGCGATGCCGAGCAAAGCACCGTGCCACCACCGCAGCCTCGGCGCGAGGGAAACCAGCATCGTGACCATCAGCGCGGCCAGAACAGCGGTGCTGTTGAGCGGGATGACCGTGTACTCGACGAGCGGCGTCGCGAGCATTACCGTCGCCGTGCACGCGACGGCGAACCACTGCCCGAACAAGCGCCGCCCGACGAGGTAGATCGTCGCGATCGTCAACAGCCATACGGCGAGATCCGCGACGAAGAACGGGTCACCGGACGGCCAACCGCGCGGGCCGACGCGGGAGAACGGCGCGGCGAGCACCGGATATCCCGGGGGGAACACGAAATTGCGAACGGGGATCGCCTCGAGATGCGCAAGCGAGGACGCCTCCAAGTAGTAGAAGCCCTGGTCGTGGAAGGCGTGCCAGCCGAACGAGCCGCCGTGCGGCCGGCTGTCATCGATCCCCCAGCGGTAGATGAAGAGGAGCGCGCCGAAGCCCAGCAATCCCAGCAGGACGCGGTCGCGAATGAGAGCGGACGCGCGCCCGGTCCACTGCGCTGGCGGTGGCTCGGCCACCATGCGTGCGCGATTGTAGTGTGCGGGCGACGAGGCGAACGGCACACCCCGGATGAGCGCACTGTTCCTCTTGATGATCCCGCTGGTCGCGCTCGCGACGTACCGCACCCTGACGGCCGTCGGCATCGGCAGTGCGCCTGCAGCAGTCGGCGCCGTGCTGCTTGCGCTCGTTGTGACGCTCGTGCCGGCGTGGGCTCTGCGCACGAAGCCGTCGCACGGACAGCCGCTTGAGACGCCGGTCGGGCCGGGCTTCGCGAACACGACAGGCCGAACGGAGCTCCTAGTCGACTACGTGAGCGGGTGGAGTCCACCTGCGCAGGTCGCCGGCGAGACGGTCCGGCGCCTCTCCGGCCACGGCCGGCTCGCGGTGGGGCCGCTGCAGGCGACGCGTCCGCGCGCCACCCTCTCCTTCAGGATGTCGGCGCCGGCGCCGACGCGGGTGACGATCGCCATCGATGGACGCACCGTCCGGGTCGTGCGGGCGCGTCAGAAGTCGAAGCTCGTGACCGTGCCGATTCCGCAAGGGACAGGCCCTGCGGTGTACGACGTCGACGTCGGCGCCGGCGGCATGATCGTCATTCCGGCGTCGAGCGTGCACGCAGTTGTGGCGAACGCTTGAGCGTCGGGGGCTGACGACAGGGCACGCGAGGGTCGGGCTGCCGACCCGTGAGCGAACCCTCAACCACCCTCAAGGGTGTCTGGAACTGAACTCACAATGCTCGTGCGAGGATGACGATGAGGGCGAGTATGAGGTGGGCGAGGTAGACGTAGCTGTTTGGCTCGGTGCGGATGGTTAGGTGGCGGAAGCGGCGGAGCCAGGCGTTGGTGCGTTCGACGACCCAGCGGTGGCGTGCGAGTGGGTCGCTGCGGCGGATCACTGGTTGCCGGCCGCGTGTGCCGCTGCGGCTTGTCTGTCCTGGCGCGAGCGGCTGACCGGGGCGCCGGCGGCGACTGGTCTTGGCCGTGATCCCGCGCGTCTGAGTTGCTTGCGGAGGTGGTCGCTGCAGTAGCCGCGGTCGGCCCAGACCTCGCCCGGCCGGTAGCCGGTCGCGCGCAGGGCGTCGATCAGCGGCAGCAGGTGCGCGCGCTCGTTCTCGTTGCCGGGACCAAGTCGCACCTGCAGCGGCCAGCGGTTCCTCTCTACGGCCAGGTGGTACTTGCTGGAGGGAAAGCCGCGGTTGACCGGGCTGCGCTCGACCAGATCGCCCCCCTTTTTCGCGTCGACGAACGGGGCGTCGACGACCACCCGCGACCAGTCGAGCCGGCCGCGGCGATCGAGCTCGGCGACCAGCAGCGCCAGCGCCTGCGCCCAGACGCCGCGCTCGATCCACTCGTGCAGGCGGCGCCGACAGGTCTCGCCGCTCGGGAAGCCGAGCTCGCGCGGGAGATCGACGTAGCGCAAGCCCGTGTAGAGCAGGTAGAGGACGCCCTCGAGACAAGCGCGAGGCGGATAGCGCCTGCGGCCCGGATTGCGTGTGCGCCTGGGCGGATCGACCAACAACGGCTCCAACTGCCGCCAAAGGCCGTCATCGACCCTCCACCACGGCCGCCGCGGGCCCACCTGGCGGCCGCCGCCTCCCAGACCTCGGTGAGCCTCTCATGCCGCCCCGTTCGCGCTACCGCCCGGTCCCTGCATTACGAGCTCAGCTCCAGACACCAGGACGTGGCTGTATGAGCCGATCGAGGGTGCCGATTTGCAGGTATTTTGTTTCGAACGGGCTCTCAAAGCGGGCGGTCTCGACAGGGCGTGGCTTTGCCGGGACTTAGACGTGTCCGTTGCGGACGCCGGGCGTTGATCAGGATTCCGTTCCCGCCCGGTCGTACGTCCACGTCGACGAGTCCCGCCGTGTCGCACCAGCCGCGCACGGACTCGAGCGTCTGCGGCTTGTCGTAGCGCGGCGACAGCGCGTCATAGGTGTCGAGCACGGCCCACGTGCGCAGCTCCTCGCGCGTGAGCGGCAGCAGGCCCGTGTAGTTCCAGCAGGGCACGACCGCGGTGAGGAAGCGGCCGATCTTCGGAACGCGCGCGAGATGCGTGTCGACGGGCAGCCACTTCGGCACATACCACTCGACGATGCGCCTCAGCCACCGTCGGGGCATGCGCGTGGTGAGCGGGCGCCAGAGTTGCTTCGCCGACCAGCGGTCGACGTATTCCGCCTTGCGATAGACGTCCGCCGCGATCCGGCCGCCGGGCTTCGCGTAGCGCACGATCGTCAGGAACGCCGCGCGCGGATCCGGAGTGTGCTGCAGGACGCCGTAACAGAAGACCCGGTCGAACGACTCCTCGTCGAACGGGAGCGCGAACAGATCCGCCTGGACGATCTCCGCGCGGTCGCCGATCGTGGCGCGGGCCGCCTCCACCGCGGACGACGCGTCGACCGCCACCACCGCCGCGCCCGTGGAGACCAGCACCTCCGTGAACCGCCCCGCGCCGCAGCCGACCTCGAGCACACGCTCGCCGTCCAGCCGCTCCGGCCAGCCCGTTCCCTCGAAGAAGCGCTGCCGCGAGAGCGGCTTCCCCGTCACGGAATCGAGCTGCACGAGCCGGTAGCGGTTCCACTGCTCGCCGAAGCTCTCCGCGTAGCTCATGGGCGGGAAACCTATGCTCTTCGCTCGTGGATCTGACCGTGCTGCACATCAGCGAGTCCGATGCCGCCGGCGGCGCCGGCCGCGCGGCCTACAAGCTCCACCGCGGCCTGAACGGGCTCGGGCACCTGTCGCGCATGCTCGTCGGCCGCAAGGTGACGCCGGACGTCGACATCCGGCCGCTGAAGCGGAACCTCGTCTGGCGCGCGCTCGACCGCGCGTCGGGGGAACTGCTCGACCTGCTCAGCCTCCAGTACGTCTTCTATCCCTCGTCGTTCGGAGTCCTCGCGGACGAGTGGTTCCGCACCTCGGACGTCGTCCAGCTGCACAACCTGCACGGCTCGTACTTCGGCTTCACGGCGCTGCCCGCGCTGACATCGCGGCGGCCGGTCGTGTGGCAGCTGCACGACCAGTGGGGGATGACCGGGCACGTTGCGTACTCGCTGGACTGCGAGCGCTGGCGGCACGGCTGCGGCGCGTGTCCCTACCTCGGCGAATACCCGCGCCTCAGGAACGACACGACGGCGCTCCTCTGGCGGCTGCGGAACCTCGTCTACGACCATTCGAAGCTGACGCTCGTCGTCCCGTCGCAGTGGATGTCCGACCTCGTGCAGGCATCGCCGCTCCTGTCGCGTTTCAACGTGCGCTACATCCCGACGGGGATCGACCTGGCGGTGTTCAAGCCCGGGGACCGCGAGGAAGCCCGCAAGCGCCTGTTGCTGCCCCTGGATCGCCGAATCGTCTTCTTCGCCGCCGCGAACATCAACGAGCGGCGCAAGGGGTTGCATTTGCTCGCCGAGGCGCTACGGCGGCTCGACGACCCGCCGCTGCTGCTCGTCGCGGGAAGCGGCGTCGTCGCCCGCGGGATCGAGACGCGCTACCTGGGTACGGTGCTCGACGAGGAGGTGCTGGCGGATGCCTATCGCGCCGCGGACGTGTTCGCCGTGCCGACGCTCGCCGACGTCCTCACGCAGACGGCGCCGGAGTCGATCGCGTGCGGCACGCCGTGCATCTCGTTCGATCGCGGCGGCGTGATCGACGTCGTCCGGCACATGGAGACCGGCTACCGCGCCCGTTTCGGCGCGATCGACGACCTTGCGCAGGGGCTGCGGACGCTGCTCGGCGATCAGGTGCTCCTCGACCGGCTCGGCCGCCGCTGCCGCGAGGTCGCCGAGCAGGAGTTCTCCGTCGACGTGCAGGTACAGCGGTACGCCGAGCTCTACGAAGAGCTCGTCGGCGCGGCGTGAGAGTCTCGCTCGTCACGCCGTCGTACAACCAGGCGGCGTTCCTCGAAGAGGCGATCGAATCGGTGCTCGCCCAGGACCACGGCGACCTCGAGTACGCGGTCGTCGACGGCGGCTCCAGCGACGGCTCGGTCGAGATCATCCGCCGCTACGAGGACCGGCTCGCGTGGTGGACGAGCGAGCGCGACCGTGGACAGGCGGCGGCGCTCAACGCCGCCTTCGCGCGCGCCAGCGGAGATGCGCTCGGCTGGCTGAACTCCGACGACGCGCTGCTGCCGGGCGCGGTGTCGCGCGCGGTGCAGGAGCTCGGCGGCGACACGCTGCTCGTCTATGGGCGCGCGCTATTCGTCGACGAGCGGGGCGACGAGATCTTCCCGCTCGCGGCGCGCCCGTTCGACGTCGAGGCGATGGTGCGCTCGTGCGCGAACCACGTGGTCCAGCCGGGGTCGCTCTTCGCCCGTCGCGCCTGGGAGCTCGCCGGGCCTTTCGACGAGGACGCCTACTACTTCTTCGATTTCCAGTTCGTCCTGCGGCTCGCACAGCTCGCACCGGGCAGCGTGCGCCCGATCGACGCGACGCTTGCCACCTACCGCGTGCACGCCGAGTCGAAGTCCGCCGGCGCGCCGCTCGCCAAGGCCCGCGACTACGTCCGCTTCGCGGACGGATTCCTCGCGGACTCGGGCCTGCCGGGCGCCGACGACGGCCGTCGCGCCGCCTACCTCGCGGCGGGTGAGTACTTCTACGACGCGCTCGAGCTCGGTCCCGCGCGGCGCTACCTGCTGCGCGGTTTCCGGCCGACGCCGCGCGCCGCATCGCTGCTCGCGAAGTCGTTCCTGCCGCGCGCGATCGTGCAGCGGGCGAAGGCCCGTGCCTAGGCTTGGGATCGACGCGACGTCCGACGTCCCCGGCGGCAAGGGGATCGCACGCGTGCAGCGGCAGACGGTCGAAGCGCTGCGGGCCCTCGCTCGCCACGAGCTGGTCGTCTTCTCCCGCGCGCTGCGGCCCTCGATCGTGCGGGAGCAGGCCGTGCCGCTGGCGTACCGCCGGCATCGGCTTGATGCCTTCCTGACGTGGAGTGAACGGCTGCCGTTGCTCGGAGGCGGGCGCTACCTCGTCTGGCTCTTCGAGCCGCCCACGCATCGGATCGAGGCGAACCGCGCCGTCGGCGCCGGCCTCTACCAGCGCGGGGCCGACCTCGTCACGCAGGCGCTCTGGAGGCGGTCCCTGCGCAGCGCCGCAGTCGTCTTCACCGGCTCGAATGCGACGCGCGACGCGCTCGACGTCCCGGCCCGCACCCTCTACCCGGGTCTCGACCCTCGCTTCGGGCCCGGAGCTAGTGGATCTGAGCCACGAAGTCCGTATGTGCTGTACATCGGCTCGCGCGATCCCCGCGAGGATACGGAGGCGGCCTTGCGCGCCTTCGCGCGAGTCGACGTCGAGGTGCGCGTCGCCGGTGGCTGGGTCGGCCCGCCACAGGAGCGTGTCACGTACCTCGGGCGCGTCTCCGACGACGAGCTCGTCCAGCTGTACCGCGGCGCTGCGGCCTACGTGGACACGAGCCGCTACGAGGGATTCGGCTTCCAGGTGCTCGAGGCGATGGCATGCGGGGCACCCGTGATCGCGACCGGGGGCACGTCGATCCCCGAGATCGTCGGGGACGCGGGCGTCGTCTGCGCGCCCGAGGACCTCGGCGCGGAGCTCGAGCGCGTCCTCGGTGACCCTTCGCTTGCGGCGGAGCTGCGCGGCAAGGGGCTCGCGCGCGCGTCCCAGTTCACCTGGGAGCGTGTCGCGCGGACGATCGCCGACGCCGTCGACGAGGTCGTCGCGTGATCGTCTTCGTCCACGGCCTCCGCAACTGGGGCTCGGTCGAGGAGTACGTCGCAGCGCTCGCGCGCGCGCTCGGGGATGACGCCGTGCTCCTCTATCCGGACGATCCCGCGCTCGCGCCGTTCTCCGAGCTCGGCGGCGAGGCTTACGACCTCGACGCGCCGGGACCGACGCGTCGCCTCTTCCGGCGGCTGCGCGCGCTTCGGCCGCGGATCGTGCACGTCACGGAAGTCTTTCCGCAGGCCATGGTTGCCGCGCGGCTTGCACGGGTACCGCACCTCGTCGTCACGCATCACACGCCCGAGCTGCCGCGCCGGGACAACCTCGCCGGGCGCCTCTGGAACCGCGCCGGCTGGGCGACGCGGCCGGAGGTGATCTACACGTCGGAGACCGATCGTCGGCGCGACGGACGGCGGCGTGCGCACGTGATCGAGCTCGGGATCGACCTCGAGCGCTTCGCCGGCGGCAAGACGGTCCTCGAGGGGCGCATCGTTGGCAACATCGCCCGGCTCGCTGCGCAGAAGGGCCACCGCGATCTCGTCGCCGCGGCGCCGAAGGTGCTCGAGCGCCACCCCGACGTGCGCTTCGTCGTCGCCGGCGACGGGGAGCTGCGCTCACAGCTGACGGAGCTCGCGCGGCCGCTTGGTGACCGCTTCGTCTTCCTCGGCGAGCGCGAGGACGTTCCCGACGTGCTCGCGTCGTTCGAGGTCTTCGCCTACCCGTCGCGCTTCGAAGGGCTCTGCGTCGCCGTGATCGAGGCACAAGCCGCAGGCGTACCGGTGGTCGCGACGCCGGTCGGAGGGATCCCCGAGAACGTCCTCGACGGCGAGACCGGCCTGCTCGTCCCACCGAACGATCCCGGCGCGCTGGCCGAGGCGATCAACAGGCTGCTGGACGAGCCCGAGCTTGCGCGCACGCTCGCCGAGCGCGCGAGACCGCGCGTCGCCGAGCGATATGCGCGAGAGCGGATGGTCGAGCGGACACTGGCGCTCTACGACTCGATGCGGTAGAGCGCGTAGCGATCGTTCGCGTACAGGCGCCGGAACGACGGCGGCGGCACTTCGTCCCGGCGCGTGAGGGCGAAGAACTGCGAGTAGCGTCGCGAGAGCTGCGCGCGCGCGGGTACGAGCTCACCGTGGAGCACGCGGCGGTTCCGATCGAGCCTTCGCCGGAGCTCGTCACGCCGGACGAGCAGCGAACTGTTCGACCACCCGGCCAGGTAGACCTGTCGCAGGGCCACGCCCGGGTAGTAGTTCCAGCCCTGGTAGCCCGTGATCGCCGGTCCGGTCAGGGACGTGAACACGAGCCCGTCGCGGGGCACCGTCTGGTGAACGCGTTGCCACACGGCGTAGTCCTCCGCGTACAGCGTCGTCTGCCCCCGAACGAGCCCGATCGGCGCCAGGACGGCGACGACAACGGCCGCTCCTGCCGCAGGGACGCGCAGTCGAGGAGTCAGCGCAGCCAGCAGACCGAGGCCGAAGAGGGCGACGAAGAACGCCGCGGTTCGCACCCCGGAGATGTCGCGGAACCACGCAGACAGCGCCAACGCGGCCGCCGCCGCGAGCACGAGCATGCGCTGCCCGCGCAGCGCATCGGGCGCCTCGCGCAGGTAGAGCACCGCCAGCAGCACCGCGAGCCCGATCGTGATGTCGAAGCCGTGGCCGCCGACGAACCACGTTCCCGCGATGCCCGCCGTGAGCGCGGCCGCGAACGTCCACGCGCGCGCACGCACGAGCGCCGCGAGCAGCAGTGACTCGCCGACGATCAGCAGCGCGGGCGTCAAGTCCTGCGTGTTTCGCACCGTCCGCTCGTCGTTCAGCCCCCGCACCGCGTCCGCGGGAAGGAACTTCCCGCCGAGACGGTGAGCGAGCCAGCTCGACGTGATGAGGAAGACCGCGGTCCCGGTCGCGCCGGCTACAGCGCCCAGGCCGATGTACGGCAGCGCAGCGCGAACGCGCAACCCGTGCTGGCGGACGAGTGCGAAGACGGCGAGCACGACGAGCGCGATGACGCCGAAGCCCTTGGTGAGCGCGAAGTCGAGCGCCGCCACCGCGAAGAGCACGATCCAACCCGCGCGCGTCGCGCCCTCGCGCCACAGCGCGTACAGCGCGAACGCCACGGGAACTGCCAGCGCGACGGGCGCGCTCTCCGTGAGCCAAGTCGGGTACGCGACGGACCCGACGGCGAGCAACGCGAGCAGCGGACTCGCGGCACGCGCGCGCGTGAGGCCGAACCCGATCGCGAGCGCCGCAACGAGGAACGCCGGCAGGGTGGCCGCGCCGAACAGGAACGGATCGAAACCCGGGAGGTGCGAGAGCGCGGCGCCGACGAAGGTGGGCGCGCCTTCGACGTAGTTCGAGTTGGCGCCTTCGACGGTGAAGTCGCGGAGCGGCACGAGCGAGTGGCGCGCCCAGTCGAGCTTCACCGCGTAGTAGACGAAGTCCCCGTAGGCATTCGAGTCGTGCTCGGCGGTCGGCGGGTGGACGAGCCACGCAAGCGCGAAGCCGAGACCGACGGCCGAAGGAAGCGTCCACGCGAGCAGGCGCGCACCTTCCGCGAGCCACCCAGGCCGGACACGGACGAGGCGGACGACCGGCGCGGCGAGGAGTGGCAGCGCGACGATCGCCAGCCACGGCGTGAGCAGGACGAGCACCGAGGCCGCGGTCACCACGAGCAGGCCGACGGCATACCCGAGCGGCGCACGGCGCTCCTGTAGGCGCGGCAGACAGCCGAGGCCGACGGCCCAGATCCCGCACGCCAGGACCACGCCGCCGAGCGCGTGCGCGGCGATACTCGGGATGAGGTCCGCCATCGAGTCGCGCCGATGCTAGCTTCGCCCCGCGATGGCGCTATCCGCGATCCGGGCACGGGCGAAGGCGCTTCGCGGCCGGGCTGCGCTCGAGCGCGACCTGCGCGCGTTTCGCCGCCGTTACGGCGACGTGCTCGCGCCCACGCCCGCGCCGACGCGGGGGAAGGCGCTGCTGGCGAGCCTGACGTACTCACCGTTCCAGCTGAAGCTCGAGGGAATGATCGCGAAGGCCTTTCAGCTGCGCGGGCTAGAGGTCGTGGCCGCGGTGCCTGCGGGCAGCGACCTGCCGCGCCGCTACCTGGAGGTCTTCGGTGTGCGGCAGTTCACGACGCTGGAGCAATTCCTCGGCGAAGACGGAAAGGAGCGCGCGCGCCGCGAGGCCGAGCGTCTCCTCGAGACAGCGCGGACCTCGAGCGACGTCAAAGCCCTCGCGTTCCGCGGCGCGGGAGTGGGGCGACAGGCGTTCTCGACACTTTCGCGACACCTGCACGACGGCGCCGTCGATGTCGCCGATCCCGAGTCGCGGAGGATGCTCGCAACGTTTCTCGAGATGGCCGTGCGGACGTCTTTGGCCGCGGACGCGCTGCTCGGTGACGTCGAGCCCGAGCTCGTGCTCTTCAACGAGCGCAACTACGCAGCCGAGGGCCCGCTCTCGGATCTCGCGCTCGAACGTGGGCTGAACGTCATCCAGTTCGTGAGCGGGTTCGAGGACGATGCGCTCGTCTTCAAGCGCTATACGCGAGAGACCAAAGGCTTGCATCCACGCTCCCTCTCGGACGAGTCGTGGCAACGAGTCGTCGCGGTTGACTGGGATGCGGACGAGGACCGGGTGCTCGACGAGGACTTCGCTCACCGGTATGACGGCACCACGTTTCTCGCGCGCTGGAACCAAGCCGGGACGGAACAGCTCTCCCGCGGCGAGATCGTCGAGCAGCTCGGACTCGACCCTAAGCGCACGACCGCGGTGGTCTTCTCGCACATCCTCTGGGACGCGAATATGTTCTACGGCCGCGATCTCTTCGAGGATCAGGAGGAGTGGTTCGTCGAGACGCTACGCGCCGCCGCGGCCAACGACCGCGTCAACTGGATCATCAAGCTCCACCCCGCGAACGTCTGGAAGCTGCGGCGCGACGGATACGAAGGCGAGCTCGACGAGGAGGACGCCATCCACAGACGCGTCGGTCCGCTTCCGGAGCACGTACACGTGCTGCCGCCTGACACGAATATCGGCACCTTCTCGCTCTTCGACGCCACGGACTACGGCGTGACGATTCGCGGCTCGGTCGGCTTCGAGCTCCCCTGTTTCGGCGTCCCTGTTTTGACTGCGGGTACCGGCTTCTATTCGGGACGCGGGTTCACGGTGGACTCGGAGACCGCCGAGGAATACCTCGGACGGCTCGAGCGCATCGAGGAGCTGCCGCCGCCGACGCGCGAGCAGGTAACGCTGGCGCGTAAACACGCGCACGCGTTGTTCCGATTGAGGCAGACACACTTCACCTCGTTCCGCTCGAAGTATCGCGACCTCGATCAGATCGACAGGAACCACCCGTTCGAGGCGACGGTCGAGCTCGCCGTGGGGACGGCAGAGGAGCTCGCGCGCGCCGAGGATCTCCGGCGCTTCGGCGAATGGGCAGCCGATTCGCGAGCGCTCGACTATCTCGAGCTCTAGGCCGGTCATGAGCGTGAGCGAAGACGCGAGGAATGAGCGCGCCGAGCGCGGCTCCTATACTCGCGACTCGTTGGCTGCTCTCTTGCAGGGCGCTCGCCGCCGTTCCTCGTTCCTCGCACTCCTCGCGATCGCTCTGGCGGCGGCGTATCCGATGCAGGTCAACGGCTTCAACCAGAACGCGCACTACGCCCTCGTGCGCGCCCTTGCCGACGGGACGACCATCATCGACAAGACACGTCACGAGATCGGCGACTTGGGCACGAACGACGTGCAGCGGTTCAAGGGGCACTACTACTCGAACAAGGCGCCCGGGCTCGCCTTGTTGACGCTCCCGGCGTTCGAGGTGGTTGACGCGAGCGGTTTCCGGACGACAGGGGATCCGACAGAGCCGATCTGGCCGCTGCACGTGTGGAGCATCGTCCTGCCTTTCCTGCTTCTGCTGCTGCTCGTGAGGGATCGCGCCGATCGCCTCGAGGACGGGCTCGGGACTGCCGCGGCGGTAACGCTCGGGCTCGGGACCCTGGCGTTCCCGTTCTCGACTCTGTTCTTCTCCCACGTTCTCTCGGCGACATTGGGCTTTCTTGCGTTCGCCCTTCTCTGGCGTGAGCGCGACGGGCCGGGAAGCTTGCCGCTCGTCGTGGCAGCCGGACTCGCCGCGGGGCTCGCGGTGACCACGGAATATGCGCTCGTGTTCGTCGCCGTGATTCTGGGCCTCTATGTACTCGCCGGGCGCGGCTTTCGCCGCGCGTGCGGTTACGCGGCCGGCGTCCTGGTGGGAGTCGTGCCGCTCGCGCTCTACAACGTGTGGGCGTTCGGATCGGTGACCCATCTCACGTACGAGAACAACCAGGTCGAGCCTGTGCACGGCTTCTTCCATCTGGCCGTCGGCTGGCCGAGTCCGCACTATGCGTGGGATCTCGCCTTCTCCGTTTGGGGCCTGGTGACGCTGACGCCGGTGATCGTGTGCGGTCTCGCAGGCGCGGTGCTGCTCTACAGGCGCGGACGGCGCGCCGAAGCGCTCGTCTGCGTCGGGATTGCGGCGATCTTCTACGTCTGGGACGCAAGCCTCGGGCACGGGGCTTCGCCCTTCGGCGGATTTGGGCCTCCTCGCTACCTGATCCCGATCCTGCCCTTCCTCGGGGTTCCGCTCGCGGTCGCCTTCCGGAGGTTTCCCGCCACGACGCTGGCTCTCGCGCTCGTCTCAGCGTTTCAGATGGTCGTGCAAACCGGGACGAATCCACTTGCTGCCTACGACGGCGAGTGGATGACGCGCGTCAGGACGAAGCAGTTCTCACAGACGGCTGCATCGCTGCTCGGCGTCACGGGCTGGTACACGATCCTCGTCTTCTTCGCCGCGGCGCTTGCAGGGGCGATCCTGGCGGCGATCGCCACCGGCCGTCTGCGGCCGGCGCGCTGGGATCTCGTGCTCGCGCCGGTCGCGTTGCTCGGCTGGGCGCTGATCGCGCTCGACGCGCACAGTCCGCACCTACACCCTTACGGGCACAGGTTCGGCTCGGGGTACGTCGTCGCGCTCGCACTCGCGGCAGGAATCACCGCCGCGACGGCGGCCGGTCTCGGAGCTCGAAGACTGCGGCTCCTGCGGGCGTAGCGGTCCCGCTCATGCGCCCTCGACGGGGATGTCGTTGGTGTCGAGGCGCGGCAGCTGCAGCAGGTCGTCGCCGGACGTCGCAATCCGCGGCTCGGTCGTGAGCCCCACCGCGCAGCCTCGCTGGCGTAGGAGCCGAAGCGACGTCTCGTCGCGCGAGCCGTAGGCGAAGCACATCGTCCACTCGCTCGTCGGGACACCCGCGGCCTCGAGAAGTTGCAGGGAGCCGTCGATCTCGGCGCGCTGTTCGTCCTCGTCGAGGAGCGCGAGACGCCGGTGCTCCCAGCCGTGACCTGCGACGTCCATTCCCATCCGCACGAGCTCGCGGACGCCGTCGAGGTCGAGGTACAGGTCGTCCGCGAACGTCCGCTCGTCGTCGGAGATGAGCTCCGCGAAGAGCGCGTCGAGCACGCGGCGGCGGGACTCCTCCGGCAAGAGATCCTGGAGAAGACGCTTCACGAGCACCGTTTCGGGTGGGTCGTAACGGTGCTCGCGTGGAACAGAGAGCTCGTACTGCTCGTCGTCGAACGCGAGGTCGAGGATTCGCCGGGACAGCGCCTGGTGGTCGTCCGACGCGGCGAGCACGAACTGCGACTTCTGCACGTCGAGAACGCGCCGCTCGAGCGTGGAGGCGCCCGGCGGGCAGAACACGCCGGTCATGCCTCGCGCCGCGAGCGCGGGCGCGACAAGTTCCAGGTGCTCGACGAGCCCGTCGTCGAAGGTGAGCAGGCACGCATCGTCGGGCCAGTCGCGCGAGCGCA
>WNGB01012774.1_pt1 | contig 22329 bp, 18 predicted proteins | sample 5400681 | NCBI WGS metagenome assembly WNGB01 (sample SAMN13153367, study PRJNA577476) | soil metagenome | isolation source: 115 cm soil or saprolite under grassland replicate 2 | place: USA:California | collected 2016-06-15
GAGCTTCGTGTCCCGCGACTCGATCTCGTGCTTCTCGATATGGATGCTCGTGAACAGGTCGTCGCGCACCAGCCGGTCGCTGATGACGATCGCGTCCTCGTAGTTGCCGCCCTCCCAGCTCATGAACGCCACGAGGACGTTCCGGCCGAGCGCCAGCTCGCCGTTGTCGGTCGAGCTGCTGTCGGCGATCGGGTCGCCCTCGCCCACCCGCTGGCCCACGTCGACGATCGGCCGCTGGTTGATGCACGTTCCCTGGTTGCTGCGGACGAACTTCTGGAGCCGGTAGCTGTCGAGCTCGCCGGCGTCGGTCTCGACCTCGATCCGCTCGGCCGTCACGCTCGTCACGACGCCCGCCCGGGCGGCGATGATCACCTGGCCCGAATCGCGGGCGGCCCGGCTCTCCATGCCCGTCCCGACGATCGGGGATTCCGGCTCCAGGAGCGGCACGGCCTGGCGCTGCATGTTGGAGCCCATGAGCGCCCGGTTGGCGTCGTCGTGCTCGAGGAACGGGATGAGCGCGGTGGCCACCGAGACGACCTGCTTGGGGCTGACGTCCATGTATTCGATCTGGTTCGGACGTGCCTCCGGGAAGGTGTCCCGGTAGCGTGACGGGACCCGCTCGACCGTGAAGTGGCCCTGCGCGTCGAGCGGAGCGTTGGCCTGGGCGACGACGTGCTCCTCTTCCTCGTCGGCGGGCAGGTACTCGATCTCGTCGGTGACGATCGGGCGGATCGGGAAAGCGAGCGCCTTCTGCTTCTTGAGCTCCGCGGCGGCCGCGTCGTTGAACGCCTTGCCCGCCTTGACGACGACCTTGCCGTCCTTGCCGACGAGGTCCGTGCCGGCCTCGTAGCCGGACAGCTTGGGATCGTCCCAGGCGACGGTTCGCTTGACCTTGCGATAGGGCGTCTCGATGAAGCCGTAGCTGTTGATCCGGCCATAGGTCGCCAGCGAGCCGATGAGACCGATGTTGGGGCCTTCCGGCGTCTCGATCGGGCAGATCCGCCCGTAGTGGCTGTGATGGACGTCGCGAACGTCGAAGCCGGCCCGCTCGCGCGACAGGCCACCGGGGCCCAGCGCGGACAGGCGGCGCTTGCTCGTCAGCTCGGCCAGCGGGTTGGTCTGGTCCATGAACTGGCTGAGCTGGCTGCCGCCGAAGAACTCCTTCATGGCGGCCACGACCGGACGGATGTTGATGAGGGCGTTGGGCGTGGCCTTGTCGATCTCCTGGATCGTCATCCGCTCCCGAACGACCCGCTCCATCCGCAGCAGGCCGATCCGGAAGGCGTTCTGGATCAGCTCGCCGTTGGCCCGGATCCGCCGGTTGCCCAGGTGGTCGATGTCGTCCTTGGGATGGAGGCCCCGGTTGCACTCGATGAGGTGGCCGACGATCGCGGCGATGTCTTCCCTGGTGATCGTGCGCTGCTCGCGCGGCAGCTCGATGCCCATCCGGCCGGCCACCGCGTCGAGCTTCTTGTTGAACTTGTAGCGGCCGACCCGGCCCAGGTCATAGCGCCGGAAGTTGAAGAACAGGCTCTCGACGAGCTGGCGGGCGTTGTCGCCGGTGGGCGGATCGCCCGGGCGGAGCTTCTTGTAGACCTCGATCAGGGCGTCCTGCTGGGTGTGGGTCAGGTCCTTGTCGAGCGTGCTCGCGATGAAGGTGTGCTCGGGATCCGTGTCGATCGCGGCGAACAGCGCACTGATCTCGTCGTTCTGCTCGTAGCCGACCGCCCGAAGAAGCGTCGTAGCCGCGAGCTTGCGCTTGCGATCGACCTTGACCCAGAGCTGGTCCTTGTTGTTCGTCTCGAACTCGAGCCAGGCGCCCCGATTCGGGATGACCTTCGCGCTGAAGAGCATCCGGCCGGTGGTGGGGTCCTCCAGCTCGCTGTAGTACACGCCCGGCGAGCGGACGAGCTGGCTGACCACGACGCGCTCGGCGCCGTTGATGACGAACGTTCCCTGGTCCGTCATCGTCGGGAAGTCGCCCATGTAGACGCGCTGGCGCTGGATCTCGCCGGTCTCCTTGATGAGCAGCTCGACGTTGACGTACAGCGGCTTGCTGAAGGTCAGGTCCTTCGTCCGGCATTCGAGCTCGCTGTACTTGGGCGGCCCGAACTCGTAGTCCAGGAATTGGAGCTCCATGACCTTGCCGGTGAAGTCCTTGATCGGGCTGATCTCGTCGAACAGCTCGCGCAGGCCCTTCTCCACGAACCAGCGGAACGAATCGAGCTGAAGCTCGATGAGGTTCGGGATGGGAAGCTTCTCGTCGATCCGGGCATACGAGATCCGGCCGGACGACGTCAGGGCGCGCGTCGACGACTCAGCGACAGGCAGCATGAACCGCTCCTTGACGGAGGAGGAATGAAGAAGGGAGGGCCGCGCTCACAGAAGGAGTAGGATACCGCTCCCTTAAGAAATGTCAAACGGGGCTTGTAGCGTCGGCGCGCGCCCGGGAACGGCGCGAGGCACGTGCCAGGTAGGCGCGCCGAACACCAGGGCGGCATTGAGACCGCCGAACCCGAACGACGTCGACAGGATCCGGCCGAAGGTGCCACGGACTGGCTCTCGGATCAGGCACGGCAGCAGCTCCGCGATCTCGTCGTCGGGTGCCTGGAGGTTCGCCGTGCCCGGAACGATGCCGTCGCGAATGCCCAGCGCGCACATGGCGGCCTCGATGGCGCCGGTGGCGCCAAGCGGATGGCCGGTCAGGGCCTTGGTCCCGCTGACCGGCACTTCTCGGATGCGCTTTCCGAGCGCAAGCGCCAGGGCCCGCGCCTCGGCGATGTCGCCGATGGGCGTGGACGAGGCATGCGCGCTCACGTAGTCGATCTCGCCGGCGTCCACCTGGGCATCGGCCATCGCCAGCGTGGCCGCCCGCGCCGCCTCCAGTCCGTCGGCCCGCGGCTGGACCATGTGGTGGGCATCGGAGGTCGCCGCGTAGCCCATGACCTCCGCGTACGGTCTGGCTCCCCGCCCTTCGGCGATGTCGGCCGCCTCCAGGACGAGGAGCCCGGCGCCCTCGCCCATCACGAATCCGTCGCGGTCGCGGTCGAACGGTCGGGCGGCCTCCGCCGGAGCGTCATTGTGGCCGTGTCCGAGCGCGCGGATGATGTCGAATGCCCCGAACGCCAGAGGGCTCAGCGGCACTTCGACGCCGCCGGCGATCGCGGCATCGATCTCGCCCGCCCGGATCGCGCCCAGCGCCTCCCCGATGGCCACCGCCCCCGACGCGCACGAGTTGGCGGTCGAGAGGATGGGACCACGGACGTCCAGGGCGATGCCCAGGTTCGCCGGCGCCGCCCCGCCGAACACGGCAAGCGCGAGGGTCGGCGAGACCGCCTTGATGCCGCGCTCGAGATAGCGCTCGTGCTGGCTCTCGGCGAACGCGATGCCACCGAGCGCACTGCCCAGGTAGATGCCGATGCGCTGCGCCGTGGCCGCACCTCGCTCGCCTGGGACCAGGCCGGCGTCTCGCATCGCCGCCCGGCCCGCGGCGAGGCCGAACTGGCTGAAGCGATCGAGTGCCCGGGCGGTCCGCGCGTCCATGTGGTCGAGCGGGTCGAAGTCGTCGATCTGGGCGGCGACCTGGGAACGGAACGCCGAGGGGTCGAAGCGGTCGATGCGCTTGACGGGCGATCGGCCGGCCAGCACCCCAGACCAGAACGCGTCGCCGCTGCCGACAGCGGACAGGACCCCGAGACCGGTGATGACGACGCGACGGGTCATGCCGGGTGATTCGTCGCCAACGGCACGGCGGACTCGCCGGCACCGGCAGGCGCGGTCGTGAGCTCGCTCGCGCCATCGACCGCGAGCGCTTCTGCCAGCGCCTTGAACGTGGCCAGCGTCCGGCCGGCGATGGGCCGGGTGAACCAGCGATCCACGATGGTCGGGAACAGCCCCTCCCCGAGCATCGCGCCCAGGCCCGGGATCGGGAGCCGTCCCCGGAAGTCGTGCGCGATCTCGACGCGCGTTCCGGTCGTTGCCGGTTCGATCGTCCAGGTGACCTCCATGCCGCGCGTCGCGCCGGCCACATGGACGAATCGCAGGCGGCGGCCGTCCGGCTCACTCCACGTCCGGCTCCGCCAGGCGACGGGCAGGCCCAGCCCGAGGACAGGGACCAGGGCGCGCTGGGCAACGAACGCGCAGATCGTCGTCCCATCGGCGGCCCGCCCCACGGGCCGCGAGCGTGTGTAGTGCGGCAGCAGGTGCTCCCAGCGGGTGACGTCCCGGGCCAGGTGGAACACGAGCTCCGGCGGCGCGTCGATGTCGATCCCGATGGTGGTCAGCATCACGCGGCGCGCATGTCGATCACGGAAGAAGGAGCGCCGCGAGGAACCGTGGATCCAGGGCACGGGAGGCCGGCACGAGGTCGCCCATCACGAGGCCCATGGTCTCACGCACCCGGTTCCGGCGGGCCAGGCGCCGTGCCGCGTATTCGAACAGCGCGGGTCGTGCAAGGAATGCCTGGACGACCAGCGACACGATGTCCTTGGTCGCGAATTGGCGGCTCATCGAACGGTCGTAGGCGGCGAGAGCGCGGTCGCGGCCCGTGGTGTCCGCACCCGCCCGCAGGGCGGCCGCCACCGCTCCGGCGCCGAGCCGCGCCGAGACCAGGGCCCGATGGAGCCCCTCGCCGGTGAACGGGTCGAGGAACCCGGCCGCGTCACCGACGAGGATCCAGCCGGGTCCGGCCCGCCGCGTCACGCGGTGGCCGAGCGGCGCCGCGCCCGCAATCGCGTCCGTGGCCTGGCCCGCCCGCCAGGCTTCGGCGACGTCCTCTGCCGGCGGGATCGCCTGCAGCAGTTCCGAGCCGACGGCCGCAGCACCTCGTGCGGCCAGCGCTGCTCGCCAGCGCGCAGAGGCAAGGACGAGGCCGACGTTGATCCGTCCACCGGGCACCGGCGCGAGCCCGCAGTACGCCCCGTCGAGCAGCACCATCCGCGCATCGCGGGGTGGATCGCCCTCGGTATCGCGGAGGTGCCACGACAAGCCGATCCGCGGGTCCAGGCGTTCCGGGCGGTTGACGCCCATCGCCCGAGCCACGAGTGAGCGGTGACCGTCTGCTCCGACGACGATCCGCGCGAGGAGCGTCGACTCCTGGCCGTCGCGCCCGCGGATGGTGAGTCGAGCGGGTGCCGGCCCGGACGCTCCCGTCATGGCCGTCACGGTCGCCGGGCGTCGCACCTCCGCACCCGCCGCGATCGCCTGTGCCAGCAATGCCGGATCCAGCGCCCAGCGAGCAAAACCGACCGGCGGCTCATCGTCCGCTCCCGCGCGGTAGGTCAGCCGGAACGTGATCCCGCCGCGGGTCTCGACCCGCATGGCCGGGATGGTCCGGGCAACCGTGCGGAGGGTGTCCGCCGAGACGCCCGCCGCGCGGAGCTCCGCGAGTGCCGCCGGGGATGCGAACACCCCGGCCGCATGCCAATGCCAGGCCGGCGTCGCCTCGAGGATCACGGCCTCATGCCCGGCCCGCGCGAGTCGGGTCGCGAGCAACGCTCCGGCGGGTCCGCCGCCGACTACCGCGACGTCAACGAGCTCGCTTGGGCCGGTCGGGCTAACGCGCCTGTTGCCGGACCCGCCGGCGGGCTCGCCGCCGGATCTGCCCCGATCCATTCAGCTTTCGGGAATGGGGACGGCAGCGAAGGCCACGCGATGTCCGAATGCCCCGACGAACTCGCCGACGGGCCGCAGGCCTGCCGATTCGAACAGCGCCCTGGTCTCCAATCGCGTGTAGGCGCGCCGCACGGAGAGCGGCCCGTCGTGGCGGGTGAGGGGATTGCGGGTCGCGAGCCGGGTGAGGAGCCACGCTCCCGCCCACTGAAGGCGGCCGCGGACGAGGTCGTTGACCACGACGCCCAGGCGTGCCACCCGCCGCGCCTCCCGCAGGAACGCGACCGCCTCTACCGGTTCGAGATGGTGGACGACCAGCGACGCGTGGACGATGTCGAATGTCCGATCCGGGTACGGGAGCGCCCGTGCGTCCGCGGTGCTCAGCTGGAGATTACGCAGATCGCCGAGGCGAGGGTCGATCGACCGCGCCGCCTCCAGCACCTCCGGGCGGCTGTCCAGCCCGACGATGCGCAGATCCCGGCCGCCCGCCGCCGCAGCGCGCAGCAACGCCAGCGGGATGTCTGCGGCTCCGGTCCCCACATCGAGCAGGGAGTGCGGGCCGCGCTCGCCAGCCAGGAGGACGTCGACGGCCTGGCCGGAGAGCAGCGAGCCGCCCAGGTACCGATTGACGCGCCGCAGGTCGCGCAGGTTGCCACGGAGGGCAGCGACGTCGTCCAGCGGTCCGTCGAGCAGCTCCGGAGTCGCGGGCAGTCGTCGCACGGGCCGAGCGTACCGCGGGCCGAGCCCCGCCAGCCGCGCTCGGTCCCGGATTCGACCGGGTCTGGACCGTGTAGGACTACTTGATCTCGACCTTGGCGCCCTGCTCCTCGAGTGCGGCCTTGATCTTCTCCGCCTCGTCCCGGGTGACGCCCTCCTTGACGGGCTTGGGAAAGGCGTCGACGAGATCCTTGGCCTCCTTGAGGCCGAGGCTGGTCAGCTCGCGGACGACCTTGATCACAGGGATCTTGTTCGGGCCGATCTCGACGAGGGTCGCCGTGAACTCGGTCTGCTCTTCGACGGGAGCGGCCTCGGCCGAAGCGCCACCGGCGGCCGGTGCCGCGGCGACTGCCACCGGCGCGGCGGCCGTGACGCCGTAGCGCTCCTCGAACTGCTTGATGAACTCGGACAGCTCGAGAACCGTCATCTTGTCGATGGCCTCGAGCAGGTCGTCGTGGGTCTTGGTTGCCATCTTCGGGCTCCTTCGTGATACCTGGGCAGTTTTGTGCTGGGTGGGTGATTACTGGCCGCTGGCGGCGGCCTTCTGGTCGCGGAGCTGGGCGAGCGCGTAGCCCATGTTGCGCACGTTTGCGAAGAGCAGCCCGGCCAGCGTCGCGATCGGTGCCTGCATGGCGCCGGCGAGCCTGGCCTGCAGGACGGGTCGCGGGGGCAGCGAGGCGAGGCGATTGACGGCGTCCGCGTCGATCGCCCGGCTGCCGAGCACGGCCCCGGTGATCCGGACCACCTTGTATGGCCGCGTCGCGTCGATTACCGCCTTCGCGGCGACCGCCGCGTCCCCCCGGGTAATGGCGATGGCGGTGGGCCCGCTCAGCAGCGACGCCAGTGCCTCCCCGGTGGTGTCCGCGGTGGCGATCTTCAGCAGCCGGTTCTTGACGACCCGATACGTGACGTCCTGCTTGCGCAGTGACCGCCTGATCTCGGCGATCTCGCCCACCTTGAGGCCGCGATACTCGGAAACGATAAGGGCCGTGCTGTCGGCCAGTGCGCCACGCAGCGCCTCGACCGTTTCGCGTTTGGCCTCTGTTGGCATGAGAACCTCCTGGGCCGTGAGCCGGCTGGCCGCGGTCCCTGATTGCGTGTTGCCGGCACGCGGCGGTGGGCGGCAACGCGTCGTCCGCCCGGGTCGGAACGACGAACGCCCCTGCGACGGTCCCTCGACGTCTGCAGGGGCGCGCCCACCGCGAGGTGGAAGCACCGGTCCTGCCTCGGCGTGCTCGCCGTCGTCCCCGGCAGCGTCGGGTGACGCGGTCCGGTCCGGATCGGCGGATCAAGCCCCGACCGAACGCCCAGCCGGCACCCTGCCGGTCTGGACGCGGTCCGCGGGCGCAGGCTGTCTGCGGCGGTCCGTCGTGTTCAATTGTCAGGCGACGCGCCCCGCCTCCAGGGCAGGACCGTCACCGCGTATGGTATGCGGGCGCTGGCGATCTCAGGCCGCTGCGGCCACCGCGAGCAGTGCCGGCACGTCGACCCGGATGCCCGGTCCCATCGTGCTCGCGATCGTCAAGTTTCGCAGGTACTGGCCCTTCGCACCCGACGGCCTGGCCCGGTTGATGGAGTCGATCAGGGTCGCGAGGTTGGCCACCAGCTCTTCGGTGCCGAAGCTGGCCTTCCCGACCGCCACGTGGACGATTCCGGCCTTGTCGACCTTGAACTCGACGCGGCCGGCCTTGACCTCCTTGACCGCTCGCTCGAGGTCGAACGTGATGGTCCCCGACTTGGGATTCGGCATGAGCCCGCGGCGACCGAGAATCTTGCCGAGCCGGCCGACCATGCCCATCGTGTCGGGCGCCGCCAGGGCCACGTCGAATTCGAGCCAGCCGGCCTCGATCCGCTTGACGAGGTCCTCGGAGCCGACCTCGTCGGCGCCGGCGCGGAGCGCCTCCTGGGCCTTCTCGCCCTGGGCGAAGACGGCCACCCGGACGGTCTTGCCGGTCCCGTTGGGGAGGACGACCGTTCCGCGAACCATCTGGTCGGCGTGGCGGGGATCGACGCCGAGCCGGAGATGCACCTCGATCGTCGCGTCGAAGCTCACCATCGTGGTCTGCTTGACGAGCTCGGCCGCCTCGGTCGGCGGATAGAGGCGCTCGCGGTCGACGAGCTTGGCCGCCTCCAGGTATTTCTTGCCGTGCTTGGCCATCGTTGGTTCCCTTCGATCGGTCGGCGCTGCCGACCTCCCCGTCGCGTGGGGTGGACGTCCGGCGGGCTACTGGCCGCACGGCCGGAGCGTGCGGCGAATGCGACAGTCTAGCCGACGACCTCGATGCCCATGGATCGGGCCGTTCCTTCCACCTGGCGCATGGCCGCGTCGGTGTCGTTGGCGTTGAGGTCCGTCATCTTGATCGCTGCGATTTCGCGGATCTGATTGCGGGTGACCCGGCCGGCGCTCTCCCGACCGGCGGTGCCACTCCCCTTCTCCACGCCGGCCGCCTTGCGCAGCAGGTCCGCAGCCGGCGGCGTCTTGAGGATGAAGGTGAAGCTCCGATCCTCGAAGATCGTGATCTGGGCCGGGATGACCTGGCCGGCCTGGGCGGCCGTACGCTCGTTGTAGGACTTGGTGAACTCCACGATGTTGATGCCATGGGGGCCCAGGGCGGTGCCGACCGGCGGCGCAGGCGTGGCCTTGCCCGCCGGCAGCTGGAGGGTGAGGACGATCCGGATCTTCTTCGCCACGGGCCGTTCGAATCCTTCCTAGCGTTGGGTGGGCACGGTGATCGCCGAGCCGGGCGTGTGCAAACCAAGGCGGAGCCGAGCACACGAGCGAGCGCACGTCGCGTGCGTGAGCGAGCGCGCGGAGGCGACAACCTGACCCTCCGAGGCCCGAGGCGACGCCCCCGCTAGCCATCGGCCCGAGGATTCGGGGATCACAGTTTCTCGACCTGGAGGAAGTCAAGCTCGACCGGCGTCTCGCGGCCGAAGATGCTGACGAGGACCTTGACCTTGTTGCGTTCGGGGTTGACCTCGTCGACCGTGCCGATGAACTCGGCGAACGGACCGTCCGTGACCCGGACGCTCTGGCCCTTGGTGAATGCCACCCGGTACTTCGGCGTCTCCACGCCCATCTGCCGGAGGATCTGCTTGACCTCGTGCTCCTCGAGGGGGATCGGCTCGCTGCGCACGCCGGGAATGTTCGCGCCGCCCACGAAGCTCGTCACGCCGGGTGTGTTGCGGACGACGAACCAGCTATCGGGGTCCAGGGTCATCTCGACGAGGACGTACCCCGGATAGACCTTCTTCTGGACGGTGTGGCGCTGTCCCTGCCGGATCTCGATCTCGTCCTCCATCGGCACGAGGACCTGGAAGATCTTGTCCTCCATGCCCATCGACTCGATGCGGTGCTCCAGGTTGGCCTTGACCTTGTTCTCATAACCCGAATACGTGTGGATGACGTACCAGCGCTTGTCGGACGCCTTCGGGGTCGCCTCGGGAGCGGTCGTCTCGGGAGTGTTCGTGTCGGTCATCGTTGTGGGCCTAGCCATTGCTCACGAATTTCACGCCGTTCAGGAAGATCGCGTCGAAGAACGTGATGAACAGCCCGATCCCCAGGCTCACCACGAAGACGAGCACGGTGAGGCTGCGGGTCTGGGCCAACGTCGGCCAGGTGACCTTCTTGAGCTCGGACCAGGCCTCGTCGATGTTGCGACGGATGGACGCCCCAAGGCGTCGAATGCGATCCACGATCGGTCGTTCTTTCCGGTGCTCTGCGATGCGGGTTTGAGGTGGCAGGGGCGATAGGACTCGAACCTACAACCGCCGGTTTTGGAGACCGGTGCTCTGCCAATTGAGCTACACCCCTGTGCTGATGCCGCTTACTTCGCCTCCCGGTGGAGGATATGGCGACGCTCATGGGGACAGTACTTCATCAGCTCGATCCGGTTCGGATCGTTCTTCTTGTTCTTGCGCGTCGTGTAGGTCCGCCGCTTGCACTCGGTGCAGGCCAGCTGGATGACCGGGCGCGCCTCGACCCTTGCCATCGGGTTACTCGACGATGCTCGTGATCGCGCCGGCGCCGACGGTCCGGCCGCCCTCCCGGATGGCGAAGCGCTGGCCGGTTTCCAGGGCGATCGGGGTGATGAGCTCGACGGTCATCTCGACGTTGTCGCCGGGCATGATCATCTCGGCGCCGTCGGGCAGGCCGATGGCGCCGGTGACGTCGGTCGTGCGCAGGTAATACTGGGGGCGATAGCCGTTGTAGAACGGGGTATGCCGCCCTCCCTCGTCCTTGGTCAGGACGTAGACCTGGGCGGTGAACTTGGTATGGGGCTTGACGCTGCCCGCCTTGGCCAGGACCTGGCCGCGCTCGATCTCGTCGCGCTCGATGCCCCGCAGCAGGCAGCCGACGTTGTCGCCGGCCTGTCCCTGATCCAGCGTCTTGCCGAACATCTCGACGCCGGTCACGACGACCTTGCGTGTCGGCTTGACGCCGACCAGCTCGACCTCGTCGCCGACCTTGACGACGCCCCGCTCGATGCGGCCGGTCGGCACCGTCCCCCGGCCCTTGATGCCGAAGACGTCCTCGATTGCCATGAGGAACGGCTTGTCGATCGCCCGCTCGGGGGTGGGGATGTACGAGTCGACCGCGTCCATGAGCTCCTGGATCGGAGCGTAGGCATCGTTCGCCGGATCGTCGGGAGCCTCGAGCGCCTTGAGGGCCGAGCCGCGGATGACGGGCAGGTCGTCGCCAGGAAACTGGTACTTGGTCAGCAGCTCGCGGACCTCGAGCTCCACGAGGTCGAGCAGCTCGGGGTCGTCGACCGCGTCGACCTTGTTGAGGAAGACGACGATGTAGGGCACCTCGACCTGGCGGGCCAGCAGGATGTGCTCCCGCGTCTGGGGCATCGGTCCGAGCTTCGGTCTGGTACTCGACGTGGGCGATGGCGATCGTGATGCCTCTGGCTCGCTCCTCGGGCGCGTTGTCGATCGTGTCGAAGGCGCGGTACTGCGCCCCGCCCTTGAGCGCGAGGTATTTCGTGATCGCGGCCGTCAGCGTGGTCTTGCCGTGGTCGATGTGACCGATCGTGCCGACGTTGACGTGCGGCTTGGTGCGTTCGAACTTCTTCTTCGCCACGTGAGCGTTCCTACTCCTGAGCATGTGTCGCGGTCGATCCGCGAGCGTGTGGGGCGCGGCTGCGCCATCGTGTGCGGCCGCGCCGCGAGGGTGGAGCCCACAATCGGACTCGAACCGATGACCTCTTCCTTACCAAGGAAGTGCTCTGCCAGCTGAGCTATGTGGGCCCGGTTCCTTCTGATGCGGGCTGTATGTTGGTGGGCAGGGAGGGAATCGAACCCCCACAGTCAATGACGGCTGATCTACAGTCAGCGGAGCTCACCACCTGCTCAACCTACCCACGGAAATCGGGGACGGGCAACGCTGCGGCATTCGTGGTGACCCATCACCCGGCGGATTGTTCGGTTGGAGCCGACGACGGGACTCGAACCCGGAACCGGCGGTTTACAAAACCGCTGCTCTACCAATTGAGCTACGTCGGCGCGCGCACGGCCACATCACCGCAGCAGTCCCTGGCGCCCGCGAATGATAGGGCCGGGCCCGCAAAAGGGTCAAGCGAAGCGGATCTGACCCGGTCGGCCGCGTGGTGGAACGGCCGTCAGGACGTTTCCGGGCCCGCCGACGGTGGTCCGCCCGGCAGGAGATCGTCGCCCCCGTCGACCGGGTCGGCGGCCGTCGGATCGGCCGACGGTGCGGCCTTGGCCGACGGTGCGGTCTCGGCCGAACGTGCGGGCTTTGCCGACCGCGTGGGCACCGGCGAAGCTGCGGGCTTTGCCGAACGCTTGGCCGAACTTGCGGGCTTGACCGAAGGCGCGGGCACCGGCGAAGCCGCGGGCCTGGCCGGCGCAACCGCCGGGCCTGACGGAGGCACCGAGGCTGGCGATGGTGCGGAGTCGGGTGCAGCCGCCGGCTCTGCCTGCCGGTCGGCGTCGGCGCCCGCCGGACGTTTCCGAGCGGCCACGGCCTGCTTTGGGCTGCCAGCGGCGGCCTGCTTCGCGGCCTGCCCGAGCTCGGACGGCCCGTCGGCTGCCGGCGAGGTGCCGGACGTCGCACCCGCGGTTGCCTCCGGGTCGCGTTGAGCCAGCGCCTCGAACAAGAGGATCGATCCGGCGACCGCGGCGTTGAGCGACCCGATCGCGCCGCGCATCGGGATGCGAACCACGAGGTCGCAGCGGCGCCGGACCGCCGGGCCCAGGCCCTGGCCCTCGCTTCCGACGACGAGGGCGAGGGGCCCGCGCAGGTCCGCCTGGCGGGCGGTGAGCGAGGCATGCGCCTCTGCGCCGACGATCCTGAGGCCGCGCACGTGGAGGTCCGTCAGTGCGCCCGCGAGGTCGTCAACTGGCACGAGCAGGAGATGCTCGACGGCGCCAGACGAGGCCTTGACCGCCGCCGGCGTGAGGGGCGCCTGGCGACGGGTCGGGAACAGGACGCCGTGCACCCCGGCAGCCTCGGCGCTCCGAAGCAGGGTTCCCACGTTCTGGGGATCCTCCAGGGAGTCAAGGGCCAGGACGAAGGGCGGCTCATCGCGCTCGATCGCCCGGGCGAGCACCTCGTCGACAGTCGCATAGCGGCGGGCGGCAACGACGAGTGCGACGCCCTGGTGGCCATCGAAGGTGGCAAGGGCGGTCAATGTCCCGCCCTCGACCTCGACGATCGGGATCCGCAGGTTGGTCGCGTGCAGCACGATCCGTTCGAGGGCGGCTCGCCGCTGCGGCGTCACGAGCAACCGCATCGCCGGGCGCCGGGCGGCGAACGCCTCCTCGACCGGGCGGCGGCCGGCCACCAGCTCCTCGTCGGGCCCGACCGGCTCCACGGCCACCACCTCGGCATCTCGCGGCCACGGCGGCGGGCTCGGCGGCGAGTCCTGGGGCCCGTGCCGGTTGGACCACGGCGGCCCCTGTCGATAGCCGCCGGCTCCCGGAGGTCGTCCTCGTCGCGCCGACGGCCCACCGGGTTTCTCCGAGGGCCGGGGCTGACGGTACCCCTCGCGCGACGGGAAATCTCGACGCGCACCCGGATGGCCGGGTCCCGCCGGGGGACCGTCGCGAGGCTGCCGGGGAAACCGCTCGTCGCGTCGGTGCGGCCGACTGCCGGGAGGAGGCCCATGGCCCTGTCGCGGAGGGGGGCCCGGTCCGGGTCCGCCGGTGCGCGAGTCGGGTCCGCCATGCTCCGGCCGAAATGGCTGCCCATGCCCGAATTCGCGCGTGTCGGCGCGGAGACCGAACCCCGGGCGAGCCTCGGAGCCGGGTCGGCGGCCGCCCGGCGAGCCCGGGCGAAACGCGTCACCAGGTTGCGACGGCTCATCGTGCCGTGGGCCGAAGGGTCGCGGGCCGAATGGTCGCGATCCAGGTGGTCGCGGTCCAGGCGGTCGATCGCTCGCTGGGCGCGGGCCCGGCGGCCCCGCGCGCGGTCCTCCGCGCGGTCGCACGTCATCGCGCGGCACGAAGCCACCCGACCGGGAGTCCGGAGGTCGGCGGTGTGAGGCGGGCCCAGGTCGAGGGCCCGATAACCGGCCACCCAAGGGCCCGCCGCCCGGTCGGGGACGGTCCCGCGGGGGCTCCCGGTCGCGGCGACGCCGGTCAGCCACTCGTGACGTCCGCCAGCCGTCGCCAGCGCTGGCCGTCTCGGGTGTCCTCGATGGCGAAGCCCCGATCGGCAAGCTCGTCTCGCAGGCGATCCGACTCGGCCCAGTCACGCGCCGCCCGTGCGGCGGCCCGTGCCTCGATCAGCTCCGCGATATCCGTCGGGACCTCGGAGGCCGTCTCGGCCGTCACGCCGAGCACCGTGTCGAGCTCCCGGATGAGCTCGGCGGCGCGGCCGGCGTCCGCCGTCGACAGGGTGCGCGCGTTCAGCCGGCGGTTGACCTCGCGCACGTATTCGAAGAGGGCTCCGAGCGCCGGCGACACGTTCAGGTCGTCGTCCAGGGCGGCCTGGAACGCCGCGCGCGTCTCGTCGATCAGCTCGGACAGCGTCGGATCGTCCGGGCCGTCCTGGCGATACGTCCCGAGCGCTGCCAGGGCCGCGTCGAGCCGATCCACCGCCGCGGATGCGGCTGCCAGCGACTCCTCCGAGTACGCGAGCGGCGCGCGGTAATGCACCGAGATGAGCGCATATCGCAGCGCGCGGGCCGACACGCCCTGTTCCAGGAGATCCGCGACCCGGGCGGTGTTCCCGGTCGATTTGGCCATCTTGGCGCCGGCGAATTGAAGATGGGCGCAGTGGAGCCACGTCCGCACGAACTCGACTCCCGTGGCGGCCTCGCTCTGGGCGATCTCGTCCTCGTGATGCGGGAAGATGAGGTCCACCCCGCCGGTGTGGATGTCGATCGACGGGCCCAGGTGGGTCATGCTCATCGCCGAGCATTCGATGTGCCAACCCGGGCGGCCGCGTCCGATGGACGTCTCCCACGAGGGTTCGCCGCGCTTGGGCGCCTTCCACAGGGCGAAGTCGCGGACGTCGTCCTTGGCGTACTCGTCGGCCTCCACCCGTTCGCCCACCCGCATGCTCGCCGGATCCAGGCGGGCAAGGCGACCGTAGCGAGGCCACGACGCGATCCGAAAGAAGATGGACCCCTCATCGGTTCGGTAGGCAAACCCGCCGTCCAGCAGCTTCTGGATGAGGTCGACGATCTGGGGAATGTGTTCGGTGGCCCTCGGCAGGACGTCGGGCGTCGTCATCCGGAGCGCCGCCGCATCGGCCTGGAACTGGCGCGTGTAGCGGTCGCCGAGTTCGCCGATCGACAGTCCGGCGGCCGCGGCTCCCTTGATGATCTTGTCGTCGATGTCGGTGACGTTCATGACCCAGGTCACCTTGAAGCCGCGGTACCGCAGGTACCGGACCAGGATGTCGGCGAAGAGGAACGAGCGGAAATTGCCGATGTGGGCCGGCCCGTACACCGTCAGACCGCAGCTGTAGATGCGGACCTGCCCCTCGTCGATCGGCTCCAGGGGGCGGGTCAGGCCGGACAGCGTGTCGTGCAGCGCGACGGTCATCGGCCTACGACGCCGGGCGGCGTCTCCTCGAGGACGGCGACGGCGTGAGCCGAGATGCCCCGGCCCGCTCCCTCCATCCCGTCCAGGTTGCCCGTCGAGGCCTTGACGTCCACGCGATCCGACGGCAGGCCAACGAGGGCAGCGATCGCCTCTCGCATGGCATCGAGGCGGCCGGAGAGCCCGGGGCGGGCGCCGACGATGGTCACGTCGAGCGAACGCGGCTCGTTGCCCGCTGCCCGCACCCGGTCGAGCACCTCGGCGAGCAGGACGCTTCCGGCGATCCCGCGCGGCGTTTCCGGACCGGACGGAAAGATGCCGCCCAGGTCGCCCAGACCGGCTGCGCCGAGGAGGGCGTCGGCGACCGCATGGATGGCCACGTCGCCGTCCGAATGGCCGTGAAGCCGCGGGGCGCCGGGGACCTCGATGCCGCCGAGCCGGAGCGGCCCGCCGGGACCGAACGGGTGACGGTCGCTGCCGAAGCCGACCCGCGGCATGCGGGCCGGCACAGGCCCGCGGAGGAGCAGCTCGGCCGCCCGGTCGAGATCGTCGGGCACCGTCACCTTGATGTTCGTGGCATCTCCGTCGATCGCATGGACCGGAATTCTAGCCGCCTCCAGCAGGGCGGCCTCGTCCGTGAAGGTGCGGGCGTCGCCGGGCGGGAAGCGCTGCCATGCCGCACGCAGCAGACCCGCCCTGGCCGCCTGCGGCGTCTGGGCGAGGGCCAGCCCCGCCCGCTCGATCGTCTCGAGGACGCGACCGTCTTCGACGCGCTTGACGGTCTCGGCGATGCCGACGACCGGAATCGCCGCCCCGTGGGTCGTGGCGGCGGCGGCCACCGCGGCCACCAGGGCCGGCCGGACAGCCGGCCGCGCGCCGTCGTGCACCAGGATCACCCGCTCGTCGGCCGCGTCCAGGGCGCTCACGCCCGCGAAGACCGACTCTTGCCTCCGCCGGCCCCCGGCCACCATGGCAACGACCGCGGGATGGAGCCAGGCCGCCGCCGTCCACTCGGCGATCCGCTCCGGCGTCGACACGAGCACGATCCGCCCGACCTCGGGTGTCGTTGCCAGCGCGTCGACGGTCCAGGCCAGCAGCGGCCGGCCACCGATCAGGGCCGTCAGCTTGTCGCGCCCAGCCATCCGCTGGCTGGCGCCGGCGGCCACGATCACGACGTCGACCCCCTGATCGGCGCGTCCGGCCACACCAGCGCGCGGCCGGTCGGTCGTCAATCGACTCGTGGCTGGGCGAAGATCATCCGTCCGGCCACGGTCTGGAGCACCCGGGTCACGGCCACGTCCAGGTCCCGGTCGATGTAGCGTGCCCCACCCTCGACGACGATCATCGTGCCGTCGTCCAGGAAGCCGACGCCCTGGCCGACCTCCTTTCCCTCCTGGATCACCCGGACCCGAAGATCCTCGCCGGGCAACAGGGCCGGCTTCACGGCATTCGCGAGGGAGTTGATGTTCATCACCCGGATGCCCTGGAGCTCGGCTACGCGGTTGAGATTGAAGTCGTTGGTCAGGATCGCCCGACTCCGCGCCCTCGCCAGCGCGACGAGCTTGGCGTCGACCTCCTCGATCTCCGGGTAGCGCTCCTCCGCCAGCTCGACGGGCGTCCGGGAGTCCTTCTGCATCCGCGACAGGATCTCCAGCCCACGCCGCCCGCGGTTGCGGCGCAACGTGTCCGAGCTGTCGGCGATGTGCTGCAGCTCGTCGAGGACGAACCGCGGCACCACGAGGGTGCCGTAGATGAAGCCGGACTCGACGATCTCGGCGATGCGGCCATCGATGATCGCACTCGTGTCCACGACGATGTGCGGCTCTCCGGCCAGGGCAGATGCCTCGTCGGCAGCCGGTCGCCGGAACAGGCCGACCGCCTCGGCGGCGGCGACCAGGTCGGCTCGCTTGGCGACCGTCAACCCCACCATCCCCAGACCAAGGAACAGCGAGACGCCCAGGGGCAGCCACTCGCCCAACGCGCCGGGGATGTTCGACAGCGGTAACCCCAGGAGGAGTCCCATGAGCAGGCCGATGAGCAGGCCGCCGACGGCCGTCACGAACTCCGCGGTGGAGAGCTGCTGAACCTCGCGAATGAGCCAGCCGGCCGGCACCACGGTCAGATACGGCAGGACCCCGAAGCCGATCACCAGCCAGGCGACGACCCAGGCGGCGAGGAACGCACCGGAGAACTGGAGTCCGGAGAACAGGCCGCCGCCGACCGTGGCCGTGCTCAGGCCGATGAGCACTCCAAGCGCGGCTCCCATGAAGCGGATGGTCCGGATCACGTCTACCCACTCGTCCGGCTGGGGAGTCCGACGGCCAGCTCCCACGACCGGCCGCCCCGTCCCGCGGCTCGCATCGTCGCGCACCGCGGGTGCAGCCTAGCATCGCCGCAGGTGCCTCGCCACGATTCCGGGCGCCGGGACGGCCGGGTCACCTGCTCGGTTATCCTCGCGCGCCGCGGCTCCCGCCCGGCTGGCTCAGGACCGCCTCGAGCGCCGCGGCCAGCGTCGGCACGCGGACGAGCTCGAGGCTGGGCACGGCCGGCACGGAGGCCGCCCGGCCGAGCGTCGGCACGACCGCGCTGGTGAAGCCGAGGCGCGCGGCCTCGCGCAGCCGCCGCTCCAGGCCCGCCACCGCGCGCAGCTCGCCGAGGAGACCGACCTCCCCGATCGCCACCGTCCCCGGCCGGACCGGCCTGTCGCGCAGCGACGAGGCGAGGGCGATCGCCAGCGGCAGGTCCAGGCCCGGCTCGTCGACCGCCAGGCCGCCGGCCAGGTTTGCGTAGACGTCATGGCTGGCCAACCCGACTCCTGCGCGCCGGCCCAGCACCGCGATCAGGAGGGCCAGCCGGTTGGGATCAACCCCGCTGGCAGTTCGTCGGGGCGTCCCGTATGCCGTCGGCGCGACGAGGGCCTGGACTTCCACCAGGAGTGGGCGGCTGCCTTCCAGGGTCGGGGCGACCACGCTGCCTGACGCCGGACGGTCGTGTTCCACGAGGAACGCCCGCGCCGGGTCGGCCAGCTCGGAAAGGCCGACCTCGCCCATCTCGAAGACGCCCACCTCTTCGGTCGAGCCGAACCGGTTCTTCGACGCTCGGAGGAGGCGGAGCGCGGCGTACCGCTCGCCCTCCAGGCTGAGCACCGCGTCGACCAGATGCTCGAGCGTCTTGGGCCCCGCCAAAGAGCCGTCCTTCGTGACGTGGCCGATGAGGATCACGGCGATTCCGTCGGTCTTGGCGAGCTCCATCAAACGGAGCGCCGATTCGCGCACCTGGCCGACGCTGCCGGCCGGTCCGTCCAGGCCTCCCGCGGTCATCGTCTGGATGGAGTCGACGATGACGAGGGCTGGTCGCTCCTGGACAGCCAGGAGCGCGATCTGCTCGACGTCGCTCGCGGCGACCACCCGTACCGCCCGGCCGGCTGACGCGTGGAGCAGGCCCAGACGCGCGGCGCGCAGGCGGACCTGAGCACCCGACTCCTCTCCGGTTGCATACATGACCCAGCCGCCGCTGTCGGCGACGCTGGCGGCGACGCCGGCGGCCACCTGGAGGACCAGGGTGGACTTGCCGATGCCCGGCTCGCCGCCGACCAGCACGAGCGAGCCCGGGACGAGCCCGCCGCCCAGGACGCGATCGACTTCGCCGATCCCAACCGGCAGGCGCGGCACCCCGGCCTGGTGAAGATCGGCGAGTGGGACCGGTCCGATTCCGGGCAAGGCGGAGCGATCCGCGGCGCGGGCCGACCGCGATGGCTCTCGAACGAGGGTCTCGACCAGGCTGTTCCACGCCCCGCAGGCGCGACACTGCCCCTCCCATCGAAGGAAGGCCTCGGCACACGATTGACAGACGTACCGGCTCTGCGCCTTTGCCACGTGTCTCGCCGACGGACCGCGGTCCGCGCTATGCGGTCTCGACGGGTGTCTTGGCGGAGGTCTTGGAACGGGCGCCGGTTTCCGCGGCGTGGATGTCCAGGCCGGCTTCCTCGCCCTTGTCGACGACGATGGTCGTGCCGGGCTCGTACGAGCCCAGGAGAAGATGCTCGGCCAGGACGTCCTCGACCATGTTCATGATGACCCGGCGCAATGGCCGGGCGCCGTAGGCGACGTCGTAGCCGAGCTTGATGATGTGCTCCTTGGCCGCCTGGGTGACCTCGAGCTGCATCTGCTGGGCGCGGAGCTGATCGCGAACCCGGGCGAGCATCAGGTCGACGATCTTGGTGATCTCCTCGACCGTCAGGCTGCGGAAGACCACCGTTGCGTCGATTCGGTTGAGGAACTCGGGCCGGAAGTTCTGCTTGAGCTCGTTCTGGACCTTCTCACGCATGAGCTCATAGGAAGCCTCGGCCCGGGCCTCGGCGGTGTCACCCTGGACCCGGAAGCCAAGCGCCGAGTTGGTCTGGAGCTGCTTCGCGCCAAGGTTGCTGGTCATGATGATGATGCAGTTCCGGAAGTCCACCCGGCGGCCCTTGGCGTCGGAGAGGTGGCCGTCCTCCAGGATCTGGAGCAGGATGTTGAAGACCTCCGGATGGGCCTTCTCGACCTCGTCGAGCAGGACCACCGCGTAGCTCTTGCGCCGGACCGCCTCTGTCAGCTGGCCGCCCTCGTCGAAGCCGACGTAGCCCGGAGGCGCGCCCACGAGCCGGCTGACGTTGTGACGCTCCATGAACTCGCTCATGTCGATCTTGATGAGCGCGTCCTCACTGCCGAACATGAACTCGGCGAGCGCCTTGGCCAGCTCCGTCTTGCCCACCCCCGTGGGGCCGAGGAAGATGAACGAGCCTATGGGACGCTTGGGGTCCTTGAGGCCGGCCCGGGCGCGACGGACGGCCTTGGAGATGATCTCAATCGCTTCCTGCTGGCCGATGACCCGCTGGTGGAGCGCGTCCTCCATGTGCAGGAGGCGCTCCGACTCCTCCTGGGCGATGCGGGTCACCGGGATGCCGGTCCACATCGCCACGACCTGGGCGATCTCCTCCTCGCCGACGGTCGGCTGATCGCTGCTCACCTGCGATTGCCACTCCGCACGCAGCGTCTCGACGCTCTCCTTGGCGGTCGCCTCGGCCTCGCGGAGCGTGGCGGCCTCCTCGTACTCCTGGGCGTTGATCGCGGCGTCCTTCTCCTTGGTGATCCGCTCCAGCTCCTTCTGGGCTTGCCGGAGGGGAGGCGGGGCGGATGCATGGCGGAGGCGGACGCGGCTGGCGGCCTCGTCGATGAGGTCGATGGCCTTGTCCGGCAGATGCCGGTCGGTGATATAGCGGACGGACAGGTCTGCCGCCGCGTTCACCGCTTCGTCCGTGATCGTCACCTTGTGGTGCTGCTCGTAGCGCTCCCGAATGCCCTTCAGGATCTCGATCGTCTGCTCGAGCGTTGGCTCCTCGACCATCACCGGCTGGAAGCGACGCTCCAGGGCGGCGTCCCGCTCGATGTACTTGCGGTATTCGTCGAGGGTCGTCGCCCCGATGCATTGCAGCTCGCCCCGCGCCAGCGGCGGCTTGAGGATGTTGGCCGCGTCGATCGCGCCTTCGGCCGCACCGGCTCCGACCAGCGTGTGCAGCTCGTCGATGAACAGGACCGCGTCGTTGGTGTTGCGCAGCTCCTCGATGATCTTCTTGAGCCGCTCCTCGAATTCGCCGCGGTACTTGGTGCCGGCCACCAGCGAGCCGATGTCGAGGGTCAGGACGCGCTTGTTGAGCAACGTCTCCGGGACGTCACCGGCGACGATCCGATGGGCGAGGCCCTCCGCGATCGCCGTCTTGCCGACGCCGGGCTCGCCGATCAGCGCCGGGTTGTTCTTCGTCCGGCGGGACAGGATCTGGATGACGCGCTCGATCTCCTTCTCGCGCCCGATGACGGGGTCGAGCTTGCCGATCCGGGCGGCTTCGGTGAGGTTGATGCCGAGCTGGTCGACGGTTGGAGTCTTGCTGGCGCGCTTGGTCTCCTGTGCCGGGCCTGCCGAGGAGCTCTGCGACAGGACGCGGATGACCTCGTGCCTGACCTTGTCGAGGTTGACCCCGAGTGACTCGAGCACGCCGGCGGCGATGCCCTCCCCCTCGCGGACCAGGCCGAGCAACAGGTGTTCCGTGCCGATGTAGTTGTGGCCGAGCCGGCGCGCTTCGTCGATGGCCAGCTCGATGACCCGCTTGGCCCGGGGGGTAAGGCCAACCTCCCCGACGACCGGCCGATCGCCCCGCCCGATGATGAACTCGACGGCGGTCCGGACCTTGGCGAGCTCGACGTTCATGTTCTCGAGCACGCGCGCCGCCACGCCCTCGCCTTCCCGCACCAGGCCGAGCAAGAGATGCTCCGTGCCGATGTAGTTGTGGTTGAAGCGCTGGGCTTCGTCCTGCGCGAGGGTCAAGACCTTGCGAGCGCGGTCCGTGAACTTGTCGAAGCGATCCATCCGACCGAGTGCCTGTTCCCCTGTTCCCACCTCGATGAGGTGACTCCGAAAGTCATGCTAGCACGCCGACTCTCTCGCGCAACTCAGCCGAGAGGAGGGTCCTGGACCGGCATGGGACCCACCCCGGATGGGGGTACGAGTCACGACGAAGGTCCCGGTCGACTGTCGAGACCGCGGCGCCCGCGGGCTGCCTGCCAGCCTGACCGTTGCCAGCTATTCGACGGGACGGCAATCCTGGATTTCGAGGCGTGCCCGGACGCGGTCGGCCGGGCTGGTGCCGTTCGCCGTGCCGGATGCGAGGGGCGCCTATTCCCTGGCCGCGTCCGCCTCGTCCAGGGCCGGGGCCGCCGGCTTCGCCGCGGGCTCTGGTTTGGCCTGGGCCCCCGAGTCCGGCTTGGCCGCTGGGTCCGGCTTGACCTGTGTTTCCGGCTTTGCCGAGGCGGCCGGCCTCGCGGGAGCGGGCGCAGCCGGCGGGGCAGTCTCGGGCTCCGTCGTCTCGGCCTCGGCCGGGGCCGGCGGGGTGGCCTCGGCCTTCGGCGCTTCGGCCGGGGCCGGCGGGGTGGCCTCGGCCTTCGGCGCTTCGGC
>WNGB01011752.1_pt1 | contig 22314 bp, 22 predicted proteins | sample 5400681 | NCBI WGS metagenome assembly WNGB01 (sample SAMN13153367, study PRJNA577476) | soil metagenome | isolation source: 115 cm soil or saprolite under grassland replicate 2 | place: USA:California | collected 2016-06-15
AAGATTGTTGCCGATACCAACCTCTATATCGATTGGCTGAACGAGAGGCAGCACGAGGAAGTCCTCTTCCAGCGGGACTCGATTCGGTATCTGAGCGTGGTGGTTTTAATGGAGCTATCCGCCGGGGCCTGGTCACTCCATGATAGGAAGGCCTTGAGAGCGCTCTCCTTGACCTTCCGACGCGCTGGCCGAATACTCCTTCCGACGGCTCAGGTCTAAGTGAGAAGTAGGGTCAACCGTGTACTTCCTGTATTATTGCCCCCGGCGGCGAGCTCGGCCGCCACGACCCACTTCACTCCGATGTGTCCGGCCCATTCGGGGACGTCAACCACTTCTCCTGGCCGTAGAGACCGATCTGCAAGCGGTCCCGCATTCTGAGCTTCTCGTAGATTCGGTGAATGTGTGTCTTGAGGGTGGCTTCGCTGATGCTGAGTCGCTCGGCGATCTGCCTGTTGCCGAGGTTTTCGCAGATGAGCTTCGCAATTCTGGTCTCCCGAGGCGTGAGCGCTCTGCTGTTATCGGCCGGCCCTTTTTGACGACCCTTTGCTCGGGAAGAAACAGCCCCGCTTGCTTGCAGCAGCCTGAAGCCGCCGGCATGAACTTTGCGGATGCATTGCGCGAGGAGACTCGGCGAGATCTCCTTCGGGACAATACCTCGAACGCCCAGACCAACAGCCGCCGCCAGCTCGCTTTCCGCAAGCGCCCCGGTCAGCAATATAGCGCGCGTCGGCAGCGCGACTATCATTTCGCGTAACAGCGCCAGGCCTTCCTCGGCCGAGCCAGGCAGGTCGAGAAGCAGAACGTCCGGCCGGAGGGCTCGGAGGATGCCGAGAACGTCTTCCGCCTTTCCACAACGAGCGATGACCGCGAGGTCTGCCTCGAGAGCGAAAAGCCGTTCCAGACAGGCAAGCACGATCGCGTCGTTGCCGGCCAGCACCAAGCGTATCGGCTTCTCGGCGGTCATGCGTGTGCTCTCCGGAGAGGGGCCAGACGCAGCGTCGGGCCGGACTCTCGAGAGAGTTTCGGCAGCGGTTCGTGAATGTCTGCTCCTTTGCCGCCAGTTTCTTCGGGCACAACGACACCTGCCAATGAGGGAATGCCCTCATTTTGCCGCTCGCCTTTCCCTCATTTGTGAGAAAGTCCGGACCTGCCTTCGCGAGTCTCCGGCCCGCGGGAGGATAAACGTCTCACCGGGTCAACTGGCGCGCACTGTCACGACCGCTGAGACATCCACGTTGCCAGCGGCGCCATAAGGCCTCTCAGGATGACCGGGCCGCCGCTTGGACGTTACGTCAAACCCTTCTCCCGGCCGTAGAGACTGAGCTGCAAGCGGTCCCGCAGTCTGAGCTTCTCGTAGATGCGGTGTACGTGTGTCTTGACGGTGGCTTCGCCGATGCGGAGCCGCTTGGCAATCTGTCTGTTGCCGAGGCCTTCGCAGATGAGTCTCACAATTTCGATCTCCCGAGGCGTGAGTGTTCTGCCGTTACTTTCCGATACGGTTTGACGACCCATTGCCGGGGAAGAAGCAGGGGTTCCTCCGCCCTGCACCAGTCTGAAGCCGCCGGCGTGAACTTTGCGGATGCACTGCGCGAGGAGACTCGGCGAGATCTCCTTCGGGACAATGCCTCGAACGCCCAGACCAACCGCCGACGCCAGCTCGTTTTCCTCAAGCGTTTCGGCCAGCAATACGGCGCGCGTCGGCAACGCGACCTGCTTCATTTCCCGCAGCAGCGCCAGTCCATCCTCGGCGGAGGAAGGCAGGTCGAGAAGCAGAATGTCCGGCCTCAAGGTGCGGAGGGTGCCGAGAACGTCTTCCCCCTTTCCACAACGAGCGATGACCGCGAAGTCTGACTCGAGGGCGAAGAGCCGTTCCAGACAAGCGAGTACGATCGCGTTGTTGCCGGCCAGCACCAAGCGTATCGGATTCGCGGCGGTCACCTGCGCTCTTTAGACCTCAACCGCCCGGCTGAGCGCGAGGACCCGTCATCCCTCCCGTGGAGACGGCTCTCTCGCTCACCGACTGAGAGAGCATCCAGCCGGGAAGGCTGACGGGGAACCCGCGCAACGAATAGCGGCGGTTCATGAAGGCTCCTCCTTCATCGTCATTTTTTCGTGGCGGCGGAAGCCGGCCAATGAGGGAATGCCCTCATTTTGTGGCTCGCTTCTCCCTCATTCGCGAGAGAAAGCGGACCTGACCTCAGGGACAGGTGCGGAACAGGCGCGCAGCCTGTTCCATTTTTGAACCCCTGACCAGTAGTTTGAACGATTCCCCACACCCTACCCTGGAGCGGCAAAGCCTCGGGTCTTGCTGTTTCGGGATCGACACCAGCAGTGCGCTCGAGGAGGGGGTGGGTTCCAATGATCAAGAGACACATGATTTCTCTTTCGATCGCGCTCTTTGCCGCCGTGGCCGCCCTGACGCCAGCGGGGCTCGAGGCCCAGCCATCTCACAGGGTGTCCACTTCGATCTCCCTCGACGAGCGCGGAGTCCCGGTCGCCACCACCGCGGGCACCGGCACTCCTGCCTATCACCCGTCGCGCGCCCTGGTTCACCTCCGCAACGGAGCGCCGAAAGATTTCCTCCCGGGCTCCGGGGCCGCGAGGACCTTCCCGGGGGACCCGAACCTTTTCCTGGTCGAAAATCCGCCGGGGCTCTCGGTAGCTGAGGCCGTGCGGCACTACCGTGAGAATCCGAGCGTCCTCTACGCCGAGCCGGACTTCCTGGTCGAAACCTCCGGCACCCCCAATGACCCGCTCTGGAACCAGCAGTGGGATATGGCACAGATCTCCTGCCCGGCGACGTGGGATAGCCAGACGGACTCCGCCGATGTCATCGTCGGGGTCCTCGATACCGGAATTGATTTCACGCACCCGGACTTGCAGAGCAACCTCTGGACGAACCCCTCGGACGGCTCCCACGGCTTCACCTGTATGAACGGCTCGTGCATGGCGGGCGGGTCAGACGACTTCGGCCACGGCACGCACGTGGCGGGCACGATCGGCGCGGCGGCAAACAACGGGATCGGCATCGCCGGGATCAACTGGAAGGTCCAGCTCCTGTCGCTCAAGTTCCTCGGGTCCAACGGGAGCGGTTACGTCTCAGACGCGGTTCTCTGCTTTCAAGAGGTCACCGCGTTGAAGCAGCAAGGCTTCAACATCCGCCTGACGAGCAACTCCTGGGGCGGCGGGGGCTTCACTCAGTCCTTGAAGGACGCCATGGCGCAGGCGGAGGCGTCGGGAGTTGTACACGTCTGCGCGGCAGGCAACAGCGGGCAGAATGCCGATGCCTTGCCCATGTACCCGGCGGCCTACGACAACCGAGGGATCATCTCGGTCCTGGCGTCGGACCAGAACGACGCGGGCGCCTATTTCACCAACTATGGGCTAATGAGCGTGGACATCGCAGCCCCGGGCGTGAGCACCCTCTCTACCGTCCCTACTGGGACCTGCGCGCTTTGCGATCCGACTGGTTACAACTTCCTCTCAGGAACATCGATGGCCACGCCACACGTCTCCGGCGTCTTGGCGGCCCTACTTCACAAGAACCCGGCACTCACCGCGAACGAGGCGCGCGACATCGTCCTGGATCCGGGGAGCTACGATCCCTTGAGCGATCCGAAAGCCCAGAGCACCTCGACCGGCGGACGGTTGAACTTCGCGAAGGCCATCGCCAATCCGCTCCTATTCGCTCCCCGACTGAATAACTTCCCGGTGCTCGGCATGGCTCCGGATGTCTTCACGTCGGCGGGCAGCCAGGTCGACCTGACGGCAACGGTGTCCGACGCAGACAACGACCCGCTACGCGTGGCCTGGATCAAGACTTCGCCGAGCGTGAGGTCCTTGTGGCTCTTCGGCCACATGCTCGACACTCTCTTTACGAATCCGACCGGAAGCACCGTGTCCTTCGTCGCTCCATCCCTCGCGAGGACGGCGACTGTCCCATACGATGTATCCGCAGCGGACGGACGGGGGGGAGGGGCCCATGGCCGTAACTACGTCACCGTCTCCCCTATTTCGAGCCCGGGGCTTCCGCCTTCCGGGACTCTGACCGTGTCGCCCACGAGCGCTCCCGCCGGGTCCACGATTTCCGTGAGTTTCCCGGCCACCGACCCAGAGGCGGGCCAAGCCATGTGGGACCTCTGGGTTGGCTACAGTAACGGAGCGGCCGGGACATGCTGCTTTACAGCTACATCGACTACCGTCACGGTGAGCACTCCCGGAGTCTACCGGTTCACGACCCAGGCGATCGACAGCACGCTCAACCTCTCCGCACGCCAGAGCGCTGTGGTCCGCATCGGTGGCGCCACCGGCGAACCGCCGATCGCCAATGCTACGCTCGACAAGCAAAGCGGCCCTGTCCCTCTGACCGTAAATATCGACATGAGCGCGAGCTTCGATCCGGATGGGACCATCCAGTATTACTTCTTCGACTGTGGCAGCGGAGCTATTGGGTATTCGCGCCCAACTGGAAGCTGCACTTTCAACACTCCGGGCGCCTACTGGATCATGCTTCAGGTCCAGGACAACAGCGGCAACGTGGACGTTATCTCGGCCTACGCTGTGGCGACACCCACGACGCCCCCCACGGTCAGCATCACGAGCCCGACGCCCGGCGCGACAGTGTCGGGGAATGTCTCAGTAACGGCCAGCGCCTCGGGCGGCTCCGGGATCGGCAGAGTTGCCTTCTATCGGGACGCGGCCGTGCTTCTGGGAACGGCAACCGCTTCACCCTACGCCATCACCTGGGACTCGAGCACCGCTTCCGCTGGAGCCCACACCCTCTACGCCGTCGCCACCGACAATGCCGGGAACACCGGAACCTCCCCGTTGGTCGACATCACTGTAAGCATTCCCGTGCCCCCGCAGGTCTCTGTCACGAGCCCGACAAACGGGACCACCGTGCCGCGCAAGTCCAAGGTCGCGTTGAAGGCCTCGGCCACGCCGGCTGACAACCCGGTCAGCCGGGTGGACTTCGTCGTCGGTTCGAGCGTCGTCTGCTCTGCCAGCACGAGCCCCTATAGCTGCAACTGGCAGGTGCCGGCGAAGGCGAACACAAGCTACCAGATCCACGCCAACGCCTACGATACGACGGGACAGGTCGGGGTCTCGAGCAACGTGACCATCACAGCCAAGTAATAGCGGCGGGCGCGACCGCCGTCGCGCCGGCACACCGTCCTGATTGGGGTCTGGCCCTGGAGCCGCGTCGTCCGCCGCTCGGGATTACCGATAGATGTCTTTTCGGTAGCGAACGCGCAAGATACGGACGATTTGTGATCGGTCTTCGATCTCGTAGAGCACGCGATACGCGCCCACGCGAGTTCTCCAATCTCGGCGAGATCCCTTGAGTTTGCGGCAGCCAGGGGCGAGGATTCTGCGCGAGTGACTGAATCTCCCGGATAACCTGTCGAAGACCTCCCGCTCGAGCCCCTTCAGATCTTTCTCTGCCTGACTTTCGAGCAGGACCTCATACACGCGAGGCGCGCTCTTCGAGAAAATCTTCGAGTCTTCGAAACTTCAGGGGCCTCCGACGGAGGGCTTCAAGAGCCTTCAGGTCCTCGACCTGCTCGAGTTGCTCGAGCATCTCCCGGTACTCCTCAATCTCGAGGATCACGGCGGCCGGTTTGCCGTCACGCAGCACGACTTCGGGTTTCCGGTGCCTATTTCGTTTGCTATTCGATCTCATCCTAGTCTCTCCCACCCGCCCATTCTCGCACATGCGAAAGAGGACCGGGTCTGTAAGGTATGGGGTCAACCGTGTTCATCCTGTATTATTGTGGGTCAGGCGTGAAAGGGTACGGGTACGGGGTCAACCGTGTACGGGTACGGGGTCAACCGTGTACATCCTGTATTATTGAGTTATCGTGGCATGCCATACTTGCCTTGCATGTCTTTCATGTGAGGCAGAAAAATGTCTCACTCCGTTTCAACGGAGGCGCTGGGAGTCGCCGGCGGACGAGTCTTGTAGACCCGCAGAGCCAGACATGAGTACGTAGACCTGACCCAGGCGATCCAGACGATCTGACCTCAGGCGATCCAAGCGAGCGGTCGACTGATCCGGCGACGGCGTCAGGCGCCGGGGGTTTCCCAACGCAGTCCCTTGAAGCGGGAAAAGTCGGTGTCGAAAGAGGCAAGCACTACTAAGGTATGGGGTCAACCGTGTACATCCTGTATTATTGTGGGTCAGGCGTGAAAGTGGCAACGCCACAGATAATCCGGAGGCACGGAGAAGCTGGAAGCAAGTCCCGCTGCTCGTTGGAGCCAGGGATCAGAAGGGATCAGAAAACAGCGCTGAGAGGAATCTCCAGGCCTTCAAGAAGGACAGAACGGAGTGTCTCGCCCGTGCCGGCCAACGAGTCGCGCCGGAACCCCTCGCCGGAGTTGACCAGCACCTCGATCGTTCTCGCCTCTGGATCGGCGATCCAGAGCTCCCTGACGCCTTTTTTCGCGTAGAGCTTCGCCTTGGCGACCCGATCCCGAGTCTCGGTTGCCGGCGAAAGGACCTCGACGATGAGATCCGGCGCGGCGGAGATGAATTTGTCCCCCACGATCGAGATTCGGCTGGCAGACACAAACAGAATGTCCGGCTGGACGACATCGGTCTCGGAGAGAACAACATCGCAGGGAGCATCGAGGACCAGCCCCAGGCCGTTCTTCTCCACAAAATCGTCGATCAGCCGCTCGATGCGTTTCGAGACGAGCTGGTGGTATGGAGTCGGCGCAGGAGTCATGAAGAGGTCTCCGTCAATCACCTCGTAGCGGCGATCCTCCGGCAGGAGGAGGTAGTCCTGGTACGTGAAGCGAAGCGCGGTCGAAGCTGTCATCGAACCTATTCTACTGCCGAAGAAGTCTAAGGTCTGTGCTCGCGCTCAGTCTCGTCGAGTAGATCGAGGTCGCTCAAGTCCTTGGGTCTGCCTACAGCGCGCTTGTTGGCGATGAAGTCGTTCTTGCCGAGAACCGGGATTGCGAGCGATTCGACGCGAATCGTCGTCCGATTCGGCCAGGCCTGTTCGAAGGAGACGCCCGATATCGACGTCAGGATGTCGATTCGGCTAGGGGGGACGCCGATCTGAAAGACGGTGCCGGGCCGGAGGAGATCCTCCCGCGTCAGGTCGAACTGCGGAGCGCCGAAAGCCTTGAGCGCCGCGAGAACACGATCGGCGTTCGCTGACTCACAGCGGACCCAGATGTCGAGATCGCCCGTGGCCCGAGGGACGCCGTGAGCGGCCAGGGCATGCGCGCCGACGATGAGGAATTCAGCCCGAGCTTCGACGAGTGCGGACAACATCTCGACGAAGTCGCGGTTCATGCGTCTGGCCCTCTTTGAACATCCAGGCCTGAAGCGTCAGTTGCCAGACCATGGCAACGCGCTCGCTCGGTGTCAGATCACCGACTGAAGAGGAATCACGGGACTCTTGAAGAGACGTCTTGCGAACCGGATAGTCGGCCCGATTCATGGCGTAATTATATCTTCTTCACTTCGATCAGGACCTTCCCGGTAGTGGAGCGGGAGGCCAGGGCGCGGTGGGCTTCGGGGAGTTGGGCGAAGTCAAAGCGGGGGCCGGTGACCGGGCGAATGCGACCGGACTTCCAGAGGTCGAAGAGGGCCTCGGCTGCGCGTCGGAGCTCACCCGTCTTCGTCGGGAGCAGAGAGAGGTTGAAGCCGATCAGGATGCGGCAGGCCTCGACGAAGCGGTAGGGTGCGAGGAAGCCCATGGCCAGATATTCGCGGGCGGCTTTCAGGCTGGCGACGCCGCGGGGACCGGCGGCGGCGGCGAAGCCGTACAGGACGTACCGGCCGCCGAGGTCGAGCCGGCGCCAGAGGGAGCGGAAGAGTCTTCCGCCGATCGCGTCCAACACGACATCGGCCTTGCCGAAGTGTCGGGCAAGAAGCCTGTCCGCGGAGGCGTAGAGGCCGGCATCCAGAGCGCCGAGCTCGCGGCAGAGGGCGAGCTTGGATTCCGAACCGGCGAGAGCGATAGCCCTGGCGCCTCGAAGGGCGATGAGTTGCAGGAGCGCCGTCCCGACGCCGCCGGCCGCAGCCGTGACGACGACGCGGTCTCCTGAGCCGACCTCCGCACGGGCGAGGGCGTACCAGGCGGTCAGGAAGGCGACCGGCATGGCGGCGGCTTCAACGAGATCCACGCCGTCCGGGAGAATGAAGACCCAGGGCGCCGGCACGGCGACCTTCTCGGCGTGGCCGCCGAAGAGCGGCACTGCGACAACGCGCTGGCCGGGGTGAAGATCCGCGACGCCCTGGCCGACGGCCTCGATCGTGCCGGAGATCTCCATACCCGGCACGAAGGGAGGTTTGGGAGTGCGCGGATAGACGCCCGCGCGTACGAAGAGATCGGCGAAGTTCAGGCCGATCGCGGCGGTTCGGACGAGGACCTCGCCGGGTGCCGGGACGGGGTCCGGGCGATCGCGCAGAATCAGGCGTTCGGGACCGCCGTAGCGGTCCACGAGCCAGGCCCGGGATATGCCAGCCATGCAGGCGATTATCTATAATGTCGAAATGGCCACGCGGTTGGATCAGCTCGAGCGAGAATGGGCTCGTCAATGGAAGAACGCCGCGGCGGCACTGGCGGAACAGAGGCGCCGTGACTTGCGCCTGATGACCGATGCCGAAGCGTTGGCCGCCGCGGAGAATCTCCTTTCCCTCGTTGAGACGGTGATTCTGAATCCCATCCGCAGCGTCTCTTCGGGGCTGGTCGAACAACAGGCGCTTCTGCATCGGCGCTCGCGCGCTTGAACCCGATCTTTGCCGCGGCTCTCGAAATCCAGGATTTCTGCCGCGGGCGAGACTGGCGGTTCTGCTTCATTGGAGCACTCGCGGTCCAGAGATGGGGCGAGCCCCGCCTGACCCAGGATGTGGACGTGACGATCGTGACCGGGTTCGGGGCGGAACCGCAATACGTAGACGATCTCCTCCGTGACTTCCAGGGTCGCCTGCCCGACGCGAGAGAGTTTGCGTTGGAGAAGCGCGTCCTCCTGCTTCGGAGCCGCGCCGGAATCCCCGTTGACGTCGCCCTCGGAGCGCTGCCCTTCGAGGATCGGGTCGTTCAGCGGGCGTCGCCCTACAGGATCAACGAATCGGTTGCGCTAACGACATGCGGCGCCGAGGACCTCGTGGTCCTGAAAGTATTTGCCGGCCGGGAGAAGGATTGGCTCGACGTCGAAGGGATAGTGCTGCGTCAGGGCAGCAAGCTTGATCGAACCCTGGTCTGGCGGGAGCTCAAGCCCCTCCTCGGACTGAAAGAGGACGTCGCTGCGGAACCGCGCCTCGCAAGACTCTTCGCATCCGATTAGGCCACCTCAGCGCACCCCTCACCGGCCTTCGCCGGGAGAGGCCTTTCGATTCGAACCTCTCTGGTAATCCCGGCCGTGTGGCGCGGCGGCCCTGGCCCGCTACTTAGCTGTCTACGCTTCGCCGCGTCGCTCGCACGCCGCGACGCAAGACTCGCTACTACCCTGCTCGGCTAATCGGTGGGCGGAGGGTTTCTCATGTCTCCCTCTGAATCTGCCAGGCCTCTCCTGGCGCTCAATCGTCCCAGGAATGTCCAGGACCAGGCGAAGTTCCTCCACTGATATATACTGGTCTCGATCATGGCGACGGCGAGGCTATTTCGGAATGGCCGGAGCCAGGCGGTTCGGCTGCCGAAGGAGTTCCGCTTCGAGGGAGAGGAGGTCAATATCCGCCGCGCCGGCAAAAAGGTGATCCTCGAGGCGAAGAAGCGCCGGAGGTGGCCTCGGGGCTATTGGAAGAGCTGGGGAAAGGTTCCCGCAGACTTCCGGGCTCCGGAGCCGCTGCCGGCAGGCCATCCCAGCGTTGGCTTTGATTGACGTACCTCCTCGACACCAACATCTGCGTTTACGCCATCAAGCGCGAGCCGGAGGTGTTACGCCGCTTACAGTTGCGCAGTCCCGATGACTTCGGTGTCAGCGCCGTAACCGCCGCGGAGCTCTGGTTCGGTGCGGCAAAAAGCAGCCGGCCGCAGAGCACGTGTGCGAGCGTGGACGCTTTCTTGAAACCGTTCGAGGTCCTTCCCTTCGCCGGCGAGGCGGCCGAGGAGTACGCGGAGATCCGTCTTCAGCTCGAAAAGGCAGGCAAGCCCATCGGCGAGCGTGATCTGTTGATCGCCGCAACCGCGAAGTCTCGCCGGCTGACGGTCGTCACCCGCAACGTCCGGGAGTTCTCTCGGGTCCCCAACCTGAAAGTGGAGGATTGGCTCTGAGGGCCTGAGCAGGTCCGCGACCGCGTCCTATCCAGAACCAGCGCTCGGGACCGCCGTAGCGATCCACGAACCAGGCCCGGGATTGCCGGCCATCGCAGAGATCATCCGCGAAGTAGCAGGTTGTGAAAGGTCCAGAAGTTGCAGTCTCCACACCGAACGTCATGCCGAAGGAGAATCACTCTCTCAGGTACCTCGTCACCGGCGCCAACCGCGGGATCGGCCTGGCCTTCGCGAGGCATCTCTCGGAGCGAGGAGACCAGGTCCTCGGCATCCTGAGAAGGCCCGCGGCCTCGCGAAGCTTTCGCGCCTGGAGCAACTCGACGTCGCGGACGAAAAGAGCATCGCGAGTCTGGCGCGCCGTATCGCGGACCAGCCGCTCGACGTCCTGATCAACAATGCCGGCATCGGCGACGCGGGCCCGAGATTCGGACACGTTTCGATAGAAGAGCTCGAACAGGCTTTCCGCGTCAACGCCATCGGCCCGGTTGCCGTCACCCAGGCCCTGCTGCCCAGCCTGCGCGCCGGACAGCGCCGTACCGTCGTCAATCTCTCGAGCGGCCTCGCCTCCATTTCCGAAAACGAAAGCGGAGGCTGGATCGCCTATCGCGCTTCGAAGGCGGCGTTGAATCAGTTGACTCGCACCATGGCCGGCGAGCTCAGGAAGGAGGGCTTCATCTGTATCGCGATCTGCCCCGGCTGGGTCAAGACCGATATGGGCGGCCACGGCGCCTCCGTCTCCCCCGACGACAGCGTTGCCGCCATGCTCAAAGTCGTCGATCGCCTGAAACCTTCCGACACCGGCCGCTTCCTGGACCGCCGCGGCAAGCAATTGCCGTGGTGATCCCGGCCGTGTGCCTCGGCGCCTCTGTACTGCGGTATCCATGACGGAGTCGGCAAACCGGAAAACGATCCAGGCCGCTCAATAGTCCAATAAGCCACGAACGATCTCACTCACTTCCCAGGTCGGCGGCGGTAGCAACAACCTGTTAGACTGGCCAACCTGAACTTTGCGATCATCGACGGAACCCGGCGCGAGCAGAGGACAAGATAGTGAGACCAGAACGACGTCAGGTACCCAGGTATCCGTTTATCGCGAACGCGGAGCTGGTGGAAGAGCGATCCGATATGCAGATCGCTGTACGCGTGAGTGAGCTGAGCCTGGGCGGTTGTTATTTGGACATGATGAATCCGCTTCCCATGGGTACGCTTGTGCGGGTGAAAATCTCCGCGGGCGTCGATTTCTTCGAGTCTAAGGCGGAGATTCTTTATTCGCTTGCGCACCCGGGGGGCGTCGGGATGCGTTTCATCGATGTGGAGCCGCAGTACCTCGCCGTATTGCAGGGATGGCTGGAGAAAGCGGAGAGGGATCGGCAGAGACGCCTCGGTTAAGCTGACCACGATGTCGCCGATGCCGCGCACCTCAGATCCTCGCATCGACCTCGAGGGGTGAGCTCGCCACGGTTGTGGGGCAGGCTCCTGTTATCCCGAGGTCGCCGACGCGCCAAAGCCGCTATGGCGACGGCGCGAGCGCAGCGACGAGGGATCTGCTCCGAGAATATCAAAGGTCGCGAGAGCAGATCCTTCGCTTCGCTCAGAGCCCTGCCCTGAGCTTATAGGCATCCATCGGAGCAACCGGGGCTTCGCTCAGAGCTTGCCCTGAGCTGGAGGGCCTCGCTTGAACAGACAGAGCAGATCCTTCGCTTCGCTCAGGATGACAGGGAGGAGAGCGAAGGGATGACAGGGGCGGCAGGAGCGAAGGGATGACAGGTGGACTTTGTCCGCGAAGAACTCGGGATGCTAGCGGAACCGCCGTCAGCTGATGACGGCATCGCCGATGGAAGTGTCGGCGTCGGTTGGCAGAGATTCGAGGATCTCGGAAAGCCGCGCGCCGATGTGCTCTCCCAGCTTCCGGTAGCTCTCCCACTGCGCCTCGTCGAAGAACTGGTCCGAAGTCGGTTCCTGCGGAAACCGCGGATGGTTCGCCGCGTACTGCACAACATCCGAGGGCTCATTCCCGAGAAGCGTGGGCTTGACCAGGAGGAGCAGCCCGCGTTGACCGTCGGGATACTCGACCGCCGCCGCGGCGATGTGACGCGTCGCGCGCGGCGGGCCGGCGCGCGACGCCGCCTCCGCCGGTGCGGCCGGTTTGAGCTGGGCAAGCGTGCCGACGCGATTCTCATAGTCCCGCGCGATCTCAAGGAAACGGCCGCGGTATTCCTCTCCGGCAAACCGGATCTCCGTGTCGAAGTCGAGACGGGCTTTGCGGACCAGACTCCCCATGTCCTCGAAAAGACAGCCGGGGTCCGCGCCATTGTCCAGGATGATGATCAACGGCACGCGGCGCCGGATCAGTTCGTAGGCGCCCGTATTCTCGAAATGGCCCCCGTCGGAGAGATACCACCTTTTCAGAGCCGTCCCCGGAAACCGCGCGAGCAATTCGTTGAAAAGAAGCCGCTGCACAGGGAAGAGCGGAAGGCGGCGCGCCAGCCGCTGCAGAGCCCTCGGCGGTGTTTGAAACTCCCGGTTGGCGGGATCCACGCCGCTGTTCCACCAGTATCCCAGCCGCACATTTGCCATGCCGGACAGCAGACTCAGACCCAGGCTCGTCCGGTATCCGATTCCTGTCGTGAACGCCGCCCCGGAGATCCCGACCCACTCTCCCAGAGTCAGCGGCTCGACCTCGATCGGGTCGCCGGCGCGGTTCGGGGCGAAGATGCGAAACCCGCTCGCGGGCGAGAGCGACTCGAGAGTGCGCTTGCGCGTGAGACGGCCCGTCGCGATGCCACCGGCGCGACCGGTCCAGAGCGCATGATGCCGGACTCCGACACTCAATCCGAACGGCCCGACGGCCAGAGGCACGCCTTTCCGGTCGCGCTGCTCGATCTGCGACCGCCCGTCGATTGTCTCGTTGATCGTCGCGTTGATCAGGTGAAGAGGACCGCCGTGCCATTCCGGGTGGTAGTCCTCCCAGCTCACGGCGTCGCCGGGAACCGCGTCCGAGATTCTCATCCCCTCCGGCTTCCAGCGCGCGGGATTGGAAGCGCCCAGATAGGCGCGCGTCAATCGGGCGCCGTACAAGGCCTGGAGGGACGACCGGTTGAGAAAGGACGGTAGATGCCCGAGAATCAAGCAGACGAGCGCGAAAACCAGAAAGACCGCCGACGCCGCGCCCAGGCGCGGGCTCCAGAACACGATCCAGCCCTCGCGGAGGACCCGAGCAGAACCCGACATCACGTCATTCAGATCGTAAGTGAGTCGCGACAGGAACCCGAGCAGAGCGATGATGAGAAGGATGCTGCTGACACCCGCGATCAGGCTCACCGAGATCTTGGGCCGGCCGCCGCGGGTGAAATTACTGATGAACGGCGCCAGGCGCTTGCCAAACGTGAGGAGCGTAGCCAGAAGTGCGAGGACCTTGGCGGCATCCCATGCCGCCGGATGCGCGTGGAGGTTCTGACCGAGACTGTCTATCAAGGCCACCGCCGACACCACGCCGGTGCCCATCAGCGCCTGCATGAGGGCTCGGGAAAGTCGGTTGCCTCGCTTCCAGCGTGCCACCTCGGTTGGCGCGGACCAGCCCCCCTGCGCCGCCACGGCCGAGAGGACCGCCGCCAGAAGCCAGTATGCCGCCAGCGCCAGGAGAAATGCGTCCAGGCCTCTGGCGCCCCAGAAGAAAGCGGCCGCGATCACACCCAGGGCGGCGGCGACGAGCAGATCCCGTGCCCGTGTCAACCAGTAGGCCAGACCGGCCGGCACCGCCAGGACCGCGGCCGGGACCGCCGCGAGCAGGAAGTAATCACTGATCCACACGGCGTGGGCTCGGGAAGGATCGAAGCGCGACAGAAAGCCGGCAATGAATGAAGTCGGCCCGACGTCCAGCGCGTCAGGGCCGAAGACTCGACCGGCCACGGCCGCGACGAGGGTTCTCAGAAGGAGAAAGCCGGAGAGTCCCGTAACGCAGAATGTGATCAGGACGAGCTGAATCGCCGCCCAGTTGCGGAGCACGACCGCCCCGGCCAGGAGCGAGTCGCCGCTGCCGTTGGGCGAGAGATAGCGGCCGTTCTCCCGCAGGTGGGCGAGCGGCTTCGCGTGTGAATCTTCGAGGATGTTCGAGACCCGCTCGGCGGTCGTCGCCCCGAGTATGTCACCGTCCGCTCCCGCCTGATCCGTTGGATGTCCTGCCTGATCTTTCCTTGGATCCACATACGGCCGCAGATAGAGATGCCCGAGAAAAGTGCCGATGTATCCGCCGCCGGAAACGGTTGACAGGAAATCGATGCGGCGCAGGAAGTTGGACCGCGCCAGCGCCTGGAAGACCCCAAGGCAGAACGTCGCGCTTCGGATCCCCCCGCCCGAGCACGCCAGGCCGATCGGCAATTGCGGGTCCGCCGGATCCAACCCGGCCGCCTCGCGCCGCTTCTCCATGGCCGCACGCTCCAGCTGCTGGAGCCTGCGGGGGTACGCCGAATCGTTGTCGTCCGGCCGGGCCTCCTGCGGATTCTCCGAGTCTGTGCCTCCGCGTCTCTTCCAGAAAAGTTTCATTGGGTCAGCCTCACTTACCTCGGCGTCAGGAGTTTGTCGAGGTCAAACGTGATCCCGATATTGCCTCGGGTGTTTCTCTCCTTGATGAGCTCCGTGCGGTTCGACGCCGTGAAAGAAATGGGAATCGAAACACCCGAGTCGCCCACGGGAATGGAGTACTTGGCCTGGAACACGGCAATGTCGCCCGGCTGGTTGACCTTCCGATCGTTGATCAGGAGATCGATTCCCATCGGCTTCTGATGCAGGTGCTCATACAAACCGCTGAACGTGAGAACGCCTCTGGCGATGAAGACCGGCAGGCGGCCGACGGCCACGTCCCATTTTGCGGCGACCTGAAAGTCCCGGAAGGATCCGTCCATTCCCGGCCGGGTCCGGTTGAAAAAATTCGCCGAGGCCGTCACCGTGTATTCGCTCTCCATCAGGCTGGCAACGTAGACCAGCCGGACCGAAGAAAGATCCGGAGCAGTCACCGCAGCCGCCGGTGTCGTCGGGGAGGATGCCGCCACGCTCACGACCGGCGGGCGGTTGAAGTCGTATTCCAGAGTCAGACTCGGGGCCTTGGAGATCTCCTTGTAGAGCTCTCGATTCATCGCGTCCAGCGCCAGCCTCGCGGCGCCGTAGGCTTCCAGCCGCTGCTCCCCGTTCGGGATCGTGGTCGTGAGCTTCTGGATCTCCTCGAGGTATGCCGTGAACGCGCCGGTCAGAACGGCCTTGTCCGGATCGCCCTTGTGTTTGTCGAAGGCTTCCATGGCCCTGTCCAGAGCGGCGTCGAAGGCCGGCAGCGCTGTCAGGGGACTCATCAGGTCGCGGCCCTGGTTGGCCACGTAGCGGGCGGACGCCGACGTGCTCAAGTCGCGGATCTTCCGCCAGTTCTTGGGCGCAAGGGGGTCCCGATCGTGGATGAGAATGATTCGCGCGCCGGCGTGGGAGAGTTGCTCGTAATCCGCGCGCAGCGTCGAGCCGCTGGTCGTGGCGGCCTGGTCTGTCCGGCTCGTATCGAACGACACCGAGAGGCTGACTCGCTGCAGGAGCGCCAGCGTGTTGTCGTTGGGTAGGGGGGTATTGGGCCCGTAGGCGTTCGCGAGGGCGGCGATCAGCTTCGCCGGGGTTGTGCGGAACGTGACGGTTGTGCCGTCGAAGGCCTGTATGAGGCCTCCGTATTCGACCGCGAGCCCGATCAGGGCGGGGACCGAGCCGCCGGACACGAGGCTGGTGGAGCCCGCGGCGCCGCTCGCCGCCCCCACCTGTTTGTCGATCCGGCGCCGTTCCAGGATCCCGGCGAACTTCTTGTCCAGGCCGCCAGCGCAGGCCCAGATCGTGGTCGTGTCGTTGAGTCTCTGGCTGAAGAACGCCCTGGCATCTTGGATGCCTCTCTCCTTCATGGAAGGCTCGGTCTCCTTCTTCGCCTTCTCGAGTGTCTCGACGGCAATGGCCGCCGTGGGACCGACGAAGGACTTCATGCAGGTCTCCGAGACCTGCGCTCGACAGGGCTCGGCCATCACCGCGAGGACGGAGATCAGGCAGACGGCAGAGAACCGCATTGTGTGTCGCGCTTCTTCCGGCTCTTTCATCGCTACCCCTGCCGGAACTCACAAGAAAGCTGGACGAGATCACCGGCCACGGGCGGAAAAACATCATCGGGCCCGTCGCCCGTCCCGTCTTTTCCGGAAAAGCTCACCTGATACTTCGCGTCAGGATCCATCTGACCGGCCGGCGGAAAGAAATAGACGATCTGGAAGAATTCCCTCGCGCCGGGGGGCATCGTAAACTTCCGCTCCTCGACGGGCTCTTGCGGGGTCGGTTCCTGAACCTGTGTCCACTGGCCGCCGCTTTCGAGATCGGCGAACGTGGCTTGGTAGGGCGTCTTGCTGGCCTCGACTCTGACCGTGATGACTTCCCCCAGAGCCGCCTCGAACAGCTCCCGGTTATTGCTGATCCTCTTCATATCCTCCCTCCTCGAGCCAAGAGCCGGTCAGCGCACAAGAGTCAACGGACAGCCGCGGTGCGGCGGAAGGGGATCGGGTCTTCGATCAGCGCGGGGGGCGTGGCGCGGGGGTCGTCGGGGACGAGGGACGGGCCGGCCTCGCCCGCCGGGCGGGGCTTCCATCGGCGCGGCACTCTTCGGATGCCGACCGGGAAGATCGTCAGGTCTCCTTCGGCGTCGATCCGCATGCGCAGGAACTGTTTCCAGTCTTCGATCCGGAGAGCCGCGAAGGCCTCGTCCGAGTGGCGGTTGAAGAGATTGAGCGAGATCAGAAGATAGATCCCCATGATCAGAGATCCCGCCAACCATCCTCCGGCGGCGACCGCGAGGGCGCAGCGCCAGATGTATCCGAACGAGTCCGGCTCGAAGCCCTTGACGGAAACACAGTAGTACGCGGCGCCCCAACCGATGAAAAAGAGGGCGCCCAGATGGGCGAGGCCGTGCGACAGACCTCCGAGCGCGCGATAGACGCGCGAATGTGTGTCCGTGAAGAGAAAAAAGAGCAGAAGAATGGCGAGCACCCAGAATCCTGCGAGAGGCTTGTTCAGGACATCGTGCAGTGTCGCGGAAACGGCCTGTCCGATCTCGGAGACGCCAAAGCGGCCAATGTCAGCGCCAACGGCCCAGGCGGTCAGCAGGTACAGAAACGCGGTCAGGAAACCGAAAGTGGGATTGGTCCAGGGAAAGAAGAGGTTGCGCCAGCACAGAGCGCGCGAAGTCCCGGGGTCGGGAAAACTCTTCGCCAGTTCGTATTCTCCTTCGAGCGTCGAGACATCGGGACCGTGTGTCGGATGGAGAGCCGCCCCTCCTCCTCCCGCGGTGATCTTCTGCCGTCCGTCGGCAGCCGCGTGCCGCCGATAATGGTGCAGGTCCCCCGACAGGAACACGGCGATGCGCCTGCCGGGCCGGGCCGGTGTGGCGAAGACCTTCTCCTCCAGGAAACGCAGGCTGCTCGTGTTGTACACGGTGGCGTTGTACTTCGCGTAGACATGGGAGTAGATCCAATGCGGCTCGGCCGTGCAGAGGATGATCCGGTCCTCCGGCTTCATCTCTCCGGCGACTCGCTTGAAGAACTCGATCTGAGGCGCGTCGATGTCGGAGCCCAGTTGCACGTCGGTCCCGATGACCCACCAGTGGCGCGGCAACTTCAGCGCGAAATAGCTGCGCGTCTGCGGTGTCTCCCAGCCGCCCAGCCAATCGTGTGAGCAGAAGAGCCGCGTGAACGCGACGAGACTGTCGTACCAGTCGTGATTGCCGGGGACCGCAAACACTTTGGGGTTGGGCGGATCGGTCCGCGGGAGAGCCGTCTCCCAGGGCTGCACGAGCTTTTGTTTGTATAACTCGCGACTCGCGGCGGGATAGACCTGGTCGCCGCCGAAGACGAGAAGCCGGCCCCGGATCGTGCGGTAATCCGACCCCTTCGAGTCATGCAGAGTCAGCTCCGGTTGAGCAACTGTGGACGCGACGGCGTACGTCGAGTTCCAGCCGTCGCCGGTGTCCGCCACGAAGTCCATCCAGAATTCCTCAATGAAAGAATCCCCTTCGGAATAGTCGAAGGAGCGCGCGTCGGGAACCGCGAGCGCTTCCATCAGGCGCGGGTCCGCCCGCTGTCCGAACACCGCGGCGGCCAGCACGTCGGGCGCGTGGCGAATGAGCTCGAAGGGGGAAAACCAGGGAGTCATCCTCGCGCGCTTCATGGCCAGATTTTCTGTGGATTCTAGCCTTCCTGGCTTCGAGCGGCGATTCTAGAATGGATGAGGAGGACCAGCCAATGGCCAGCCACGACTCCTTCCTTGAAGAGCTCCTGCAAGCATTCCCAAACCAGGTGCACCTGGTGGCGCGGTTCGCCGATGACGCGCTGGGATTCACCGAGGCGACGACCCTGCGGGTGTTCCTTCCCGACTTTCATTGGATGAGCCGTTCCTGCCTGGAGCGGTACAGCGGAGGTTACCAGTTTACCGGCAACCGGCTCTTGAAGAACGGCACGCCGATGTTCCATGCCTTGCTGCGGATCCTGGAGGGGGTAAAAACGGCCAAAGAACCGTTGGAGGTTTACCAGCTCGGCGACCGGGTCGATCTGTGGCGCGAGATGACAAAAGACGACCCCAACGTCCGTGCCGCCTATGACCGGGTGCGCAACGATCCGGACGTCCAGGGTCTCGCAGACCGCCTCGACGTGCTCGAAGCGAAGTACATCCGCGGAAACCACGACTCCTGGCTCGCCGGGGTCGAAGCCGCCGGAGGCATTCGACCGTCAGCGAAGGAGTTGACCGCCGCCGGGAATAACATCTTCCTCACGCACGGGCATCGCTACGACAACATCGAGATGATCCTGCCTGACTCCCTGAAGGCGGAATTCGTCGGTATCCTCCCCAAGATCAAGCCCGGGACGCATGGGACGGGACCGTTCAGCAAGGGCACGATGAAGAAGCTCAACGGCTACCTGACGCTTCGCGAAAAGCTGCATTTCCCGCCCGACTTCCCGCCGCCGACCGTCGTGCCGGACGGTGCACGGCTCATCCTCCAGGCGCCGGACATCGAAGCAATCGAAGGCCAGAGCACGACCTTCCTCGATCTCAGAAGGTTTCTCCACGGTCAGGGTACTCTCAACGACTTCGAGCATGCGAGCTACCTGACATTTGGCGACAAGATCTTCACAGTCGAGCAGAACCACCCTCAGGATCATCGCGTGTACGTGATCGGCCACACCCACCACGCGCGACTCCTCGTCGACCACCTCCCCGGCGAGCGGCTCCTCGTCACCATGGATTGCGGTGGTTGGATCGAAAACTGCACCGTCTACAACGACAAGGCGAAGCACTCGCTCATCGCGCCGTCAGCCCAGGTCGGCGTCCAGTGCGGGGATGATCTCCGAATCTATCAGCTCGGCGGCAATCCCGAAGGCTAACCCGGATAATTCACGGACACCCAGCCGAACCGACCTCTGACGTCCGCTACATCCCTTTGACCCGAAACAGCGTGATCGAGTAAGTTTCCTCCATGACGCTCCCCACCGAACCGATCGGCAGCATGCCCCGCCCAGCGGCGCTCATCGAAGGGGTGCAAGCGGCCGCCGCCGGACAGATCGCGGCGGAGAAGCTTGAAGCTCTCTTCGACGACGCCGTCCGCGACACGATCCGGCGTTTCGAGGAGACCGGCTCTCCTGTCATCACCGACGGCGAACAGCGAAAGCCGAGCTTTGCGACCTACCCGGTCCACGGCCTCGCGAACCTGGCGCCCGGCGGCGTGACGATCCCCTTCAAGGATGGGCACACACGGCAGCTCCCGGTCCTGACCGCCGGTCCCTTCCGATATGCGACGCACGCGGCCGCCTATCTGGACGCCGCAAAGAGATACGCCCGCGTCCCCCTGAAAGAGGCCGTGATCTCCGCCTCGGCATTGAGTCTCCTGTATCCGCAGGAGGGCATCCCCGGTTACACGAGAGAAGCCTTCCTGGAGGATCTCGTCGGTGAGGCGGAGGCCGACATTCGCCAGTGCCTGGACCGCGACGCGACCGTCCAGATCGACTTCACGGAGGGCCGGCTCTCGGTCAAGCTCGACCCGTCGAAGGCGCTCCTCGACTCTTTTGTAGATCTGAACAATCAGGTTCTCGAGCGGTTTACGGCGGAGCAGCGCAGGCGCATCGGGGTCCACACCTGCCCCGGCGGGGACCGGGACTCCACACACAGCGCCGACGTGGACTACGCCGAGCTGTTCCCCGCGCTCTTTCGGATGAACGTGGGAAACTTCTTCATTCAGCTCGCGAGCGAACGGGATCGTCCGCGCGTCCTCGCGACCCTCGGAAAGCACGCGACCGGGGACCGCCGGATCTTCGTCGGAGTCACCGACCCCATCGATCCCCGAGTCGAGACGCCTGAAAAGGTCCGCGACCGAGTCCTCGAGGCCGCAAAGTTCATCCCCCCATCCCATTTCGGCACAACGGACGACTGCGGCTTCTCCCCCTTCGGCGACGACACCTCCACGTCCCGCGAAACTGCCTTCGCCAAAGTCCGCGCCCGCGTCACCGGAACCGAAATGGCGTCGAGGATCCTCGGAGTGTGACAGAGCCGTCGGCCGGCCACTTTCTTACATCCTCCTTCTCAAATCCCCAAAAGACCGGCCTCTCTCAACCTTCCGCTGATCGTGGATGACACGGCGCTCAGGGGTCTCCCATACCCCGCTCGCGCCCTTCCCCCTGCTTCGGCCTCACGGCTCCGCCGCATGACTTGACTCGGGGTCGCGCAAGGCGCTACCTCTCACCCCTCTCCGTCATGCCGGTCTGGCGGCGCGTTCCCGACGAGCCAGTCTCCGGGTTGCCGTCTACTGGGAAGTAGCCGTTGATGTCCACGACGAGGATCTTTCGGAGACGAGAGGGAAGGTGGAGGCCGCGGTCTAACCCCGGCTCGAGGTCGTCTCTGGCTGGGGAGGCGTTGCCTGCCGGATTCTCACTCTCAGGCCGAGGCGGCGGCACGCGCGGACCGTCTCCTCGCGATCAACGGCCTTCAGCCAGGAGTTGAGCGGAAGATCTTTCGTCTTCTGGTATTCCGCTTCTCGAACCCGGTGAATCCATTCGAGCGAAGGCGATTCCCACTCGGGTTCCGATTCCGCCACTTAGACCTCCTCGGGAGAGACGATCTCGATCAAAGGATATCCCAGGCGCAGGTTCACGGAGTTGACCGCTCGCCGGGTCCGAACGTTAACCAGGTGCCGGAAGTTCCACGATACGAGAGCATCCACGTGGCCGGCGCTGGCCGCGGCGACATGCCTCAGGTCATTTCGGTACCGAGGCGGGATCACCGCCAGGGTTTCGTACGCCGAAAAGAGGGAGCTGCTCTCATCACTCTCGATGACAAGCTCGAACTCGATGTCTCGGATCGACGTAAGGATTGCTCCCCTGACAGCATCCGGCGCCTGCTCAAGCTCCTCTTGTACGACGTTCGAGATCACGCCCACGTGAACCTGGGCACTGATTGACCCGAGAAGAGTCCGGCTGATCGTCACCCGCCGTTGATCATCATGATCCAACAGCGCTCCCAGAACGGAGGTATCCAGGTACAACCTCATTCTCTTGCTCCCTCCCTGCGCTCGCCGACGATCTTACTTGGTTGGAACGGGTTACGCTATTTGGTGGAGCGGGGGACTCAGCCGCAAGAGGCGCCTCTACGGGCGGACCAAGCCGGGGACACTCCTAAAGCACCAGCCATCCGGACAGACACCAGAATGAAAACTCCGACCTGCTAACCCACATCACCGGGCTTTTCAATGTCTCGACGATCACCTCCCGGGTTACGTTCTTGGATGGCTTGACAGAGATGCGCGGCCGATGACGAAACCGCCCCGTCCTGGCATCCGGAGACGTTCCGGGCCCGGATGCTACAGCGCGGAGCCTGCTCTACTGGAAGTAGCCGGTGACATCCAGGACGAGGTCGGCGTGGGTGCCGGCGCCCGTCCCCAGGAAGACCGAGATGTTGGCCGTCGGATCCGTCGTCAGCGGCACGATCGCCCCGTTGGCAATCGCCGGCTCCCCGGCGTCAAAGTTGATCGTCGACACCAACG
>WNGB01008404.1_pt1 | contig 22312 bp, 20 predicted proteins | sample 5400681 | NCBI WGS metagenome assembly WNGB01 (sample SAMN13153367, study PRJNA577476) | soil metagenome | isolation source: 115 cm soil or saprolite under grassland replicate 2 | place: USA:California | collected 2016-06-15
GGCCAGAGAGGAGGCCATCCCACTCACCCGGATGCGCCAGGCCATCGCCCGCAACATGGTGGCCTCGATCCAGACCACCGCGCGGGCGTGGAACCTGGTCGAGGTCAACATGGAGAACGTGGTCCGGACGCGGGAGGCGGGGAAGGAGACCTTCCGCGAGCGGGAAGGGACCAACCTCACGTACATGCCGTTCGTGGCCAGGGCCGTGTGCGAGGCCCTGCTGGCCTTCCCCGACGTGAACGCGGAGCTCCGGGAGGACCAGCTGATCCGGAAGCACTACGTGAATCTGGGCATCGCGGTGGCCCTGGAGGAAGGGCTGATCGTGCCGGTGGTGAAGGGCGCGGACACGATGAATCTGGTCGGCCTGGCCCGAGCCATCAACGACATCGCCACCCGGGCCCGGAGCAAGAAGCTGGTCCCCGACGACGTGCAGGGCGGCACCTTCACCATCACCAACCCGGGTCCGTTCGGCTCGATCATCAGCGTACCGATCATCAACCCGCCCCAGTGCGCCATCCTGGCCTTCGACTCCGTCGAGAAGCGACCCGTGGTCGTCGACGACGCCATCGCCATCCGGCACATGGTGTACATCTCGATGTCCTGGGACCACCGCATCATCGACGGCGCCACGGCCGCTCAGTTCCTGGGCCGCGTCATGCAGGACCTGGAGACCTGGGACTTCGGTCCCGAAGTGGGCCTGCCGGCTCGGACGGGATGACCGGCTACGGCTGGCTGATCCGGCCCCTCGGCCTCGTCCCGTACGGGGAGGCGTACGAAGCCATGCACACGCTGGCCGAGCGGAGGCTTTCGGGCGACATCCCCGACACGCTGATCCTGCTGGAACACCCGCCCGTCTACACGGCCGGGAGGCGATGGGATCCGGCCCACCTCGTCTGGGCCGAGGACGCCATGCGAGCCGCCGGGGCCGACTTCCACCTGGTGGATCGGGGAGGCAGCGTGACATTCCACGGGCCCGGGCAGCTGGTGGGATACCCGATCGTCGATCTGGGCCCCGGCGGGGACGTGGTGGGCTACGTCCGGAGGCTGGAGGAAGTGATCATCCGAGCGGGAGCAGATGCGGGCGTGCCCGGGCTGGACAGGAATCCCGTGAACTCCGGCGTGTGGGCCGGCGACGGAAAGGTATGCGCGATCGGAGTCAGGGTGAGCCGCGCCCGAGTGACCCTCCATGGGTTCGCGCTCAACTGCACCACGGACCTGTCGTGGTACGAGGCCATCGTCCCATGCGGACTCGCGGACCACGGTGTGACCTCACTCTCCGATCTGGCTGGCCGCAAGGTGACCGTCGAGGAGATGGCCCCGTTGGTGGCGGCGGCGTTCGATGATGGCTTCGGCGTGGATCTGATCCCCGCGGATTCCGGCCCGCTCTTCCCGGATCGATCCGGGGCACAAAGCTCCGCCCGAGCGGCGCCGATACCTATTCCGTGAACGGGACGGCCAGAGGGCCTAATCTTGTGGAGACGCCGATGGTTCGGAGGTAGCCGTGCGGGCGTTCGACGCGTTCAAGGACCAACTTCCCGATATCGATCCAGACGAGACCGCCGAGTGGATCCAGGCGCTCGACGACCTGATCGACACGTCACCGGCTCGGGCGGCCTTCCTCATCCGTCGTCTGCTGAATCACGCCCGGTCCCGTCGCATCGGCGTGCCCTCGATGGTCTCGACGCACTACATCAACACGATCCCGCCGGAGGAGGAGCCCTATTTCCCCGGCAACGAGGAGCTGGAGCGACATATCCGCCGGCTGGTCCGGTGGAACGCGGCCGTCATGGTGTCCAGGGCCAACAAGCACCTGGAGGGAATCGGCGGCCACATCTCGACCTACGCGTCCTCGGCCTCGCTGTACGAGGTGGGCTTCAACCACTTCTTCCGTGGCAAGAACTCCCCCGGCGGCGGGGATCACCTGTTCGTCCAGGGCCACGCGGCGCCCGGCATCTACGCCCGGACGTTCCTGGAAGGCCGATGGGACGCCGGGAAGCTCGACCGGTTCCGCCAGGAGGCTCTGTACCCCGGCCTCTCGTCGTACCCGCACCCCCGGCTCATGCCCGAGTTCTGGGAATACCCGACGGTCTCCATGGGCCTCTCACCGCTGGTGGCCATCTATCAGGCGCGGTTCAACCGCTACCTGCACAACCGCGAGATCAAGGACACCTCGAAGCAGCGGATATGGGCGTTCGTCGGCGACGGCGAGATGGACGAGCCCGAGTCGATGGCTGCGCTGTCCCTCGCTTCCCGGGAAGGCCTGGACAACCTCATCTTCGTGGTGAACTGCAACCTCCAGCGTCTGGATGGCCCCGTCCGGGGCAACGGCAAGATCATCCAGGAGCTCGAGTCGATCTTCCGCGGCGCGGGCTGGCACGTGATCAAGGTTGTGTGGGGCCGGGAATGGGACGAGCTCCTGGCCCGTGACTCGGACGGGATCCTGGTACACAAGATGGACACCACGCTCGACGGGGAGTTCCAAAAGTACGCCGTCGAGTCCGGCGCCTACATCCGCGAGCATTTCTTCGGTCCGGACCCACGGCTGAAGGAGATGGTTGACCACCTCTCAGACGAGGACCTGCAGAGGCTGCGCCGTGGTGGGCACGACTACCGGAAGCTGTACGCCGCCTACGCCACTGCCGTGGAGCTCACCGGCGCGCCGACGGTGATCCTGGCCAAGACCATCAAGGGATGGACGCTGCCGGGCGCCTTCGAGGCCCGAAACGTCACCCACCAGATGAAGAAGCTCTCGGTGGAAGAGCTGAAGGTCTTCCGGGACCGGCTGGAGCTTCCAATCCCTGACAAAGAGCTGGAGAGCGGCGAGCCGCCCTATCACAACCCTGGAACGGACTCCGAGGAGATTCGGTACATGCTGGCCCGGCGTCATGCTCTGGGCGGCGTGATCCCCGAGCGGCGGTTCGCCCGCAAGGGCATCGGCACGCCGAAGAAGGACGTCTGGGAGACGTTCGCCGAGGGCTCGAAGCTCCCCGTGTCCACGACCATGGCCTTCGTCCGATTGCTCCGGGACCTCATGAGGGACCAGACGGTGGGCAAGCGGATCGTGCCGATCATCCCTGACGAAGCTCGGACTTTCGGGATGGAGTCACTGTTTCCCCAGTTCAAGATCTACGCGGCCCACGGGCAGCTCTACGAGCCGGTCGATGCCGCCCACCTCCTGGCCTACGTCGAGGCCCAGGACGGCCAGATCCTGGAGGAGGGCATCACCGAGGCCGGATCCATGGCATCGTTCACCGCCGCCGGCACCTCGTACGCCTCCCACGAGGAGCCGATGGTCCCGTTCTTCACGTTCTACTCGATGTTCGGCTTCCAGCGGATCGGCGACCTGATCTGGGCGGCCGGGGACCAGCGCGCCAGAGGGTTCCTGCTCGGAGCCACCCACGGCCGGACAACTCTGAACGGCGAGGGACTTCAGCACCAGGATGGGCACTCGCTGCTCCTGGCCTCGACCAACCCGGCGTGCATGGCGTACGACCCTGCCTTCGCCTATGAGGTCGCGGCCATCGTCAAGGACGGGCTGAAGCGGATGTACCAGGACCACCGCGACGTCATCTACTACATGGCCCTGTACAACGAGAACTACCCGCAACCGGCGATGCCCCCTGGAGTGGAAGAGGGCATCGTCCATGGCCTGTACCGTTTCAGCGAAGGGTCGGGTGAGCGCCGTCACCAGGCCCAGATCTTCGCCTCCGGGCCCATGGTCGTACAGGCGCTGCGGGCCCAGGATCTTCTCGCCGAGCAGTGGGACGTCTCGGCCGCGGTGTGGAGCGCCACCTCCTACCAGCAGCTCCGGGCCGACGCCCTGGGGTGCGAGCGATGGAATCGACTCCACCCCGGGAAGCCGAAACGCGAGCCCTACGTGACCGAACTCCTGAACAGCCACGAGGGGCCGGTCGTGGCGGTCACCGACTCGATGAAGTCCGTGCCGGATCAGATCGCACGGTGGGTGCACCAGCCGTTCGTGTCCCTTGGGACCGACGGGTTCGGGCGCTCCGACACTCGCGAAGAGCTTCGCAGGTTCTTCGAGGTGGACGCGGACCACATCGTCCTGGCCACCCTGTCCGCCCTGGCGGACATGGGCGAGGTCAAGCCGGAGAAGGTGGCCGACGCCATCAAGCGGTACGGTGTCGAACCCGACCGCCCCTCCCCAGTTTCCCTGCCCTGAAGCTCCCGCCTAAACTGCTGCCCGGTCAGAACAGGGCGGTTGCGAGCCTACGTCGGTACTCGTTGGTGAGCGGGTCTTCTTCGCCGAGGACGGCGAACACCTTCAGCATGGCGTCTCGAGCGCGCTGCTTCTCCTCGGCGGTCCCGTTCTGGACCGCGGCAAGGAAGACCTCGAGCGCTTCCCGGAACCGGCCCTCTGCCGCGGCTTCCTCCGCTCGGGCCAGGGGCGAATCTCCGTTCGGGGACGCCCATTCGGAGACCTCGATGGCGGCCAAAAGCCGTTCCGCCTCTGGGTCGGGCCGAAGCGCCGATAGCACCTCCCGGGCCTGATCCACGTCGCCCTTCAACGCAAGGAGTCCCCCCAGCCCGAGCGATGCGCGCCGGTGATCGGGTCGAGACGCCAGAGCCTCCCGGTATAGGCGCTCCGCCTCATCGATCCTTCTCTCCCGTTCGGCTTCCGCCGCCCGGTCTGCCAGCCGGTCTGCCTCCAACGGAAGGATGCCCTGGAGCCACTGGCGGATGGCTTGCTCGGGGACAGCCCCGATGAACTCGTCGACCACGCGCCCGTCCCGGAATGCCTTGACCGCAGGGATGCTCTGGATCCCGAAGGCCGTAGATGCCTGAGGGTTCGCGTCGACGTCCAGTTTCGCCAGGAGGAACTGTCCGCCGTGTTCATCCGCCAGACGCTCGAGGACCGGCCCGATCATCCGGCACGGCTGGCACCATTCGGCCCAGAAATCGACCACCACCGGCCGCTGGTGAGACTCGTCGAGGACGGCCGTCTGGAAGGACTGGTCGGAGACCTCGATGGCGTTGTGCGCTGGTTCGTTCACAACTCAAGAGTACCCGAGCAGCGGCGAATGCCTCGGAACGGAAGGGACCCCTCGGGAGGTCAGGCCTCCCTCAGGCCAACAGCCTTCGGATGGCCTCCAGGAGTCGCTCCGTCAGAGCGTCCGCCTTCTCCCGGCGGGATCGCGGTTCGGGCTCTGCCTCAACCACGATCGGAGGCCCGAACGCGACGAAGACGCGGCGGCGGAACCGCAAGTGCTCACCCTGCTTCCTCCGCTCGGTCCCTTTCAGACCGCACGGGACGATGGGGGCGCCGGTCCGCAGGGCCAACCACGCCGCTCCCTTCAGGAACGGCAGCATCTCGCCGGTCCGGCTCCGAGTGCCCTCGGGATAGACGCCCACAACTTCCCCCCGCTCCAGGAGAGCCAGCGCGATGTCGATAGCCCGGATGTCCGCGGTGTCCCGGCGGACCGGGAACCCGCCGAATGAGCGCCACATCCACGTCGTGACCGGGCCCTTATACAGCTCCTGTTTGGCCATGAACACGATGGGCCGGGGGCTGGCGATCACATGGACGGGGATGTCCCAGAAACTTCGATGGTTGGCCGCCATGATGACCGGGCCCGTCGGGGGGACGTGCTCGGCGCCTGTAACTCGCATGCGAAGGAACCAACGGATCGGCGGGCCCCCGAGGGCCTTGCCCGACTCCTGGTGTCGCCCGATTCCCCGGGGGATCCTCGCTCCAGAGGGCATCTCGTGACGCACGGTAGCAGCGACCTCGCGGATGGTTGAGTGGCCGGTTACATCGTTGTCGGCCAGGCTCAGGCTGAAGCGCTGTTCGAGCGCCACGGCTAGATCGGCGCACGCCAGCGAGTCGAGCCCGAGGTCGACGAGCCTTGCGTCTGGGGTGGGAGCGACCCCGGCCGGGGGCTGAAGGTCGGCCACGAGCCCCGCCACCACATCCTCCATCGAGGTGCCACGACGTCGCTCCACCCTCATCGCGGGCACAACTGTAGGCGATGGCGTCTACCCGTTCGAAAAAGGGGGCCCGTGAGAGGGCTGGGTTAGAATCGAGTAACCGGTACCCACCAGGAGGATCAGCGTTTGGCCACACGGACCACGCAGCAGGCGGGGAGTCGTCACAAGGCCCTCGGTCTCTCCGACCAGAGTCTCCTCCACATGTATCGCACCATGCTGACGGCCCGGCTGTGCGACGAGGCGCAGTTCCGCCTCAACCGGCAAGGTAAGGCCCCCTTCGTCGTCCCAGTGTCCGGCCACGAGGGCTGCCAGATCGGCTCGGCGTGGCCGTTCGAGAAGGGAAAGGACGTGTTCCTCCCCTACTACCGCGACATGGGCATCTGCCTGGTCGCGGGCATGACCGCCCGGGACGTTTTCCTGGGAGTCTTCGGGAAACGGGACGACCCCTCGTCGGGAGGACGCCAGATGCCGGCGCACTGGAGCTCCAGACGGCTCGGGATCGTCACCGGTTCATCCCCCATCGCCACCCAGATCCCGCACGCGGCAGGGGTCGCCTATGCCATGAAACTGAAGGGTGAGGGCGCCGTTGCAGGATGCTGGTTCGGGGACGGAGCGACCAGTGAGGGCGACTGGCACGAGGGACTGAACTTCTCGGGCATTCACAGGCTGCCCATCGTCTGGTTCTGCGAGAACAACAAGTATGCGATCAGCGTGCCGTTGTCCAAGCAGATGGCGGTGAAGGACGTGGCGATGCGCGCCGAGGCCTATGGCTTCGAAGGCGTCGTCGTGGACGGCAATGACGTCCTGGGCTGTTACGAGGCCTCCAAGCGAGCGGTCGACCAGGCCAGGAGCGGCGGGGGCCCGACGCTCATCGAGATGAAGACCTATCGCTTCCATCCGCATACGTCCGACGACGACGATCGCACCTACCGGACCCGGGAAGAGGTCGATGAGGCCAAGCGGAACGATCCGATCATCCTGTTCGGCAACTATCTGAAGGAACAGGGGCTGACCGACGACGAGGGGATCGAGAAACTGCGCGGGGAGGTCAAGGGGCAGGTCGACGCCGAGGTCGACGCGGCCTGGAGCGCTCCGGATCCCGAGCCGGAGACGGCCCTCGAGCACGTGTTTGGCCGCTCGGGGCAGCGTACGGACTTCAAGCTGCTGGACGGCGGCTCCGGGTCGACGAAGGGTGACCCGAAGCCCGAGGAGGGCCTGGAGACGACGGGCGGCGAAGCCACTCCGGCGGAGCCTCCAGCCGAGGGTGGTCGGCCGTGACCCAGAAGAACGTCATCCTGACCATTCACGACACCCTGTGGGACGCGATGAAGGCGGACGACCGCGTCCTGATCATGGGCGAGGACGTGGGTGCCCGGGGTGGGGTGTTCCGGGCCACGGCCGGCTTCCTGGAGGAGTTCGGAGAGCAGCGCATCATCGACACTCCCCTGGCCGAGTCCTCCATCGTGGGCTGCGCCATCGGCATGGCCATGCATGGCCTCCTGCCCGTGGCCGAGATCCAGTTCGCCGACTTCATCCATCCTGCCTTCGATCAACTGGTCAGCGAGGCCGCACGGATCCGGTACCGCTCGGCTGGGGACTGGGACTGCCCGATCGTGGTCCGCGCCCCCTACGGCGGTGGCGTTCACGGGGCCCTGTACCACTCGCAGAGCATCGAAGCCTTCTACGGCCACGTGCCCGGGCTGAAGGTGGTCGTGCCCTCGACGCCGTACGACGTGAAGGGGATGCTCATCGCATCGATCAACGACCCGGATCCGGTGCTGTTCCTCGAGCACAAGAAGACCTACCGGCTGATCAAGGGTGAGGTCCCAGACGAGCCCTACGAGGTCCCCATCGGGAAGGCCGACGTGAAGCGCGAGGGTGAGGACCTGGCGGTCATCGCCTACGGCCTGATGCTCCACCAGGCGCTCGAGGCTGCGAACCGATTGGAGGAGGAAGAAGGCTTCGGCGCGGAGGTTGTGGATGTGCGAACGATCGCCCCTCTGGACAAGGAGACGATCTTCGACTCCGTCCGCAAGACGGGCAAGGCCATGGTCATCTACGAGGACAACCGGACGTTCGGAGCGGGCGCGGAGATCTCGGCGAGCATCGCCGAGGAGCTCATGTTCGACCTCGACGGCCCCGTCGTGCGGGTTGGCGGACCGGATGTTCCGGCCATGCCCTACTCCACACCGCTCGAGCACTTCTACCTGCCGGACACGGAGGCGATCTATCTGCGGATGAAGGAACTCGCCAAGTTTTAGGAACCACACGGGCACGAGGAGGTCCAGCGAGGGACGCAGATCTTTGCGCAGGCTGGGAACGAACTCGGGTACATGTAGCTTCGAACGAGCACGGTCCACTGGAGGGGCGGGCTGCCACCCGCCCCTCATCGTTTCAGGGTCACCGGCTAGACTGGCCGTGATGCCCACGCGAGAACACAACCCGCACAAGCGGCGTCTGTACCTGCCGATCGTCGGAACCAACGGGAACGGGAACGGCGACCTGGATCCGGTCGGAACAGCCGCCATCGGCTACGGCGAAGCGCTAGCCGATACTCACGAAGCTCACTCCGTGGGGTGCGCCCAGACAGCCAGGCCGGCCGGCCGCCGGCCGGAGTGGCTGAAGGTCAAGGCACAGACCGGCCCCAACTACACGGAGCTCAAGCGCATCATGCGCGGCCAGGCATTGAACACGGTATGCGAGGAGGCGGGCTGTCCCAACATCTACGAATGCTGGGAGGACCGCGAGGCCACCTTCCTCGTGCTGGGCCACAAATGCACCCGCCGGTGTGGCTTCTGCGACGTCATGACCGCGAAGCCCGATCCGGCAGACGAGGACGAGCCTGAACGCATCGCCGAGGCCGTAGCAGCGATGGGTCTGCGCTACGTCGTGATCACTGGAGTGGCTCGGGACGACCTCCCGGACGGTGGGGCGCGCCTCTGGGCCGAGTGCGTCCGCACCGTCCGATCCGCCGTCCCGGGGTGCAAGGTGGAACTCCTCCCGCCCGACTTCAAAGGCGACCCTCGGGCCATCGCCACGGTGATGGATGCAGAGCCAGATGTCTTCGCCCACAACCTGGAGACCGTTCGGCGGCTCCACCTGCGGATCCGACCGGCCTTCGACTACGACCGCTCGCTCGAGGTCCTGCGCCTGGCCAAAGCGCTGCGACCGAATGGGATCACCAAATCGAACCTGATCCTCGGGATGGGCGAGCAGCCCGAAGAGGTCGGCGAGGCCATGGCCGACCTGCGAGCGGTGGGGTGCGACCTCCTGACCGTCGGCCAGTACCTCCAGCCCACCCGCTATCACCTGCCGGTCGACCGATGGGTCACTCCGGAGGAGTTCGCCGAGCACGCCAGAGTGGGTAAGGACATGGGTTTCGCCCACGTCGAAGCGGGGCCGCTGGTGCGGTCGTCGTACCACGCGGGCAAGCAGCTCGCCCGAGCGGTCGCCTCGCTCTAGCTCTGGCTCTATTTCCCGCTCAACATCGCAAGCAGCGCGTCGAGCTGGCCCGAGTGGAGCCGTCCGAGGACCTGGAACCGCATCTGTCCGGAGCGGTCGACCACGGTGGTGGAGGGAATACCGGCGATGCCGAATCTCCTGGCGAGGTCCGAGGAGGGGTCGAGGACGTTCGGGTAGGTGACCCCAAGCCGCGCGAGGAACCTCCGAGCGGCATCCGGGTCGTCGGGCCAATTGCCCCCGACATAGAGGATGCCGATCACGATCACTCCTCCGCCCGCACGCCGCTGAGCCTCCCGCTGCAGGAGCGGCATCTCGACCCGGCATGGCGGGCAGTCCTGGTTCCAGAAGTTCACCACCACGACCTTGCCGGTGTAATCGGACGGCTCGATCCGCTCCCCGGTCAAGGTTTGCCCGGATATCGACGGCATCGGTCCCGAGACGCGCACATAGGAGACTTCCGGCCTCGAGGAACACGCCCATGCAAACACGAGCGTGGCCATGAAGAATGCGCGTCGAACCCTCACGCCGCCGAGACTACCGAGGTCAGGGGAGACCGACCGATAGACGTGCGAGGGTGGAGGAGCCGGCCTGTAAGCCGGATTCTGTGCCCCGCTCGCCGGCGAACCGGCGGGCCGGGTGGCGGCCATCTCTCTGGGAGCCGCGTCGCCGCGACCCTCGTGCAGCCTACCCGGGAGCATCGGGCGGGCCACCCGCTCCCTGCTCGGCCTTGCTCCGGGTGGGGTTTGCCCAGCCGACCAGTCACCCGGCCGCTGGTGAGCTCTTACCTCACCGTTTCACCCTTGCCCCTGTTCGAGACCGTCGGTACCGAGCACGGTCCGACCGGTGGGCGGTCTGTCTCTGTGGCACTTTCCGCGGGTCACCCCGCCTGGGCGTTGCCCAGCACCCTGCCCTGTGGAGTCCGGACTTTCCTCGGCAAATCCATCGCCGCGGCCGCCCGGCCGACTCCTCCGCCATCAAGTATAGGAGGCGAACCAGCCCCAGCCCTAGTCGAACAGTTCGGGGCTGGGCTCGGCCCGGACATAGTCCCTGCCGTCCCCGGCCAACCACTCATCGACTCCGTGATTGGCCAGCCGATCTGCCTCGCGGTTCTGCTCCCGAGGGACGTGCTCGAAGTGGACCTCAGCGAACCGCGACAGGGACTGGCGGACCTCCCCGTGCAGTCGGATCAGCGTGGGATTCTTCACCCGGAACCTGCCGGAGAGCTGTTCGACAAGGAGCCGGCTGTCGGATCGGACGAGGACGTGCGAAGCGCCGAGCTCGGCACTCGCCTCCAGGCCTGCCAGGACGGCCCTGTACTCGGCGACGTTGTTCGTGGCCACCCCAATGCCCCCGCTCACGGTTGCCAGCACGCGACCACTCTCATCCGTGACCAGGACGCCGATTCCGGCGGGACCCGGGTTCCCCCGGGCGGCCCCGTCGCAGTAGGCGATCAGGTGAAGATCAGGATCCTTCGGCAGTACTCGCACCTCCGGATGCCCCGCTCTCGCTTCATCCGGTCCACGTACATCGGCGAGAGCTTCTGATGGCAGGCCTGGCAGACGCCGTCGACCAGCGCCGCTGCCCCGATCCCCTTCTTTTGCAGGCGAAGGTCGTCGTAGAGGTCGAGGACGTCCTGGCCGAACGCGGGAAGCATGGCCTGCCGCTCCGCGTTCCGTTCGGCCAGGGCCTTCTCCACTTCCACGAACTCGCGGGCCGAGCCCTCTTCGAGCTCGGCCAGCCGTTCCTTGGCCTCGGCGGCCTCCGCCTCCAGTGGCTTCAGGCGGGTCTCCATGTCCTCCCGCCGCTCCATCTGGTCGATGAGCTCGTCCTCCAGCCGGGACTTTCGTCCGCGCAAGCTCTCCACCTCAGCCTGGATCGACTGGAGCTCCTTGGCATTGGCCACGCTGCCGTCGTAGAGACGGGCCCGCTCGGCGTCGATCTTTCGCTGGATGGAGTCGATGTCGTTCTCCAGCCGGCGCTGCTCGTTGGCCACAGAATCCAGGGCCAGCTGGAGCTCTCCCACCCGGGCCTCCGCCTCTATGACCTTGTCTCTGGCCGCTCGGAGCTGTTCGCCGCCCTGGAGCTCGGATCGCCGAGCCTCCAGCCGGGAGATCGACAGATCGATCTCCTGGAGCTCCAGGAGCCGGTCGAGGCCGCGAAAGTCCGCCTCTCGATCGGCCTCGCTTCGTTCCTCGCTCACGGTTGTCTAGCTTCCCACACCGCGGGGCAGGCCCGCGGCGGTCTGACAGCTCCGCTGGGAATGCTCAGCCTTCATGTGGAAGGATGTTCCAGGAGGTGAGATCGATGGCGAACGGCTCGTATCCGGCTCGGCTCGGGATCGAAGCACCTCTGGAGGTCAAGAACTGGCGGCCACTGGTCCACTGGTTGCTGGCCATTCCCCACTACCTGGTCCTGTACGCGCTCAGCATCCTGCGTCGGGTCCTGCTCCTCATCGCGTTCTTCACCGTGTTGTTCACCAAGAGGATCCCCCAACAGATGTTCGACCTGATCGTGATGACCCGGCGGTACGGCTGGCGGGTGGGAACCTACGCGGTCTGGATGAGGGAGTCCTACCCGCCGTTCAGCTTCGCCTCCACGGCTCTGGACGACGGGATCGACCCGGCGTGGCTGTCCACGGATTACCCCCCAGAGTTGAATCGATGGGGACCTCTGTTCAAGTGGTTGCTGGCGATCCCCCACTACATCGTTCTGCTCTTCTTACGAATCGGGGTCTTCTTCGTGGTCCTGGTGAGCTTCTTCGCGGTGCTGTTCACGGGAAAGTGGCCCGAGGGGATGCGCTCGTTCGTTGTCGGGGTGTCGCGTTGGTCTCTGCGGGTTGTCACGTACGCCGCCTTCATGACGGACGAGTACCCGCCGTTCTCCCTGGAGGACGGTTCACCCGGCAGGGCACCGGCGGTGATCACTGGCGGCCCCCCGTCCCAGGCGCCGGCGGGCGAGCCGATCGTCCCACCTCCTCCGCCTCCGGCCGGATAATCGGCTGCCGACGCGGGAACCGTTCCTGGCGATGGAGGCGAGGCGGTTCCCAACGGCGTGCGTGGCGTCGCCCCATTACCTGGCCTCTTCCACGGGGCTGGCCGTCCTGGCTTCGGGAGGCAACGCGCTCGACGCGGCCATCGCCACGAACCTGACGCTCGGCGTGGTCACCCCATACCTGTGCGGGTATGGGGGAGACCTCTTCGCCCTCGTCTGGAAGGACGGCGCCGTCTTCGCCTACAACGGCTCGGGCCGCGCACCGGCCGCGGCCAGCCTCGACGCCGTTCGCCGGGCAGTGGGAAACGACCGCATCCCGGAGGTCGGGCCGCATTCGGTCACGGTGCCCGGCGCCGTCGAGGCTTGGTTCGCCCTACTCGAGCGATTCGGCACGATGTGGTTCGGAGACCTGGTCCGGCAGGCCAGGCGCTACGCTCACCAGGGGTTCCCGGTCACCGCCAAGGCAGAACGGAGCATCGCTCGGGCACGCCAGCGCTTCGCCGATTCGCCCGATTGGACGGCCCTGTACGGCCGGGCAACACGAGGCGAGCTGCTGCGCCAGCCCGGCCTGGCCCGAACCATCGACATGCTGAGCACCGATGGTCCCGATGCGTATTACCGTGGCCAGATCGGCCAGGCCGTCGTCGATCACGTGAGATCGCTGGGCGGTCTGCTGGAGGAGGAGGACCTCGCCGATCATCGCGGCGAATGGGTGGACCCGATCACGGCCGGCTACAGAGGCGTGGAGATCCTGGAGCTCCCGCCCAACACGCAGGGCATCACCGTCCTCGAGGCACTGCGAATCGTGGAAGCGAACGGCGCTCTGCCTCCCGATGGGCCCGACCGCCACCACCTCCTGATCGAGGCGATGAAGCTGGCCCTGGCCGACCGCGATGCGTACGTCACCGACGCGGCTGAGATGGGGCGTCCAGCCGAGGACCTCATGGCAGACCACTGGATCTCCGAGCGCGCCCGACGCACCGACCCTCGGCGGGCCGCGAAACCCATGCCCGGACGGGCGGCAGTGGGTGGCACCGCGTACATGTGCGCGGCCGATGCCGACGGGATGCTCGTGAGCCTGATCCAGTCGAACTGGATGGGATTCGGGTCGGGCATCACCGTCCCGGATTGGGGCATCAATCTCCAGAACCGCGGGTCATACTTCTCGTTGGATCCCGGTCACGTCAACGTGATCGCTCCTCGGAAGCGCACACTTCACACACTGATCCCTGCCATGGCCGTCCGAGATGGGCACCCGTGGCTGGTCTTCGGCTCGATGGGCGGCGACGGACAGGCCCAAACCCATCTGCAGCTCCTCACCAGGATCATCGACGACGGCGAGGACGTCCAGCGGGCCATCGCCGCGCCTCGATGGCTGGTCTCACCCGGGGACTGGACGGTCCTGGCCGAATCGCGGTTCGACCCGGCGTGGCTCGCCGACCTTCGAGAACGAGGCCACCACATCTCGCTGGCCGGGGAGGTGGACGCCGTGATGGGTCACGCTCACGCCATCCTGGTCGAAGACAGCGGCTTCGCGGGGGCCACCGACCCTCGGGCTGAGGGCGCCGTCCTCGGCCTGTAGCTACTCAGGCATCGCCAGACCGGAGCAGAGTCCATGGACATGGAAGGCAGGGCGAAGTGCGAGGCGGGATTCCCCGGCGATTCCTTCAGATTCGAAGTCTCTCCCCCCAAAGGCTCCGACTGTGAGGTCGAGTGGTCGGGAGGCGGGGAGCCCGCGGCCGGCCGGGGTCCCCGATTCACCACCGTTTTCGGCTCTGGAGGGGTGTACACGGTCACCGCGCGGTGCGGCGAGGCCTCACGTCAGTTCCAGGTCACCGTGTGCCCTGTGGATGACTGGCTTTCCGCCGCGAAGGCCTACTATGGCCCTTCCCTCGACTTCACCAGGGTTCGGGTGGGGGGAAGCTGGGCCGTCTTCGGTCCTGCGGGCACGGGATGGACGTGCAACACGGTCATCCGCTTCAAACGAGCTCGCCGCGCTGAGGAACTGCCAGATGAACCCACCCTCATCCACGAGCTCGGCCACGTGTGGGAACACCAGACCGGGCAGGCCCAGGTGTTGAAAGGGCTGGTCGAACAGACGGGAAAGCTTCTTGGCCACGACCCGTACGACTTCGGCGGCGCCGAAGGCGTCAAGCGAGCCATGCGTCTCACGGACTTCAGCAAGGAGAGTCAGGCCCAGATCCTGATGGAGTACTGGATGTCCCAGCACGGGTTCGACTCGGACAGCAATGGCGTCTCCTTCTCCACGCCCGGGTACGTCGAGGATCTCCGTCGAAGCGAATGAAAGATCGCCTCAGAGATGAACGAGGTCGCCGACGCCGTGCTGACCTGGCTCAAAGACCGCTCCCTATAGGGCGGCGCTCGCCGTCGACCTGTTATCAAGGCCGGCTCCGCGTTCGCGTTCGGACGGTGACAAGATTACGACCCACCACCGGCCTTCTCGGCTGGCTACATCGGGCTGACGAGCTGGAAGTAGTTGTCGTCCGGATCGGAAAGCGTGGCGATCCACATCTCGGCCGCCCCGCCTGGCTGATAAGGCTCTCGGACCACCATTGCTCCGGCAGCCTTGAGCCGTTCGAGGTCGCCTTTCACGTCGGGGGTCTCGATGTTCCAAATCAACCTGCCCGGCTCGCTGTTTCTGCCCTTGACCTGATCGTGAGGCCCGACCGTGATCCATCCGCTGCCGATCTGCCAGCTCCTGAAGCCGTCTCCTTCAAAGGCCGGCTTGTCGAAGAGCCTCGTGTAGTAGTCGGTCAGGCGCTGGGGATCCTCGGACCCGATCAATACGCTGTTCAGGTTCATGTCGCCTCCTTCGTGATGCCTCTTGGGCCTCCTGGTCGAAAGACCGCGTGCCGTGCTGAGCGGAAGAGACAGGAGAATCTCTCGCTCTAGTCAACATCTGATCCCTCCGTTCCTCGGTCTTCGCTGATTAGACGGCCCGACGCAGCAAACCTCATCGGTGGCCATCGGGAGTAGGTGCTCTTTTACCGGCCGCGCTCGGAGAGGATCCGGATCACCTTGTCTTCCATGCCCTTCGCCCAGGAGATGGACATTCCCGAGGACAGGATGGAGAACTCTCCCCACGCCTGCCGATGCTGGAGCCAAACCCATCCCGACAGGGCGGAGATTCTGGTGAGTGTTCCGGTCTTGGCCCGGACCATGACCCCTTTCAAGCGGTGCCTCAAGGTTCCTTGACCGGGCGCTGGGAGGGACAGCCGAAGGTCCAGCCCCCACGGCTGTCCCTCGGCCAGCCCGAGGAGCCGGGCAAGGCCGCTCGCCGTCACTCGATTCCGGTAGGAGAGGCCCGAGCCATCGAAGGCGGTCACGGCAACCCCATGCGCCCTTGCCCAGCGGGCGGTGGTAACCGCCCCCTTGGAGATGGTGCCGGGAACTCCCTGACCGGCAACACCCAACCGTTTGCCCAGGACCTCGGCGTAGAAGTTCGACGAGTACACGTTCATCGCCCTGAGGAGGCCTGCCATTCGCGGCGACTCGACTCGGGCCACCTCGACCAGGCCGGAGGGCGATCGTCCGGAGCCCGGCTTGCCATCCACGCGCACGCCCAGTCGCCTCAGCGCTCCGGTGAGGGTCACCGCGGCGCGGCGCTCGGGATCGAGGACGTGGGTGCCACGAACCTCGTTGCCCCGAAAGGTCAAAGCCGTCGGGAGCGCGACCTCCTCACGGGGAAAATCACGTTTCCATCCTGGGGCCCACCAGTCCCGGGCGAAGTACGTCCTGCTCCCGAGGACCGCGCCTCGGATCCGACGGACACCGGCGTCCCAGATGCTGCGGGCCAATCCTCGGACCCGGACCCGGTTCACGCTGGGGTCCCCACCTCCGACGATCCAAAGGTTCCCCGGGATCTTCCCATCCCGGACAGCCCGGGCCATGGCGCGAGTGGAGATCTGGAACTCCGGCCCGAACCGGTCCAGCAGAGCCATGGACAGCAGAAGCTTCTCGTTCGACGCCGGCACTCGAATCGCCTGGTCCCGGCGCTCATACAGGTACGCCCCGGCCTCCCGGACCGAGACGCTCATGCGGATGCCCGCGGTGAGACGGTCGATCCGACGCATCCATCTCGCCTTGACGATCCGGAGGGCGATCGGCGAGCTCGTGCCGGCCTCGTTGAGCTGATCCTGGCGGGGCCAGCGGGCCCGGAGCGACAGAGTTCCCATGTCCCCCCACCGGAAGCAGGGTCTGGCCACGACCACGGAACCCTCGCCCAGCGCAGCGGTCTGTATGCGCTGCCACCCCCGCGAGCGGTGTCGCTGGATCCACACCGCCTGGCCCGTCTTGTCCGGTGAGACCGACACGGTCAGGGTGGCGCATTCTCCGGCAGAGGCCGAAAGGGAGCCCGGCGTAAGCGTCACTGCGGCAGCCACCGCCACCGAGACGATGGGTGAGGTGATTCGGGCGCAGGCAACGTCTCCCTCCGTCCCGGGGATCAGAGCCTCGTAGCCGGCTGTGTGCTGAGGCACCAATGCGAAGGCGAAGTTCCCAGCCAGGCCAGAGGTGGTGGAGTCGATGGGCTCCCACGGGTCGGTCCCCGCGGTCCTGCGCAGAAGCTGAACGGTTCGGCCAGAGGAACACTCCGATCCGGCCTCCACCCGGCCGGCGAGCTCGACTGACTCTCCGAAGCTCACGTGGGAAGCAGACGCGGCCAGACTGGCCGATCCGGGAATGTCGGCGGGGGCATGACGGACCGGGATCAGGCCAACAAGTCCGATCCCCAATACCACGATGAGGGCGCGTACCGGCCCGGCTGAGACAACCCCTCGCTGCATTTGCAGGATTGTCGGACGAGGTCGGCTCGGAGTGAAGAGGAATCGGAGGATGGGTCACCAAAGAACGCCGATTGCGGACCGCTCCACACCCGATGCGCGGCTGCGACCGCCGCCGAACCGGTCTGAGCAGGGGGTCGCGGCCGCTCAGCCGGCTTCGCGAGCAGCTCGTCGAGTCGAGCGCGGGTGGGACCGCGCTGACTGTTGGCGAACCGCGATATCGTCCAGCACGGTGAGAGTGCTGCTCTTTTTCGGCGGGGGCTGTCGATTCCGTCGCTCCCCGTTTGTCTCATAGGCGACCATCCCGAGAAGGAGGGACCCATGAAGTACATGCTGCTGATCCATCAAGGCGACTCCCCGACGCCGCGGTCGCCCGAGGCGTGGGCGACCCTTTCGGAGGACGAGCAGAAGGCCGTATACGCCGACTACCAGGCGATCAACCAGACCCCGGGCGTCACCCCCGGCCTCGGGCTGGACGCTCCCGAGACGGCAACCACCGTTCGGGTACAGGACGGCAAGACGCTGACCACCGACGGCCCCTTCGTCGAGATCAAGGAGTCGATCGGCGGCTACCTCCTGTTCGAGGCCGACGACCTCGACGCTGCGATCGAGCTGGCCTCGCGGATCCCCGCGGCACGCCTGGGCGGCGCGGTCGAGGTGCGTCCGATCGTGGAGTGGTAGCGATCCTCGAGCGGGTCTTCCGCGACCAGTGGGGACGTGTTCTCGCTGCGCTGATCGGCTACCTCGGCGACATCGATCTCGCCGAGGAAGCCGCGCAGGAGGCCTTCGCGATCGCCGCTGAGCGATGGCCGCGAGATGGAGCCCCGGCCAACCCCGGCGCCTGGCTGGTGACGACGGCGCGCAACCGAGCCATCAACCGCATCCGCCGCGATCGCACGCTGGCCGCGAAGACCCGCCTGCTCCAGGTGCCGGAGGCAGCACAGGACACGATGAACGCGACGACGTTCCCCGACGAGCGACTCGAGCTCATCTTCATGTGCTGTCACCCGGCGCTAGCCACGGAGGCGCAGGTCGCCCTCACCCTTCGGACGCTCGGCGGCCTGAGCACCGGCGAGATCGCCCGAGCCTTCCTCGTGCCCGAGCCGACGATGGCCCAGCGGCTGGTGCGGGCGAAGCGCAAGATCAAGGCCGCCGGCATCCCGTTCCGGGTGCCTCCCGACCACCTGTTGCCCGATCGGCTCGTCGCCGTGCTCGCCGTCGTCTACCTGATCTTCAACGAGGGCTACGGGGGTCGCGGCGACCTCGCGGGCGAAGCGCTCCTGCTCGGACGAGCGCTGGCCGAGCTGGTGCCCGACGAGCCGGAGGTGCAGGGGCTGTTGGCCCTGATGCTGCTGCTCGATGCCCGCCGCGAAGCGCGGTTCCGCGACGGCGAGCTGGTGCTGCTCGCCGACCAGGACCCCTCGCGCCTGGACACTGCGGAGATCGCCGAGGGTCGGGAGGCGCTCGACCGAGCCCTGGCGCTGCAAGGCCGTGGTCCCTACGTGGTGCAGGCGGCGATCGCGTCGCTGCATGCCGACGAGCCGCGAGACTGGCCCCAGATCGCCGCTCTCTATGGTGAGCTTTCGCGCCTGACCGATTCGCCCGTCGTCGAGCTGAACCGAGCGGTCGCCGTCGCCGAGGCGCTGGGTCCCGAGGCGGGCCTCGAGATCGTCGACCGCCTCCCCCTGGAGGACTACCGCTACCTGCACGCGACGCGCGGCGAGCTGCTGCGGCGTCTCGGGCGCACTGAGGAGGCCCGCGAGGCCTATCGCCGAGCCCTGACACTGATCCACGACGACGCCGAGCGGCGCCTCCTCGAGCGGCGGCTGGCGGAACTCGGCAGGACTACCGGTCCCGCTCGGCAATGAGGGATCGGGGCGCCGGACCCATCTCTCGTCGCCAACGGACGGTCCTCCCGAACGATCAGGGCTGCGGAGGCGGTTCGGCGAAGCCCAGCTGGACCAGGATCGAGAACTGATCGAAGAAGTTGTCATGGGCCACAATCCCGCCTTCCCGATCGAAGTGGAGGACCTGGACTCCTCGCGTCGAGAAGTGTCGGCCGCTGGCCGGCATGGGACCCATCGGTCCGTCGTTGGTCCCGTCCATCTCCAGTATGCTCACTACCACCTCACCGGCGTCGATGACCTCGACCACGCTGACCTTGGCGTCCGAGGAGGCACCGATCCATTCCCCCATCCATGACTTCACCTCCTTACGGGACTTGAGGGTGATCCCTCGGGCGTGATCAGTCATCGTGAAGGTGTCCGCATAGCTGCTTACCTGGGCATCTAGGTCGCGTCGATTAAATGCCTCCACCTGGGCCGTCGCTGTCCGTGCGTTCTTCGAGGTCACAGCCTGCCTCCCTCCTGCTACTGGACAAGCTCTCCCCCGATACGATCCCGTGGAAGTCCGAAATTCATCGGTCCACTTCGCCGAGTGGCTGGGAAGCCTATGAAGCCCTGTCGGTTCCTAGAACCTCGGGGAGGCGGAACGAAGCGAAGAGATCCCGATCGCCGAAGCCGATAACTTCCCCAACCAGGTCGTCGTCCAGCCTGAGCACCATGATTCCGGAGAAGCGGTAGTGGCCGGCGCCGTCATCCCATTCGTAGGCGGCACAAGCGGGCTGGCCGTTGGTCCGAGTGGGCAGGACGCGGAAGCGCTTCCGTTCCTCGGAGAAACATAGGTAGTGGAAGAAGTCGGCGATGGCCTTCCGGCCCTGAAACCAGGTGGGCGCGGGGGGCATCGTGAGGACCGCGTCCTCTTTGAGAAGCGTGGCGAGGGCGTTCATGTCCCCTTCTTCCCACGCCCGAATGTACCGGGCGAGCAGCGATCGTTCAGCCGGTTCCGAGGCCTGGCTGAGGCTCTCCGGATCGGTCCGCCGGAATCGTTGGGCCAGGGTGGCGCGGGCCCGCTGCAGGGCGCTGTTGACTGACGCCTCCGACGACTCGAGGAGGGTTGCCGCCTCCGCCGCCCGCCAGCCCAGAACATCTCTCAGGATGAGCACAGCGCGTTGGCGCGGGGGGAGAACTTGGATCGCAGCGAGGAAGGCGAGTTCGATGCTCTCCCGGAAGGTGTAGAGGGCCTCAGGATCGGGCGCACTGCCCGATACCTCGCCTAAGTGGGCGTCCGGGTAAGGCTCGAGCCGGACGATTTCGGCTACCGGCGGGGACGGCGGCAACGTCGGGTCGGCCGGAGGCCCGAAGTCCCGGGGCAGGGCCCGCGACGGACGGCGCTCGATCTCTTTCAGGCACTGGTTCGTGGCGATCTTGTAGAGCCATGCACGGAACTGCGCCCTGCCCCGGAAGGTATCGAGGCTTCGCCAGGCCCGAAGGAAGGTCTCCTGGACGAGGTCCTCCGCGTCGTGGAACGAGCCGACCATCCGGTAGCAGTGGACGTGAAGCTCGCGATAGTAGGGTGCAGTGAGACGGCTGAAGGCCTCATGGTCGCCTGCCCGCGCGGCAGCGATGAGCCGCTCTTCGAACGGGTCGGCGGACCGAACTGCGGTCTCCCCCATGTCGCTGAGTGTAACGGGACATTCCTATGGGTCAGCCGCTGGACCCCTTCCATGAGAGCTGCGGACTGCCCCACCGCGTCTCGGCGATCGACAGGCCGGGATGGGCCCCGGAAGGAGCATCCGGCTCCGGGAGGCGGGGGGGCTGGATCTCCCGCGGAATCCTGTTGCCTCCTGTGTCAGATGGCACGCCTGGATACCTCGCCGGTGCCCCACATCCCTGCGCCCACGACGATCGCCGAGGGGCAGTTACCTATGCTTGTTCGACTCGTTGCGAGATGCAATCAGTATCCGAAAGGGGAGGCTCACCATGGCCAAGCTGATCTACTCGGCGATCACGTCGCTCGACGGCTACGTAGCGGACGAGGACGGCAACTTCGACTGGGCTGCGCCGGACGAGGAGGTGCATACCTTCATCAACGACCTCGAGCGGCCGGTCGGCACCTACCTCTACGGGCGCCGGATGTACGAGGTGATGGTCTTCTGGGAGACCGGGCACACCCTCGCCGACGAGCCGCCGCCCTTCATCCAGGACTTCGCGGAGATATGGCAGGCGGCCGACAAGATCGTGTACTCCAAGACGCTGGAGACGGTATCCAGCGCCAGGACGCGGATCGAGCGAGACTTCGACCCTCAAGTGGTCCGGCAGATGAAAGCGAGAGCAGAACGTGACATCACCGTGGGCGGTCCCGACCTCGCCGCCCAGGCGATCAAGGCCGGGTTGGTCGACGAGTGGCACCTGTTCCTCACACCCATCCTGGTGGGAGGCGGCAAGCGGTCCCTCCCCAACAATGTCCGCCTGAAGCTCGAGCTGCTGGACGAACGCCGTTTCGGCAATGGCGTGGTTCACCTCCGCTACCGCACCAGGACCTGAGAAGACGGCGACGCTGCCCGGACGTCCAGGCCATGAGTTCGCTGCTCGACCGGACGACCACCTCCTCGTGTCCACCACACGCCCTGACCGGGCGCGTTGTTGTTCTTTTTGTGTTCCCTTCCCTCCGCTGATGAAGGCGGTTTCCGACGAGCGGATTTGCCCCGATGCGGGTCCGAAGCGGGTCCCGGAGAGCTGGATTCGAAGCTTGAAGTCACTCGGCTCGGCGCCGCCACCACGCCCTCCAACGGTCCCGGTACTTCGATTCCCCAGCGCGGAACCGTTCGAGCGATGGGGCCGGGCCCATCCCCGGGTAGAGCTCCGCCAGCCCCATGAGAGCCTGGTAGCGAACCTCCTGGTCGAGATGGTCGAGTGCTTCGGCGAGATCCGCAGCCGTGTGGGGATCGCGAAGTCCACGCAGCGCCCGGGCAGCCGATCGCGCCAGCTCCACGCGAGGTGCTGCGAGTAGCCGGGCGAGCTCGGTGCGAGCACGGGGATCACCTACCTGGGCGACCTTCCAGATAACGAGCCTGCGGACAGCTTCCATCTCTGCAGAGCCAGGCCCGGCGAACAGGACCGCCACCTCACGGAGAGCGTCGACATGACCCTCGGCCAGGGAAACGGCGACCCATGCCGTCCGCCGGAGGGGCTCGGAACCGACCGGGCCGAGCATCCACGCCTCATCGAGCGGGACGTGGATGTCCAGGCGGGCGGCGGTCGCTTCGG
>WNGB01004171.1_pt1 | contig 22292 bp, 16 predicted proteins | sample 5400681 | NCBI WGS metagenome assembly WNGB01 (sample SAMN13153367, study PRJNA577476) | soil metagenome | isolation source: 115 cm soil or saprolite under grassland replicate 2 | place: USA:California | collected 2016-06-15
TTGGCGGTCGAAGGGGGACGGGCAATGACGGGAAAAAGGCGTCCGCCCTTCTCGTTACGCCCAGATCGCGCCTTCGTCCAGACGCTGGTGCCTGGGCCGGAAGTCAATCTGACAAAGTAGAACTAAGGCAGGTGTCCTGGAAAGGGTGATCAGCAAGAAGGGCCTGCTGGGCCGCGTCGCGGACCTGGGAGCGGCTGCAGTGTCGGCTGTAGCCGGCGAACACGTGCTGGCCGCGCTATTTGGGCTTGGCACTCTTGCACTCGGAGAGTCCTCAGTTGCCATCGCGACTGAGAAGCTCGATCGAGACGATATGGACGACGAATTTCTAGATATTGCATTCGTACACGAGTTGGAGAAAGCGGTTCGGGAGTGACCTCTGTTGGAGCGACGCAGAACCCGGCCGCGCCCAATAGGTGCCACGTGATCCCAGGAAGCTGCAAGGCTCAGCTCGAGGATCTGATGCGCGAGCGGGCCCATCAGCTCGGCGACGCCTTCACCCTGAAGCGCTGGTTCGAGGAGGTCTACTCCGCCGGCATCATCCCGGTTTCGCTCATCCGCTGGCAGCTCACCGGGAAAGATGAGGAGATTCGCGCGATCGTCGCCAAGGAGTAAGCCGACATCGGTCCGCTGCAAGCTGACAGTGATTCGACGTAAGCCGCCGCACCGGACCGGTGTCTCCGCCCCTTACGCAGCCTCCACAGCAGCGTAGACCTGGTGGGGTTACCCAGCCCATGCCGCAACTCATTGAGGAGAGCGGAATCGCGCTCCGGAGCTCTTTTCGGCGGCGGCGAGCGCGGCTCCACGACCGCCGGAGGCTGGGTGGTAAGGCTGCGGATGGACTTCGGGGGGACGGGTGCGACGGTCCCTATCCGGGGCTCGGCAGTACAGGTGCCAGGTGAATTTGCGGGGTTGGCTCTACGAAAGAAACCGCCTTGTCAGGTCGTCAAAGTCCTGCAAGAGGTCGCGCTTCCGGTGGAAGCCCCGCTCGACGATAAGAGCCAATGCCGCCTTCGTCGCCTCGAGATCGGAGGCGGTGGCCTCTTGGAGCAGCGCGCGGATGTCGATCGTATCCTGAGGGCGACGTTCGTCGTCGCGGGCAAGGACCTTGAGCGCCAACAGGTCGGCGACCCGCGCAACGGGAAGCTCAATGCCCGGGAAGACCTCGATCACCGTCGCCCGCTCGACGACCTCGGGCTCGATACCCGAAGACGCGAAGAGAAGATCGAGGATGACCCCATGCTCGCCGCTGCCGGGCGCGACCAGCCGGACGGTTGCGAGGCGGCCGGTGGTCTCCTGTTCGAGGACGGTGTCGATCCGGTAACCGCGTGCCTGAACCGCGAGGATCAGGGCTTCCGCTTCGCGGTCACTCTTCAGAGCGACGGCGAAATCGACGTCGCGAGTGAACCGTGGCTCGGCCCGTGCGGAAACCGCCAAACCACCAACCAAGGCCCATGGGTACCCCAGATCCGCCAACGTCTCCTTGGCGTGGACGGCAACTCTCTCTAGCTGGCTTGCGAAGCCTTCCGTGGCCACGTGACCGGCCTCCCGACACCGTCGCCGTATTCCGCGCCAGGGCGCTGCATGAGCCATGTCCACAGCATCTCTTCGATCTCCGTGGCGGATGCATCGGGATGCCGGCGCCGGAGGTTCTGGCGCATCATCCGTTCACCCGCAGTGAAGAGGTCGAAGGCGGTTCTCAGCCGTGCGGACGCGATCTCCTCCTTGGTCATCCAGTTGAGCGTATCACGCGGGCTGCCCGCCAGGCCGGGCCGGCGCTCGCCAGGAGCGCCAATGGCGAGGAGCAGCGCGGTGCCTAACAGGCGCGGTGCCCAATAGCTGCCAGGTGAGTCGGCGGAGTCGGCGGCGCAGGGGGCGCGCAGCAGGGACAGCCTCGCGATTAGTCTAAATCAGCGGACTCTTAGCCTAACTACCTTGACAGCTAGATTAGTTCGTGTAGAATTTAGGTCAAGAGGCAGCACATCGATCCAAAGGAGGGAACCCATGCACCCAACAGAGCCGAGCCGAGCCGAGGCGCTCGCCGACATGACCCCGGAGAAGCTGGAGGAGATGGCGCGGCCGGCGCCCCGCGCCTCGCATTCGGGGCTGCGCGACTTTCTGGAGATCCCCTACGACCAGTTGGAGGAGATGAACCTCGAGGCCAAGGAGGAGCGGCTGGCGCGGCGGCCCGCCGACGTGGTCCGCGAACAGCGGATGCGCTATCTCAACGACGAGAAGCGCATCAAGGCGGTCACCGTGTGCTTCACCGACCTCGAAGGCCGGCTGCACATGCTGGACTATGACAAGAAGTTCCTGCTCAAGGCGGCGGACAATCTGACCTTCGACGGCTCGTCGATCCGCGGCTTCTCGCGGCAGCAGGAGTCGGACCTGCGACTGGCGATCGACTGGCCGGCCTTCTACTGGCTACCGTCGGACATCTTCGGCCCCGGCAAGGTGCTGGCCTTCGGCGAGGTCCGCGAGCGCGACGGAAGGCCGTACAGCGCCGACATGCGGGCCCTGCTCAAGGGGTTCACCGACAAGCTGTATGCCAAGGACGGCATGGTCGCCCATGCCGCCAACGAGATCGAGGGCTTCCTCTTCCGCGGGCACGACGCGGAGCGCGCCTACCACGAGACCGGCCGCTTCGAGTTCATCTCCACGGGGGGCTATTACCACTCGCTGCCAGGCGACGCCCTGCGGCAGTTCATCGACACCGCCGCCGAGGTGCAGCGGGCCATGGGCTTCGCCAACGAGAAGGACCACCCGGAGGTGGCCCCCTCGCAGTTCGAGATGAACTACGGCTACACCGAGGCCTCGGTGGCCGCCGACCAGGTGCAGCTCTACAAGCTGCTCTCCCGGCAGGTCGCGGCGCGCCTGGGGATGACGGCGTGCTTCCTGCCCAAGCCGGTGACCGGCATCAACGGTTCGGGCATGCACACCAACCTCTCGGTGACCCGCCAGTCGACCAATCTCTTCTACGAGAAGGACGGCAAGGACGGTCTCTCGGCCGCCGGCTGGGACTTCATCAACCGCATCCTGGCCAGCGCCACGGACATCTGCCTGGTGCTCAACTCGAGCGTCAACTCGTACCGCCGCCTCGACCCCCACTTCGAGGCGCCCAACCAGATCAAGGCCTCTGCCATCGACCGCGGCTCCATGGTGCGCATCCCCCTCGGCAACGAGCGCTCGGCACGCGTCGAGGTACGCTCCATCGCTCCCGACGCCAACCCGTACCTGGCGATCTACACCTTGCTCAAGACCGGGCTCGAAGGCCCCCAGAGCGAGGAGGAGGGGGACAAGCGGCCGCGCACCCGCTTCCTGCCCGACAACATCTACGACGCCATCCGGCTGTTCAAGGGGAGCCGGTTCATGCAGGAGGTGATGGGGGAGGAGGTGCACGCCAAGCTCGCCGAGCTCAAGCTCGCCCAGGCCGAACGCTGCCCCAAGGCCCTCGGCACCTTCATCAAGGCCTCTGAGGTGCAGTTCCACCACGAAGTCACGAACCAGCTCCTCTGGTCGCAGTTCTGAGCGGCCAGTCGCGGTCTGACGATTCGGTTGGCACATAGTCGGGCTCGAGCAGCCGATCTCGAGCCCGGCCGGCCCATCTCTACCTGTATTGCGTTCGAGAGCATCGATCGTGGAGCGCCTACAAGCCGCTCTACGAGGGAAAGCCGGCCTGACTGGAGGCTGGAAGCCCAGAAAGATCCAGAGGACGTAAAGGACTTAAAGGACCCAAAGGACGCCTTGTCCTTTTTGTCCTTTAAGTCCTTTAGGTCCTTTGCTCTACCGCCCCACCGGCTGCCCCGCCGCCCACCCGGCCTCGCGCAGGCGGCCGAGCAGCTCCAGGACCGCATCTCGCTGAGTGTGCACCAGGAGCACCAGCAGGTCTCCCGGGCGGGCCCAGGCGAGGGCCTGGCGGACGGCTTCGAGCTCGTTGCGCGCACGGCCGAGGGTCCTCTCGGCGGCTCCCAGGCGGTGCAGCTCGTCTTCGAGGATCGCCGGGACTTCCCCCTCGGACCGGCCACGGAGCATCTCCGGCAGCTCTTTGATGATGATCCGGTCGGGGCGGAACGACCAGGCGGTGCGGGCGAGCTCGCGGATCGCCTCGTCGCTGCGATCGCCGGCCTGGCCCAGCACCAGGAGGAGGCGCCGGCGGCCGGGGAGGTTGATCGCCAGGTTGAGCAGCGCGGTCAGCCCGTGCGGATTGTGCGCATAGTCGAGGAGGATCTTCGCCCCTCCCAGCTCCAGCAGATTGGCTCGGCCGGGGTTGTCCTCCGCGGTGCCGCGCATCTGGCGCAGGGCGCGGAGCATCGGCTCGTCGGGGAGCCGCACCGCGGCGCCGAGTGCCAGCGCCGCCAGGGCGTTCGCCACGTTGTGGCGCGCCGCTCCCCCGAAGGCGATGGGGATCTCGTCGACGTGCGCCAGGGTCTGCTTCCAGCCGCCGTGCCAGCGCTCGATCTCGCCGCCGTGGAGGACCCAGGCGGTCGTCTCGGGTCCCAGCAGCGCCTGGAAGGCGGGACGCTCCGGATCGAGGGAGAACCAGACCACCGGAGCCGTGAGCCGGCCGGCCCGCTCCACCAGGAGCGGGTCGTCCCCGTTCAGCACCAGGCGCCCTTCGGGGCCGACGACCCGCGCCACGAGGATCTTGACCTCGGCGAGCGCCTCCAGGTCGTTCACTCCGAATTCGCCCAGGTGGTCGGCGGCGATGTTGGTGACGGCTGCGGCCTCGGCGCGGCGCACGGCGAGCCCGCGCCGGAGCATTCCGCCGCGGGCGGTCTCCAGGATCGCCAGCTCGACGCGCGGGTCGCGCAGCAGCGTGCGGGCGCTGCCGGGACCGGAGCAGTCCCCCCGCTCGATCACCTCGCCGCCCACCTCGACGCGATCGGTCGAGGTGAGCCCGGCCGTCAGGCCCGCGGCGCGCGCCATGGCGGCGAGCAGGCGGACGGTCGTGGTCTTGCCGTTGGTGCCGGTGACCAGCACGACGGGGATGTCATGAATTCGCTCCCAGGGGACCTCCTCCGGAGCCGGAAGCTCGTGGACCGGCCAGGAGAGGGAGCCGGTGCCGAGCCCCACGGAGGCGCGCTCGTCATCGGACAGGAAGGCTACCCCGCGCGCCTCCGCGGCGGCCCGCAAGGCGAGGAGCGCAGGATTGCGCTCGCGGTCGATCGCGGCGCGGAGGCGTTCGGCGGCCTCGGTCAGATCCGGCGGCGGCTCTTCCCCGATCGCGGCCTCGGCGGCGCGCCAGGCCTCCTCGTTGAGCTCGGTCGCGGCGTAGAGGCTGTCAACGGGAGCAGAGAAGGCCAGGCTCGCGCCGCCCGGAAAACCGCGGACGGCGATCTCCTCGGCCGTCCAACCGATCGCATCGAGGAGCGCCCGCGCCCGCTCGCGCCAGGCCGCAACGACCGCCTCCGCCTCGGCGGGATCGAGAGCGACGTCGAGCACGGCGCCCGGCTGCTCCTGGAGCAGGTTGGGTCCCGTCAACCGGCGGGAATCGAGCAGCTTCATCGCCACATGGTACGATCTCCTCGCCCTTCGGCGGCAGATCGATTCGTGAGCGTCGCCTACACCGGTAGACGGCGGAGGAGGTTCATCGTATGGAGAGTATTCCGGCGGCCGGCCGGCCGGGCCTGCTGATCGCGATCGGCGGGGCGGAGGACAAGGTTCGCGAGCGCGTGATCCTGCGCCATTTCGTGGAGGCCTGCGGCGGGCACGACGCCAACATCGTGGTTCTGGCGACCGCCTCGGAGCTCCCGGAGACCGGTGAGCGCTACGCCGACCTCTTCTACCAGCTCGAAGCCGACGCCGTGGAGGTGCTCCGTGTCCGCACCCGCGAGGACGCTCTCGCCGCGGGCGCCGGGACGCTCGACCTCCTCGAATACGCGACCGGCCTGTTCATGACCGGTGGCAGCCAGCTGCGCATCACCTCCGCGCTCGGCGGGACCCGCCTCGCCGAGACCATCCTGCGCCGCCACCGGGCGGGCATGGTGGTGGCCGGCACCAGCGCGGGTGCCGCGGCCATCTCCGAGCACATGATCTCGATGGGCGACAGCGGCGGCACGCCGCGCCGCCGGCTCGTCCAGATGGCCAAGGGGCTGGGGCTCGCGCCGGACCTGATCATCGACCAGCACTTCCGCCGCCGCGACCGCCTCGGCCGGCTGCTCACCGCCCTCTCCTACAACCCCGAGCCGCTCGGCCTCGGCATCGACGAGGACACCGCCGCCGTGATCGACGGCGACGGCCAGCTGCGCGTCCTCGGCTCCGGCGCGGTGGCGGTGGTCGACGCCTCGAACCTCCGGTACTCCGACAGCGACGGCGTCAACCAGACCCAACCGATCGCGCTCCTCGGCCTGAAGCTCGATTTCCTGACCACCGGCTGCCGCTATGACCTGAAGCGGCGGGTCGGCATGCCGCCCCAGTCTCAGACATCCCAGGAGGGCGCCTCGCTCGCCATCGAGCTCGGGCCGGGCGAGCCTGTCGAGAGCTGGTCATGAAGATCCTCGACACCCGGGTCTATCGCGGTCCGAACCTCTACTCCCTGCGCAAGGTCATCCGGCTGCGCGTCGACCTGGGGGAGCTGGAGGAGTATCCGACCGGCCGCCTGCCGGGGTTCGTCGACCAGCTCCTCGCCCTGATCCCGACGCTTCGGGAGCACACCTGCTCCTATGACGAGCCGGGCGGCTTCGTGCGGCGCATGACGGAGGACGAGGGGACCTGGCTCGGTCATGTGCTCGAGCACGTCGCGATCGAGCTGCAATGCCTCGCCGGCACTCCGGTCTCCTACGGCAAGACACGCAGCCACGACCTGCCCAGCGGCCAGTACCACGTCATCTACAGCTACGAGGAGGAGTCGGTCGGCCTGCGTGCGGGAGAGCTCGGCCTGGAGCTCATCCTCCACCTGCTCCCGCCCGAGCGCGCGGCCCACGATCCTTCGCCGTTCGACTTTCCGGCCGAGCTCGAGCGGTTCATCCGCCGCGCCCAGCGCCGCGCTTTCGGACCGTCGACCGCGTCGCTCGTCCATGCCGCGGAGGAGCGCGACATCCCCTGGATCCGGCTCAACGACCGGTCGCTCGTGCAGCTCGGCCACGGCAAATACCAGCGGCGGATCCAGGCGACGGTGACCAGCGAGACCAAGCACACCGCGGTCGAGATCGCCTCGGACAAGCGGCTGACCAACCAGATCCTCGAAGACCTGGGGCTCCCCGTGCCGCGCCAGCGGATCGTCGACGGTGCCGGCGAGGCTGTCGAAGCCGCCGAGCGCCTCGGCTATCCGGTGGTCGTCAAGCCCCTCGACGGCAACCACGGCCGCGGCGTCTCGATCAACCTGACCGATGCCGAGCAGGTCCGCGTCGCCTATGACAAGGCCTACGAGCGCTCCTCCTACGTCATCGTCGAAACCTTCCAGACCGGCCGCGACTACCGGATCCTGGTGATCAACGGCAAGGTCGTCGCGGTCGCCGAGCGCGTCCCCGGCCATGTGGTGGGGGATGGGCAGCACACCGTCGCCGAGCTGGTGGAGATCGTGAACAGCGATCCGCGGCGCGGCGTCGGCCATGAAAAGGTTTTGACGCGCCTGGAGATCGATCACCAGGCGGAGCGGCTGCTCGAGCAGGCGGGGCTGACGGCCGCGTCGGTCCTCCCGGAAGGGGAGGTCTTCTCCCTGCGCTCCACCGGCAACCTCTCGACCGGCGGCACGGCGATCGACAAGACGGACGTGATCCATTACGACAACCGGATCATGGCCGAGCGGGCGGTCAAGGCCGTCGGGCTGGACGTCGGCGGCGTCGACTTCATCGCGCCGGACATCGCGCGCAGCTACCAGGAGGTCGGAGGCTCGATCGTCGAGATCAACGCCGCTCCCGGCTTCCGCATGCACGTCGCGCCCACCGAGGGCAAGCCGCGGGATGCGGCAGGCCCGGTGATCGACATGCTGTTCCCGAAGGGGACTCCCTACCGCATCCCGATCGCGGCGATCACCGGCACGAACGGCAAGACGACCACGACCCGCATGGTCGGGCACATCCTCAAGCTCTCGGGGTGCCATGTGGGGATGACCACGAGCGACGGCGTCTACATCGACGGCGTGCTGACCGTGAGGGGAGACATGACCGGCCCGTGGGCGAGCCATCTCGTGCTGCGCGATCCGAACGTGGACGCCGCGGTCCTGGAGACGGCGCGCGGCGGCATCGTCCGCTCCGGCCTGGGCTGGCGCAAGTGCAAGGTGGGCGCGGTGCTCAACGTCGCCTCGGATCATCTGGGACTGGGTGGAATCAACGACCTCGACGAGCTGGCGGAGGTCAAGCGGGTGATCGTCGAGGTGGCGCAGGACTACTGCGTGCTCAACGCCGACGACGAGCGCGTCGCGCGCATGGCCGGGCACAGCCCGGCGCAGCCGATCTGGGTGACGATGGACCGCAACAACGAGCGGGTCCGCCGGCACATCCGCAGCCAGGGCAAGGCGGTGGTGCTGGAAGAGGGCTTGAACGGCCGGATGCTCGTCCTCTACGACGGCGAGGAGCACATCCCGGTCCTCTGGGCGCGGCAGATCCCGGCGACGATCGAGGGGCATGCGCTGCACAACGTGCAGAACGCCATGTTTGCCACGGCGATCGCGCTCGCCATGGGCATCGGCCTGGAGAACATCCGTCAGGGGCTGCGCACGTTCACCACCGACTTCTTCCAGACGCCGGGCCGGATGAACTTCTACAACGAGCACCCGTTCCGGGTGCTGCTCGATTACGCGCACAACGCTCACGGCATGGCCTCGATGGTGCAGACGGTCCGCGAGCTGACCGTACACGGCCGCCGGATCGGCCTGGTCTCCGCGCCGGGCGACCGGAGAGACCAGGACATCCTGGATCTCGCGCGGATCGCCGCGTCGGGCTTCGACCTGATCCTGCTGCGCGAGGACGACAACCGCCGCGGCCGCAAGCCGGGAGAGATCGGAGATCTCCTCCGCCGCGGCCTGCTCGAGGCCGGGTTCCCGGCGGACCGGATCTCGACGCAGGTCTACGATGAGGAAGAAGCCGTCCAGCGCGCCCTGGAAACGGCGCAGCCGGGCGATCTCCTGGTGGTCTTCGGCGACAACCTGGACCGCTGCTGGCGGCAGATCGTCAGCTTCGGCCGGCCCGCCGCGGCGCCCGTCGAAGCGATGCCGGTTGCACCGATCTTCGCGACCGGCGAGGAAGATTTCACTCTTCTACCGCCGATCCTCGCTCCCGAACCCATGCCCGCCCGGGGCAGCCGGGCGGGGGAGCACGACGACTGAGCGCCGTGGCGGCCTACGGTTTCGGCTCTTTCGGGATGACCCGATAAGGCCGGTAGCTGTCCAGCATGATGAGGACGTCGTTGAGCTCGGCGTCGTCGGCCGGGGTGGCGTAGAAGTTGGCCGAGGTCTGGACGAAGGTGGCCGTGAGCTCATGGTCGCGGAAGCAGTAGCGGGCCGTCTGGCCGCTGATCCGCTTTTCCTCGTAATGCTTGCAGCGCGCCTTGTCCTCCGGCGTGACATGGAGCCCGGCAAGGCGGCCGATGTCGTAGCGGATCACCACCCGGTCCCCCTTCAAGATCTCCCCCACGGACGTGTCGATCCCCTGGAGGCGCCGGTGCTGGTAGCCCGGGACGATCTGCATGTTGCCGGGAGGCGGGCCTTCGGCCTTTTCGCCGGCCGTCTGGGCCGCGGAAGCGGGCGGGAGGAGGACCAGGAAGAGCAGGGCCAGGCTGAAGGAGAGGCGAGTGCAGCTCATCGAGCGATTTTAACCAAGGACGGCAAGGTCGCCAAGGACGACGAGGACGCGAAGGGGTCCTGTCAAAGTCATCGTAGCGGGTGCCTCTGCCCGCCCACCCTCACCCCCCGTCCCCCTCTCCCACCCGCACTCACGCCCGCCCGGGAGAGGGGGCGCCACCGCCCAAGACATTGCAAAAGCGAGCGTTGGGGGTTCCCCCTCTCCCGGGGGATGGGAGTGCGGGTGGGAGAGGGGGATAGGGGGTGAGGTCTTTGCGGTGACAACGGGATGTGGCGACATTTAAACCTCACTCCCGCACCGCCAGCAGATCCGCCAGGAGCACGATCCGCCTCTGGAGCGACGCGAGCATCACGTGCTCCTCCCGGGTGTGCATGCCGCCGCCCACCGGCCCCAGGCCGTCGAGGACCGGGATGCGGCCGGGATCGGCGAGGAAGTTGGGGAAGGAGATGCCGCCCCGCTCGCGCTCGATCTCCAGACGCCAGCCGCGGGCCGCGGCCAAGCTCACTGCCCGCTCGCACCAGGAAGCGTGCGGCCCGTCCGGGTCGACCGGCGGGATGGTCGGGCCGATCTCCAGGGAGAGCTCGGTCTCGGTGTCCTTGGCGATGTTTTGCGCCAGGGTCTCGAGGACACCGGCGAGCCGCTCGCCCTCCGTCGCGCGCAGGAAGCGGGCCTCCCCTTCGGCGTACGCGCGGTCGGGGACGACGTTGAGCTGCTGCTCGGTGCCGAGGAGGGCATGGTGGGACGCCAGTCCCTCGACGAAGGTCGTGTCTCCTCCGACGAAGCGGCCGACGTTGACGGTCGGTCCGCCGTCGCGGGCCGAGTGGGCCTCCGCCTCGACGCACCAGCCGGCGGCGGCGATCAGCGCCGAGCGGCCATGCCAGTAGTGCAGCCCCGAGTGGGCGGCGCGTCCGCGCGCCGCGAGAGTCCACTGGAACATGCCGCGCCGGCCGGCCACCATGGTCTCGGCGCCTTCTCCCGCCGGCTCTCCCGGCTCCAGCACCCAGAGGGCGCGTGCCCCCTCGCTCCAGCGATGGATCGCGGCCCGCGAGAGGACGCCTCCCACCTCTTCGTCCGGCACTATGGCCAGCAGAAGGTCGGGAGGAGGCTCGACGCCCCGGTGGCGCAGCAGGTCGAGAGCGCCGAGAAAGGCGGCCAGCCCTCCCTTCATGTCGATGGCGCCGGTGGCGACCAGCCGGTCTCCCTCCACTCTCGGCGCCGCCGCCGGCAGGACGGTGTCCAGGTGGCCGATGAGCAGGAGGTGTCCGCGCCCGGTGCCGGGGCCGCGGCCGGCGAGGACCGGCAGCGGGATGCCGCCTTCTCCTTCCTCCTCGCGGATCTCCGGTGTCAGCCCGCGCGCGGACATCTCCGCGGCCAGGCGCCCGGCCATCCGGCGGAGCCCGCCGGGATCATCGCTCGGCGAGGAGATGGCGGTCAGCTCGACGAGGAGGTCGAGGGTGCGGCGAAAGATCGGCTCGGGCAGGACGTCGGGAGCAAGGAGAGCACCGGCCATGGCGGCACAAGCCTATCCCGATGTAGAGTTGGATCGTGCAATCCCGACGAGGAGGGTCAGACCGATGGTCAATGCCGTCATTCTTCTGATGGTCGAGAAGTCCAAGGTCAACGAGGTGGCGTCGAAGCTGGTGGAGCTGTCCGGGATCAGCGAGGTCTATTCGGTGGCCGGACACTATGACCTGGTCGCGATCGTGCGCGTCCGCGAGAACGACGAGATCGCCGAGGCGGTCACCAACAAGATGCTCCAGATCGACGGCATCCAGAGGTCCGAGACGCTGATCGCCTTCCGCGCCTTCTCGCGCTACGACCTGGAAGCGATGTTCTCGGTCGGGATGGAAGAGCCGCTGACCGAGGGGTGAAACACCCTTCTCCCCGGCTCCCGGCATCAGGCTCTGTCAGCGGTGCTGATATTGCCTCTGCCGCGACTTTCTCTCTTTCCTTCATCACCGCCCCACGATATCTTTGACGGATCTCGGGAGACTCCCCTATACTCGGGGCATGGCCGAGCCTGCCTGGAAGACCCGGGTTGAGACGCTGGAGGACGACGCCTCGGAAGAGGCCATGGAGTCCGTGCTCCAACGCTGGGTCGAACGCCCCGATGGCCGCATGGAGCTCCTGGAGCTTCCACTGACGCGGGAGCTGTTTCTCGATCCGCAGCTCGGGGACAAGATATTGCAGGGAGAATGGCACGACATCACAGCCCGCGAAATCGCGGATCTTCTGACGAATCACTTCCGGCCGCAGGCGGACGCCCGTGTCTTCCATGACATGAAGCACTTTCTGGTGCCTCGACGGCCCGCTCCGGCACCGGATGTCTCGGTGATCCGCGGGCTCCGCCCCCGGCGCCGGCGGTCCTGCTTCCGGGTGAGCAAGGAAGGGGTCCGCCCCTCTCTGGTGATCGAGGTGGTCTCCTCCGCGAGCGCCGAGGCACGCCGGACCGATCTGGAGGACAAGGTCGAGCTCTACCGCCTGGCGGGCATTCCGGAGTACCTGATCGCCGACTCGCCGAGCAACGTGACGGGCCTGCCGTTCAAGCTTCTGGGATATCGCCTGGACGCCGCAGGCCGTTACCAGCCCATGAAGCCGGATGCCGAAGGACGTTTTCTTTCCGAGACGGCGGGCATCTGGTTCCAGGTCTCTCCCGACGGGCAACGGATCTTCCTCTATGAACACCCGACCGGCCGGCGGCTGCTGAATCTGGCGGAAGAGGAAGACCTGCGCAAAGCGGCCGAAGAGCGGGCCCGGGAGGCCGAGGGGGAGATCGCACTGCTTCGAGCCGAGCTCGCACGCTTGCGCGGCTGAAGCCTCACTTCTGCCGCTGCCGGACCTGGCGGACGATCCGCTGGTATTCGTCCGTCTTGCGCAGCCAGTCGAACGCCCGCTCGTTCTCCAGCGTGTCGAGATCGGTCCAGCCCTTCTGCACCGACATCTCCAGATAGTCGAGGGCCCGCCGGCGGTTTCCCTTCCAGGCGTAGGCCGTGGCGAGCCGGTAGGGGATGTGGGGCACGTCGGGATCGATCTCGGACGCCACTTCGAGGAAGAGGATCGCGCGGTCGTATTGCCCGAGGTTCGAGTACTCGCGCGGCAGATAGAGCCCGGTCTGGATGTAGACGGCGTAGAGCACCCGCTCGGCCGACAGGCGCTCCTCGGGGTCCCGATCAGCCTTCGCCTTCTGCTTGAGCGTCGGGATCTTGAGCTCGGCGATGAGATGGCCGATGTGTTCCTGCGTCGGCTGTCCCGGCGTCTCCTTGAACAGCTGTGGGACCTTCTCCAGGTACTCGCGGTCCCGCCGGTCGCGCGCCAGCCGGGCATCCCGCTCGCGGTGGAAGGCATCCGCGGCTTCGAGCCGGGCCGCTTCCTTCGCGGCGTCCTCGGTGGGCCGCAGGCCGGCGAAATCGCGGACCAGGGCGGCATAGAGCGCGTGCGCCTCCTCCAGCTTCCCGCCGGCCTCGAAAGCGTGCGCCCGGGCGAGGTCGTCGCTCCACAGCGCCTCGGCCATCGCCTCGTCCTTTGCGCGCAGCCCCCGCCGCATCGCCTGCAGCTCCATCCATGCCACCGCGCGGGTGAACAGCTCCTCCGGCGGCCACTGATGGGAGCCGGAGAAGATCTCCAGGCGGTGCGGCAGGCCGGCGCTCTCCAGCTTCTCATGGAGGTCGCGCAACTCGTAATAGGCGAAGTCGGCATCGCCGACCATGAAGTAGAAGGGGATCTCCAGCTGGGCATTGGGCGCCTGGCCGAGCGGCCAGCCGCCGTTGGCGCCGATCACGCCGGCGAGGCTTCCCGGCGCCGTCAGCGCCAGGTTGACCGCGAAGCGGACCAGTCCCGAGAAGCCGAGGGCATAGACCCGCCGGTCGTCGATCGCGAAGCGCGCGTGGGTGTCGGCCCAGAGCGCGCTCATGATCGCGAAGCTCTCCTGCATCGGCGCCAGGTTCGACGAGTTGTGGGAGCTCGCGACGATCCAGCCATAGCGCTCGGCGCCCGTGCGCAGCAACCCGGCGAGCTCCGCGCCGTTCCCGTGCGAGTCGAAGGCGTAGACGATCGGCCACTTGCGCTCCGCCGTGTAGCCGGAAGGAAGATAGAGCGCGTAGGCCTCCCCTTCGTCCGCCGCGCAGGTCACTCGCTCGACGATCTGCCCGCGCGGCAGCTCGGCCGATATCGGTAAGGCAGAGACCGGTGCGGCCAGGAGCAGGAGCGCCAGGAGAGCCCTCACCCCCAGCCCCTCTCCCGCAAGCGGGAGAGGGGTGTAGGTTAGGCGAGATCTTCTCGAGGCCATGAGCCCCTTCAAACCTTCTCCCCTCTCCCACTCGTGGGAGAGGGGCTGGGGGTGAGGGCTCGGGTGGCGGGGATCTTGTTGAGAATCTCCCGAAAGCGCTCGTCCTGACGCAGACCGTCGAACGCGGTCTCGCTGTCGATCTGCGCGCGATCCTTGAACCCGAGCCCGACCGCCTTGTCGAGGGCCTCCAAGGCTCGCTTGCTTCCGGCCTTCCCCTTGCGCGCCCAGGCGGCGGCGATCTCGACCCAGAGGCCGGGGCTCTCCGGCCGGATCTCGGCGGCGACCGAGAGCATCAGGATCGCGTTGTCGTAGTCCTTGCGCTGGATGAGCATCTGCGGCAGGTAGAAGCTGGTCTGCGCCAGGAGGGTGTTGAGCACCCGCTTGGCCGCGAGACTCTCCTCGACGTCCGTCGACTGAGCCCGCTTCTGCCAGTCGGAGATCTTCAGCTCGTTCGCGATGCGTGCCGCCGTGGGCGGGGTCCCCTCGGAGTCGCTGTTCATGATCCGTCCGAGGATCTTCGGTGCTTCCGAGAGGTAGTCCGTGTCGCGCTTCAGGCGTTCCTCCCGCGTCGCGAGCTCGCGCCGCAAGGCGTCCGAGGAGCCGAGCTCGGCGGTCTTGCGCTCCGCTTCGGAGACGTCGTGCAGGCCGGCGTAGTCCGCCTTCATCGCCGACCAGGTGTGGAAGGCGTCCGCCACCCGGCCCGCGGTCTCGGCCTGCCGCGCCTGCTCCAGGTCCGTGGCCCAGAGCTCCTCGATGAGGGCGGCATCTTTCTCGCGCAGCCCGCGTTTCATCGCCCGCAGCTCCAGCCATCCCATCCCGCGGGAGGCCAGCTCGGCCGGAGGCCACTCGTGCGTCCCCGCGAACATCTCGATCCGGTAGGGCAGGGCCAGGGCGGCGAGCTTCTTGTCGAGAGCCATCATCTCGTAGTAGTTCATGTCGCGGTCGCCCACCGTCCCGAAGAAATCGAAGGGGACGTCCGTGCTCGGCGGACGCTCGAACGGGAAGCCGGCGCTGGCGCCGAAGACGCCGATCACCGATCCGGGAGCGGCCAGGGCCAGCGTCACCGCCGACCGCACCGTCCCGGAATGGCCGGCCAGGTAGATCCGCCGGTCGTCGAGAGCGAGCCGGGCATGGGTGTCGGCCCACATGGCGCGCACCGCCGCGACGTTGGGGTCGATGCTCTGATCGCTCATGCTGTTGTAGGAGCTGGCCACGATCCACCCATAGCGCTCGGCGCCCGTCTTCAAGAGCTCGGCGATCTCGGAGCCGTTGCCGCGCGCATCCAGGGCGTAGACGATCGGCCACGGCCGGTCCGGCCGGTAGCCGGACGGGAGATAGAGGGCGTAGCGCTCGTCCGGCGCCGCCTGACAGGCGATCTTCTCGATCACCCTCCCGGTGGGCAGCGGGGGGCGGCTGGGCTTGGCGGGTGCGGCCTGGCCCGCGAGAGGACCGGCCGGGTGCAGCGCGAAGGCGGTGGCGAGGCAGGCGACAAGGAATCCGCTCAGGCGTTTCATTCTCGACTCCGTGGTCCGGCCGGCGAGAGCTCCGGGCAGGATGTTTGCAATATTCCTGAACGCTCGCTAGGAGAGGAATCTTCCATGGCCATGCCCGACCGGCTTTCGTCCCCGTTCACCCGGCAAGAATACGGCATTCCGAGCACGACGACGCTGCGTGAGGTCCGTCCGGTGGATCTGGACGCGACCCTGCCCATCGTCCGGCGGCTCCCCACCCCCGTGCAAATTCTGCCCATGCGATGTCTTTGTTGCCAGGGAACGGTGGAGCGCACGACGGCCCGAGTGAAGCTCGAACGCGGCGGCTGCCGCCTGGAATGGGAAGCCGTGCCGGCCTGGGTCTGCACCCGCTGCGGTCAGTCCTACTTCGAGCCGCCGGAAGTCGAGCGCATCCAGCTGGCCTCGAAGGCGCTCGCGGCCCTATCGAGGTAGAGCGGTAGCTTTCGCCCCGGCCCCGGGGTCTCTCTGTGCTATCATTCCCCCCTTCATTCGCGGCTGCACTGCGTCACGCCGCGCCGCAGCAAATCCCAGGAACGGAGAGAACCTTGGCTGAGCAAAAGAGAGAAGACGTTCGCAATCTGGCCATCATCGCCCACGTCGACCATGGCAAGACGACCTTGGTCGACGCGATGCTCTGGCAGAGCGGCATCTTCCGTGACAACGAATACGTGGCCGACCGGGTGATGGACTCGATCGACCTCGAGCGCGAGAAGGGCATCACCATCATGGCCAAGAACACGGCCATCCACTACCGCGGCGTGCGGATCAACATCGTCGACACTCCCGGCCACGCCGACTTCGGCGGCGAGGTCGAGCGGACGCTCAAGATGGTCGACGGTGTCCTCCTCCTGGTCGATGCGAGCGAAGGCCCCCTGCCGCAGACCCGCTTCGTGTTGCGCAAGGCGTTCGAGGCCGGTCTCGATCCCATCGTGGTGATCAACAAGATCGACCGGCCGGACGCCCGCATCAACGAGGTGGTCAACGAGGTCTACGACCTGTTCATCGACCTCGACGCGACCGAGGAGCAGCTGGAGTTCCCGATCCTCTACGCCAACGCCCGGGCGGGCCGCTGCCGCCGCGAGCCGGACGGGCCGGACGAGACGCTCGAGCCCCTCTTCGAGGAGATCCTGCGCTCGGTGCCGGCGCCGGTCTTCGACCCCGAGACGCCGCTCCAGATGCAGCTCAACACCTTGGACTACGACGACTACGTGGGCCGCCTCGCGATCGGCCGCATCTTCAACGGCCACATGCGCAAGGCCCAGGAGGTCGCCATCTGCCGCCACGACGGGCAGATCGAGCCGGTGAAGGTCTCGCTCCTCTATGGCTACGATGGGCTGCGCCGGATCGAGATCGCCGAGGCCGGACCGGGCGACATCGTGGCGGTCGCCGGCATCGCGGAGGTCAACATCGGAGAGACGCTGACCGACCGCGAGGATCCGCGTCCCCTGCCGCCGATCCTGATCGACGAGCCGACCATCTCGATGATGATGTCGATCAACGACTCGCCGTTCTCCGGCCGCGACGGCAAGCACGTGACCTCGCGCAAGCTCAAGGAGAGGCTCGAGAAGGAGACGCTCTCCAACGTGTCGATCCGGGTCGAGCCGACCGACTCGCCCGAGGTCTTCAAGGTCTCGGGGCGCGGTGAGCTGCAGCTGGCCATCCTGATCGAGATGATGCGCCGCGAGGGGTACGAGATCTCCGTCGGCAAGCCCGAGGTCATCACCCGCCGCATCGACGGCCAGCTCCACGAGCCGATGGAGCAGCTGATCATCGATTGTCCCGAGGGGTTCATCGGCGTGGTGACCCAGAAGATGGGCACGCGCCGCGGACGCATGATGAAGATGGTCAATCACGGCTCGGGCCGCGTGCGCATCGAGTTCCGCCTGCCCTCCCGCGGCCTGATCGGCTTCCGTTCCGAGTTCCTCACCGATACCAAGGGGACGGGAATCATGAACCACCTCTTCGACGGCTGGGACCCCTGGCACGGGGACATCCCCCATCGCCTCACCGGCGTCCTGGTCGCCGACCGGCCGGGCCGGGCCACGGGGTACGCCATCGAGGGGCTGCAGCCGCGCGGCGAGCTGTTCATCGCGCCGGGTCTGGAGGTCTACGAGGGGATGGTCGTGGGCGAGAACGCCCGCTCGAACGACCTCGACGTCAACATCACCCGCGAGAAGAAGCTCACCAACATGCGGGCCTCCGGCTCGGACGACATGATCCGCCTGGTGCCGCCGCGCATCCTGAACCTGGAACAAGCCCTGGAGTTCATCAGCGAAGACGAGCTCGTCGAGGTCACCCCCGCCGCGATCCGCCTGCGCAAGAGGATCCTGCCGGCGAACCGGCGGAAGTGACCTCTTACCCCCTCTCCCGGGCGGTTGTGAGTGCGTGTGGGAGAGGGGGAAACCCTTTGCCCTTTGTTCTTATGATTTTGGGTGGTGGCGCCCCTCTCCCGAGGGCGGGGGTTGGGAGATGGGAGAGGGGTCGGGGGTGAGGACTCCGCGCGATGCGGCCCCCAGCTCCTCGCCGAAAGTTAGCGCGTATGGGGGCAGGGGGTGAGGATAGGATGTGCGAGTCACGGCTCGACTTCTACCCCGGAGGGACCCGGATGCGCCGATTCGTCTTTGCTGCTCTGCTGTTGTTGCTTGGACCGGTAGCTCCCCTCGTCGCCCAGACCCGCGTTCCCGCGGAGCTCAAGCCCGATCTCGCGCAGCCCATGGATGCCGATGCCACGGCGAAGATCCGGAAATACACGACGGCGCCGGAGTTCAACTCGCCGCTCACCGACTATCTGCCGGCCTCCGCGACCGTGCCGAGCCCGAGCGCGGTTTTGGGCGACGTCGCCGGGGCGCCGGGCATCCTGCCCTACACGGCGGACGTGAACCGCTATTTCCGGATGCTCGCGGCGGCGAGCCCCCGGGTGCGGGTGATCTCGATCGGCACGAGCGAGGAGGGACGCGAGCGCATCGCGGTGGCGATCAGCTCGGAGGCGAATCTCGAGCAGCAGAAGGAGAACGATGCGCGGCTCGCGCAGCTGGCGGACCCGCGGCTCCTGAAGCTCGATGACGCGCGCGCCGAGGGACTGATCACGTCGAGCGTGCCGGTCTACTACATCACGGGCACGATCCACTCGCCGGAGACCGGCGCCCCCACCGCGCTGATGGAGCTCGCCTACCGCCTCGCGGTCGACGAGAGCCCGTACATCCGCGCGATCCGCGACAACGTCATCACCCTCATCACCCCGGTCGTCGAGGTCGACGGCCGCGACCGCATGGTGGACGTCTACCGCTGGCACCTCGCGCATCCCAAGGCGAACCCGCCTCTGCTGTCGTACTGGGGCCACTACGTCGCGCACGACAACAACCGCGACGCCATGGGGTTGACGCTCTCCCTCTCCCGCCAGGTCCTGGACACCTACATCGCCTGGCACGCCCAGGTGCTGCACGACCTCCACGAGTCGGTGCCGTTCCTCTACGACAACACGGTCGGCGACGGCCCCTATAACGCCTGGGTCGATCCCCTCCTCACCAACGAGTGGCAGCTCTTCGGCTGGACGAACGTGGCGCAGATGACCAGGCTCGGGATGCCGGGGGTCTTCACCCACGGCGATTTCGACACCTGGAGCCCGGGCTATCTGATGTTCATGGCGGCGATGCACAACGGCGTTTCGCGGCTCTACGAGACGTTCGGCAACGGCGGCGCCGACACCGAGACGCGCGAGCTCGATCCGAGCGAAACGGCCCGCACCTGGTACCGCCAGGACCCACCGTACCGGACCGTCTCCTGGTCGCAACGCAACAACAACAACTATGAGGAGACGGGCCTCCTGGTCTCGCTGGCCTTCGTGGCGGACAACCGCGAGCAGCTGCTCCGGGGCTTCTGGGAGAAGAGCAAGCGCTCGATCGCCAAGCCGGACCGGGAAGGGCCGGCCGCGTATGTCCTGCCCGCCGCCGACCGGCGTCCGGGCGCCCAGGCCGAGCTGCTCCGGGTCCTCGCGCTCCAGCACGTCGAGATCTCGCGCGCCGACCGGCCGTTCACCGTGGCGAAGCGGAAGTTCCCTGCTGGCAGCTATGTCGTGCGGATGGACCAGCCCTACAGCCGCATCGCCGACGCTCTCCTCGACCGCCAGTACTGGAGCCCGGACGATCCGCAGAAGAACCCCTACGACGACACCGGCTGGTGCTTCCCGGCTCTCTTCGACACCGAGGCCGCCCGGATCACCGACCGCAAGGTCCTGGAGGCGGCGATGAGCCGCTTCGAGGTCCCGGACCGGCCGCAGGGCGGCGTCACCGGCGACGGAGCCGTCTTCGCGGTCGCCCAGCGGGGCGACGATGCGATGTTCAGGCTCCGCTACGCGCTCGGAGATGCCACGGTCGAGGCCGCGGCCGAGCCCTTCAAGGCCGCGGGGCACGACTATCCGCGCGGCACCTGGCTGGTGCGCGGGATCGCGAAGGACGCGCTCGACCGCGCCGCCTCCGAGGCCGGCGTCGGAGTCGACACGGTCGCCGCCGCGCCGAAGGTTGCGACGCGGGCGATCGCCAAGCCGCGTATCGCCCTGTTGCACACCTGGCTCAACACCCAGACCGAGGGCTGGTGGCGCCAGCGCCTCGATCTGCTCAAGATCCCGTACGACTACATCAGCACCCAGGACGTCGCGGCCGATGCGAATCTTGGAGCGCATTGGGACGTCATCCTTTTCCCGCCCGTGGGAGTCGGAGATCCGCTGCGGATCGTGAGCGGCCTGCCCATTTGGGGACAGGGGGGCGAGCCGATGCCCTGGAAGACGACGCCCGAGACGCCGAACCTCGGACGGATCGACGCGACCGACGATCAGCGGCCCGGCCTGGGATGGACCGGGCTCCAGAACCTGCGCCAGTTCGTCGAGCAGGGGGGCCTGCTGGTCGGCGTCGAGGACACGGCCCAATTGCTGATCGCCACCGGAATGGCCCCCGGCGTGCGCGTCGCGAAAACCGGCAATCTGAAGGTCGTCGGCAGCGTGCTCGACGCGCGCTTTCCGGACCCCAAGTCGCCGATCGCCGACGGATTGGGCGACCGCCTGTCGGTCTACAGCGCCGAGGGGATGAGCTTCGAGCTGAGCAATGCGGCGGTGGGCGGGTGGGCCGAAGAGGAAGGCGACCGCCCGACCGGCCGCGGCGGCCCCAAGGACACGGATGTCCCGCAGGGCCGGCCTCTCCAGCCGCCGCCGCCCGCGCCGCCGAAGGTCGAGCGCTGGGAGGCGCGGCCGCTGGAGGCTGAAGAGATGCGCCACAACCCCTGGGTGATTCCCGAGGCGCTCCGCCCGCGGACGTTGGTCCGTTTCGGCGACGCCGACGATCTGCTGGTGTCGGGCCTGCTCCAGAACGGAGGCGAGCTGGCGCGCCGCGCCGCGGTGGTCGAGGTTCCGTCGGGCAAGGGCCACCTGCTCCTCTTCGCCATCAACCCGCTCTGGCGGGGCTCGACGATCGGCAGCCACCCACTAGTGTGGAACGCCATCCTCGAGCACCAGTTCTTCGCGCCGCCGGCTTCGGCGCAGCCCGCTGCTCCATGATGCGCGAGGATTTTACTCGTGGCTGGGATGCCACAAAGATTGACTCGCCGCCTGGACGACTCTACTCTATGTAGCCACAACTATGTGGTCACGAAGGGAGGTCCCAGATGACCAGCAAGATCGGGGTGCGGGAGCTCAAGAACAGGGCTTCGGAGATCGTCCGGGAGGTCCATGAGCAGGAGGCGGAGTTCATTGTGACTCTCCGCGGCGAGCCGGTCGCCGTCATCCGGCCGCTGACCGAGAAGAGTGGGCGCGAGTTGCTGCAGGCGGAAGAGGATGAAGCCTTGGAAGAGGTTGATCGTCTTGCTGAGAAGATTGCCCGCGCCTGGCGTTCTCCGAAGAGCGTGCTGGAGCTGATCGAGGAGCAGCGGCGCTAGAGATGCCTGTCGTGGATGCCAGTGTCTGTGGGGCCTTCTTCAACGCCCGCGAGCTCCAGCATGTGCCGAGCCGGATTTGGTTCCGAGAGGCAACGAAAGGAGATGAGCAGGTCGTCGCTCCTGTCATCCTGCTGGCGGAGGTGGCTGCTGCTCTCGGCCGAGGCCTTGGGGACGCAGGGCTTGCTGAGTCCGCGGTGGGCGTCATGCGCTCGCGGCGCTGGGTCCAACTTTTCCCGGTGACGCAAGCCCTGGCGACCAGAGCCGCAAAGATTGCTGCCGAGCAGAAGATCCGGGGCTGTGACGCGATCTATGTCGCCCTCGCGCAGCAGCTCGGCATGGAGCTCGTCACTCTGGATGGAGATCAGCTCGACCGAGGGGCTGCCGTCGTCCGGACTCGGACTCCCTGAAGATCCTCCGTCCCACTTCCCCTCACTCCGAGGGGTCGGACGGTCTCCCCGCGGGTCGAGCGGTCTGCCCCGTGGGGCGAGCGGTCCGCCCCGCGGGTCAAGCGGTCTGCCCCCGAGGGTCAAGCGGTCTGCCCCGAGGGTCAAGCGGTCTGCCCCGAGGGTCGAGTGGTCTGCCCCGAGGGTCGAGCGGTCTGCCCCGAGGGTCGAGCGGTCTGCCCCGAGGGTCGAGCGGTCCGCCCCGAGGGTCGAGTGGTCCGCCCCGTGGGTCGAGCGGTCTGCCCCGTGGGTCGAGTGGTCTGCCCCGTGGGTTGAGTGGTCCGCCCCGTGGGTCGAGTGGTCTGCCCCGTGGGTCGAGTGGTCTGCCCCGTGGGTCGAGCGGTCCGCCCCGCGGGTCGAGTGGTCTGCCCCGTGGGTCGAGTGGTCTGCCCCG
>WNGB01006019.1_pt1 | contig 22281 bp, 15 predicted proteins | sample 5400681 | NCBI WGS metagenome assembly WNGB01 (sample SAMN13153367, study PRJNA577476) | soil metagenome | isolation source: 115 cm soil or saprolite under grassland replicate 2 | place: USA:California | collected 2016-06-15
CCCACGCGCGTGTTGATGATCCGCTTCCCGCTGACGTCCTCCATGTCCAGCAGATCGTCGTGCACTTGCTGTGCCGTGAGCGCGGGCGCCTGCGCTTCAGGGGGCAGGAACGGCTTGGCGGGCTGATAGTAGGTCGCCGCCGCCGGTACCGAGACGAGCTCGCGTTCCGGATAGCGAAGCGCCGTCAGGCTGCCGCCGAACACGCAGCCGGTATCGATGCAGATCGTCCGGTTCAGCCATTCTGGCTCGGGCACCGGCGTGTGGCCGTAGACGACCATCGCGCGGCCCCGGTATTCCTGCGCCCACGGATAGCGAACCGGCAGACCGTACTCGTCGGTCTCGCCGGTCGTGTCGCCGTAGAGGGCGAAGTCCCGAACCTTGCCGGAGCCGCGCCCCTGCATGTTCTGAGGCAGGCCCGCGTGGGCCACTACGAGCTTGCCGTCGTCGAGCACGTGGTGGCTGACGAGACTGTCGATGAAGTCGGCGGCGCACGGCGCGAAGGCGGGTGGCTCCCGTTCGAGCTGGGCGAGCGATTCGGCGAGACCGTGCGTGATACGGACATCGCGCCCACGGAGCTTCCGCATCAGCTTCATGTCGTGGTTGCCGGGGACGCAGTAGGCCGTTCCCGCCGCCACCATGCCCATCACCAGCCGCAGAACGTCCGGCGTCTTCGGTCCGCGATCCACGAGGTCGCCGAGGAAGACAGCCTTGCGACCAGCAGGGTGGTGGGCGCGCCAGCCGGCACCGTCGTCCGCGGCTCCATCGGCTGCCGGTTCGACCAGGTAGCCAAGCCGGCCGAGAAGCGTACGGAGCTCGTCGAAGCAGCCATGGATGTCTCCGATCACATCGAACGGACCGTGGTCCTGGCGTCGATCGTTCCACAGCGGCTGCCGTTCGACCCGGGCCGCGTCCACCTCGTCCTGCGTTTCCAGCACGAACACGTGCCGGAAGCCCTCGTCCTTGAGGCGGCGGATCGAACGCAGCATCTGCTGGGTCTGCTGGCGCACGACGTGCGCTCCGAACTGCCGGTCGGCGCGGCCGGCGTTCCGGTCGTGGCAGACGCGCTCCGGCAGCGCGAGGACGATCGCGACCGGGAGACAGTGGAATTCGCGGGCGAGGGCGACGAAAGGCTTGCGCGCCTCAGGTTGCACGTTGGTCGCGTCGACCACGGTCAGCTTGCCCAGGCCGAGGCGCTTGCGCGCGATGAAGTGGAGCACCTCGAATGCATCGTTCGTGACGTCGAGGTCGTTCTCGGTGTCCGACACGAGACCGCGGCACCAGTCGGACGACAGGATCTCCGTAGGCTTGAAGTGCTTGCGCGCGAACGTCGACTTGCCGGAACCCGACGGGCCGACGAGCACGACCAACGCGAGCTCAGGAATCTTCAGATCAGCCACGGCGGAATACCCCCATCTGCGTCGGCGCGCCCGTGACCGGGTCGTTCGGGCCGACGGGCAGGAATCGAACGGCATAGCCGAAGCGGGCGGCTTGCTCCGCTGCCCATGCCTCGAACTCGGCTCGCGTCCATTCGAAGCGGTGGTCGCGGTGCCGGAAGCGGCCGGCCGGGAGGCCGGAGAAGCGGACGTTGTACTCGACGTTCGGCGTCGTGATCACGACGGTCGTCGGGCGCGCACACTCGAAGACCACGCGCTCGAAGGCGCGCAGCCGGGGCGGATCGAGGTGCTCGACGACCTCGATGACGACGGCGGCATCGAAACCGGCGAGCCGCTTGTCGCGATAGGTGAGCGCGCCGTGAAGCAGCGAGATACGCTCGCGACGGCGCGCTGGCAGGTCCTCCAGTCGCAGCCTCTCGCTCGCGCGCTCGAGCGCCCGATGAGAGACATCGACGCCGACGATCTTTTCGAATGCTGCATCTGCCAGCAACGCCCGCAGGAACCGTCCCTCCCCGCAGCCGAGATCCAGAACCGAGCGCGCGCCCTCGGCCTTGAGCACGGCGAGCACCGTCCCGACCCGTTCTTCGGCAAGGCTGATGCGCCGCTCGACGTCAGCTTCTTCGTCGGCGTGCGTGGCCTCAGCCACGTCCGGGTCGATGCCTTCGTCCTGTACGAGGCGCGCCAGGGCCTGCCTCGTGAGGCTCTTGAAGTGCTTCAAGTAGCGACGGGTGATGAGGTCCTTCTCGGGATGTTCGGCGAGCCAACCTTCGCCTTGCCGAAGGAGCTTCTCCAACTCGTCCTGGCCGACGAAGTAGTGCTTGTCGTCATCGAGAACCGGGATGAGGACGTAAAGGTGGGTCAGTAGATCCGCGAGCGTTCGCTCCGTCCGGAGCTCAACGGTGAAGTACGGGCCCTCGCCCCAGGATGCGAACGCCGTATCGAGCGGGTGATGTTCGGCGTGGACCTCGTACCCGAGGGGCTCGAACAGGCGGCGCAGCAGTCCCTCACCGCCCCGGCATGGGACGACGGCGAGGCGGGCGACAAAGGGCAGGGCCCGATCGACCAGGTCGAGCCGGTTCTCGCATCGACCGGCGAGCGCCGTCCCGAACACCCGCGCGATGGCGACGCTCATGAACGAGGACGCGACGTATGGACGGTCGTTCACGTAGGCGTCGAGCGTCCCATCCCCATCGCCACGTCCGCGGACCAGGCCAACCGGGTCTACCTCCAACAAGAGGGCAGCCGTGCAGCGTTCGGCCGACGCCTCCGGATAGAACACCTGCGCCTTTCCGAACGACAGCTCCATCTCCTGCACGCGCGCGGGGTGCTTGTGCAGGAGGAATCCGAGGTCCGTAGCGGGTTGGGCGGTCGTTGTGATGGTGAGTAGCACTTGGTCCTCAGCGTCCGGTGACGAACTCGTAGATGACGCCCTCGTCGAGGTGGGCGAGCGTCGGCGGCTCCAGGGACGCGAGAGTCATCCGTTCGCGCCGGGCTTCCTTCAGGTCCTTCGCGGACAACCACCTGCCGTCGTGTCGGTAGAAGACGCCGATCGAACGGATGCGCCCGCGCGCGGGAGCGCCCTTGAAGAAAGCTACCCATTCCTCGACGCCGGCGAGGGCCACCGCCTCCTTGCGCTCTTCCTGACGGCGGCGGGCCCGCGTGCTCTGCTCGATCGCCCGCGCGATCTTTGCCTCGCTCCAACCGCGCGCGCGGCCTTCGCGGGCGGTCCGCTCCGCGTGTGCTCGATCGCCGCGAGGCGAGGGCCCCGCCCCGATGGCCGCGCCACAATCGCACATCCCGGCGGTGCCCAGCACGACGACGTCGCGCGCCGCCCCCGTGCCGGCGAGGCGCTGCCGGTGCACACCGCATTCGCGCGACCATGCCTCCAGCGCGTCCACGTCCGCAGTACGCGGCACGAACACCGAGATCATCGTGCACATCGCGCGCTATCCCTTCCCCCGCGCCTCGATCCGCCACGTACCGCCGGCTTTCTCGGTACAGGAGATGGAGGTGCTCAGGAAGCGGGGGATGACGTCGAGCTGCGTGCGCGTGTGCTTCGTCGGCGGCGTGGTGCGGAACGTCCCCTGGCCAGCGAGGGCAAGCAGCAGGACGAGCTGGTCGGCCAGGTGCGGGCCAACGGGCGCGTCGGTAGCCAGGTACCCCAACACCTCATCGGCGCACAGGTTGGCGACGGTCTCGGCCCGAACCTGCTTCTCGCCGAACGCAGTGAAGACCTCGGTTACGTGTTCGCTCTCGACCTCGGCGATGAGGGCGTTGCCCGGACCGACGGAGTTCGGCACCGCCTCGAGCGAGACCGTGGAGGAGTCCCAGTGCGTTCGCACCACGAATCGGTGCAGCTCGCGCTCGCCGATCGCCCGCGGCAAGTTCGCGACGACAGCGCGAACGCGCTTCGCCTGGAGGGCGCCGCGCTGTTCGAGCTCCAAGGGGGCCAGCGCCTTCGTCGGCGCCACCGTGATTCGGAAGCGGCCACCACCCGCCGGATAGAACCCGGGCCGGTCCAGCGTCGCCTCGACCCGCGCGCCCATCCGGCCGACAAGCGGGAGAAACGCCTTCGCGAGGAAATCGAACGGGGGCGAGCTCGGGTTGTGCGTGCCGCCTTCCAGCACCAGCGACGACGGGCGGTCAGCGGTGAGCAGGCTGGGCAGCACCGTCTGGAGGACGAGCGTGGCGCTACCCGCCGTCCCGACGGAGAACGTGTACTCGCCGGCCTTCACGGTGGTCGGCGCGAAGGTGAGGCTCCGCGAGCCGACGGCGGCCCCGGAGGTCTCGGCCGCGCCGACGGCCGCCGCTGCTTCGACCGCCGTCAGGTGCTGGCGCATCAGCCCCGGACGGGGACGCCCCGCCCGGATGTTGTCGATCCGGAAGGGCGTCCCCGTCACCAGCGAGAGCGCGAGCGCCGACCGGAGAATCTGGCCGCCGCCTTCGCCCTGAGACCCATCGAGCGCGATCATTGGCTCCGTCCTCTCACCCCTTGACGCAAACAACCTGCCGTAGCGTATGCACGACCTCGACCAGGTCGCGCTGCGCCTCCATCACCTGATCGATCGACTTGTACGCCATCGGCGTCTCGTCGATCACGTCCTCGTCCTTGCGACATTCGATCCCCGCCGTCGCGGCCACATGGTCGGCGACGGTGAAGCGGCGCCGGGCCTCGTTGCGCGACATCGCGCGTCCCGCACCGTGGCTGCAGCTATGGAAGCTGGCGTCGTTTCCGAGGCCGCGCACGATGTACGAGCGCGCGCCCATGCTGCCCGGAATGATCCCGAGATCGCCCTGGCGCGCCCGCACCGCGCCCTTGCGGGTCACAAAGACGTTCTCGCCGAAGTGGTTCTCACGGGCCACGTAGTTGTGGTGACAGTTCACCGCCTCGAGGCGTGCCTCGAACGCCGGCAGCTGCCCGGTCGCGCGTATGCCGTCGATGAGCGCGGTCATCATCAGCTCGCGGTTGATGCGGGCGAACTCCTGGGCCCAGTGGACGGCTTCGACGTACTCGTCGAAGTGCTCCGTCCCCTCCGGCAGGTACGCAAGGTCCTGGTCGGGGAGGTTGACGAACCAGCGGCGCATGTCCTGTTTCGCGACCTCGATGAAGTAGCTGCCGATGCGGTTCCCCACGCCTCGCGACCCGCTGTGCAGGACCATCCAGACGTGGTCCTCCTCGTCGAGGCAGACCTCGATGAAGTGGTTCCCCGTGCCGAGTGTTCCGAGGTGCGCGAGGTGCGATCCGCGATCCAGCTTGGGGTGCTTCGCGATGATGCCGTCGTAGCCGGGGCGCAGTTCGTTCCAGGCCTCGACATTCGCCGAGGGCGGATCCCGCCAGGCGCCCCGGTCGTTGCGGCCACCGTTGTCAGTGCGGCCGTGCGGCACCGCCGCCTCGATGGCGGTGCGGACGCCCCGCAGGTCGTCCGGGAGCACCGAGGCGCGGAGGCTGGTCCGCACCGCCATCATGCCGCATCCGATATCCACGCCCACCGCCGCCGGGATGATCGCGCGCTTCGTCGCGATCACGCTCCCCACCGTCGCGCCCTTGCCGAGATGCACGTCCGGCATCACCGCGACGTGACGGTGAATGAAGGGCAGGCGCGCGATGCGTTCGACCTGTGCCTGGGCCTCTGCCTCGAAGGGCACGCCGATCGTCCACGCGCGGATCGGCGACCCACCCTCGACGTTGATGACCTGGTGAGCGGGCGACATCGTGTTGTTCGCCTCGTTGGTCATGGACGACCCAATTAGCAGCGAACGTGCCACAGACCCGCGGCCCCCGAAGCGCAGGTTGCTCGAACCGCCGGCGGCCTTCAGGGTGCGGAGCTTATCTAGGAATATAAAGTCGTATAGCATTAGCTAGAATGTCGCGTCGCCGGCTCACGGTCATCGGCTTCCTGGGATCGACCCTCGACCAGGGAAAGCGCGGGCCTGCCCGCTGGGAGCGTTGGCGGCCGACGGTGTCGCTCTGCCAGCACGAAGATCTCCTGGTCGATCGGCTCGTCCTGCTACACGGCTCGCGGTACGAGGGCCTCGCCAAGGCTATCGCAGCGGACGTGGTGCAGGTGTCGCCCGAAACGGCCGTACAGCTCGAGGTCATGGAGATCGCCGACCCCTGGGACCTGGAGGAGACGTACGGCGCGCTCCGCGACTTCGCGCGTCGCTACCCGTTCGATCCCACGCGCGAAGACTATCTGGCGCACATCACGACGGGGACGCACATCGCGCAGATCTCGCTATTCCTCCTCGTCGAGTCGCGCCACATCCCCGGCCGCCTCATTCAAACGTCGCCGCCGCCGACGCCCGAAGGGAACGCGTCCGGCTCGTACACGATCATCGACCTCGATCTGTCGCGATACGACAGCATTGCGCGACGCTTTCAGAAGGAGCGCACGGAAGGCCTCTCGTTCTTGAAGGCGGGTATCGAAACCAAGAATCCGGCCTACAACCGCCTCATCGAACGCGTCGAACAGGTGGCCATCGCGTCCCGCGATCCGGTCCTCCTCTGCGGCCCGACCGGGTCGGGCAAGTCGCAACTCGCGCGCCGGATCTATGAGCTCAAGAAGACGCGTCGACAGGTCGGCGGCGAGCTCGTGGAGGTCAACTGCGCGACGCTGCGCGGAGATGCCGCCATGTCGACGCTCTTCGGCCACGTGCGCGGCGCTTATACGGGCGCCGCGAGGCCCGTGGCGGGATGCTACGCAAGGCCGACAAGGGCGTTCTCTTCCTCGACGAGATCGGAGAGTTGGGCCTCGACGAGCAGGCCATGCTCCTGCGCGCGATCGAGGACAAGACCTTCTTCCCGGTCGGGTCAGACAAGGAGGTCCAGAGCGACTTCCAGCTCATCGCCGGCACCAACCGGGACCTCGCCCATCGCGTCGCGAGTGGCCGATTCCGCGAAGACCTCCTGGCGCGCATCAACCTTTGGACCTTCTTACTTCCCGGTCTCCGCGACCGTCCTGAGGACATCGACCCCAATCTCGAGTTTGAGCTCGAACGTGTCGGAGACGATCTGAAGCAACGCCTCACGATGAGCCGGGAGGCGCGCGACCGCTATCTCAACTTCGCGCGCTCGGCGGAGGCACGCTGGAGCGGGAACTTCCGCGACTTCGGCGCGTCGCTACGCCGCATGGCGACCCTTTGCGACGGCGGTCGCATCAGCGTTTCCGAGGTTGACGACGAGATCGAGCGCCTGCGTGATCATTGGCGTGGTGAGCGGGAGGCGGCAAGAGAAGTACCCGAATCCGATGGAGTCCTTGCTCGAGTGCTCGACGACGCACGACTTTCGGCCCTCGATCGCTTCGATCGGATCCAGCTCGAGGAGGTCGTGCGGGTCTGTCGGACCGCGCGCTCACTGTCGGAAGCCGGCCGCGTCCTGTTCGCCGCGTCGCGCACCGCGCGCGCCACAACGAACGACGCCGACCGGCTTCGGAAGTTCCTCGCCAAGTACGGCCTCACGCTGCAGGCGATCCAAGCCGCGTGAGCCCGCGATAGGGTTGGCTTGGCGCTTGCTTGAGTGGCCGGCGCTCGGAATCTGTCGGAGGACATGAGATGGGCTGGTTTTCGAAATCGAAGACATGGGAGCTAGGCACCGCTGAGTATCCCTGGCAGGGCAAAGCCTCGATCTATGAGCACATCAAGAAGCACCTGCTTCCTGGTGGACGACTGGATACGGGCGGCGAACGTCTTCCGGACGAAAAGGATGACGGCGGCATCAAGTGGGTCGCCGGGGGACTCGACGGCGCCTTTGGTCATCACGGGGGCGGAGGCTCCGAGAAGGACCGCGCCAAAATGCTGTATCGAGCGCTATCAGTGGCGCTGGATCACGCCGCACCCGCGAAGCTCAAGAAGCTCTACGACCACCTCCTGGACGGGTCGGTTCTGGACTTCATCGATCCGGTCCTCGCGCTGATCATCGAGAAGCAAGACCTCGATGCGGGACGCTTGCACCAGCTGGCTGTGTGGCTGGCCGAGAAATCGCCAGACCGCGGACCGGTCAAGTTCGCCATCGCCCTTGTAGGCGTGATCCCCGGATCCGACCACAGCGATCTCCTGTTGACGTTGGGCAAGCACGAGGAGTTCACGCTGTACGTCGCCGTCGCTCTTTCGAACAGGGAGGGCGACGAGGCCGAGGGCAAGCTCTTCGAGCTCGCGAAGAGCGTGGAAGGTTGGGGACGCATCAGCACGGTCGAACGGCTGGCAAAGACCAGCGATCCGACAATCAAAGCCTGGATGCTGCGTGAAGGCTTCAGGAACAGAATCATGAACGAGTACCTCGCGTACACGTGCGCGTCGGCCGGTGGGTTGCGTCGCGAGCTCGAGCGGGCGAGCGTCGATCCGGCCTTGCTTCGCGGAGCCGGAGACATCATTCGGGCGCTCATCACAGGTGGACCCGCCGAGAACATCGACGACTACGCGGACGGAGCCATCGTCGTCGAACGCTATCTGCAGCATCTGGGTGACGAGCCGAAGGAGCTGACGCAGCTGCTCGTGGTCAACCACATCGATCGATTCGTGAGCGAAGAGGCCGATTGGAGCGCTCGCGAGAAACGCGGCTGGACGCCTGCGCTGCGGACAGCTCTGCGCGAAAAGACCGGGGCCGTGAAAGGCTTGCCCCACTGGCAAGCGCTGATCGCCGCCGGGCTCACATCGAAAGATCGGGTGACCTTTTACGAGGCAGACGAGGCCGCGAAGGCGCTAGGCATCGACAGCTGGAACCAACACTTTACTCGGCTCGAGGCGGGCGCGGATGACGGTTGGTTCTTCGTCATGCGCACCGATGACCCCAGTCGAATCGATCGCGTCGTTGCGCTGGCCGAGAAACGGATCCCTCTGGATGCGATCGCCACCGGTCCCGCCGAGGAGATGGGCCTCGGTGCCCCCTGGGCCAACCATGGTCACCTCGATTTCGTGCTCCAGGATCTGCGCCGTTTTCCCGGCAAAGGATGGTCCTTGATCCGAGCGGGGATTCGCAGCCCGGTCATTCGCAACCGCCACATGGCGCTCAGGGCGTTGTCACCGTGGGGCATCGAGCGGTGGCCGTCGGGTGCGGAAGGCGTCCTTCGGGCAACCCTCGCGGATGAACCGAACACGGACGTGCGGGACGAGATCGAGCTCCTGCTCGCCGGGAAGCAGATCGAAGAACCGAAGCTCGAGATGTCGTGAGGTTACACCGTGACGCCGCGTGAACACGCCACCGAACTGCTCGCAGCGCTGCAGGCCTGCCTCGCAACGCGGCCGGGTGCGAGAGCGCCGGCGGAGAGCCTCGCGCAGGCTATCGGCCAGATCCCGACGCGTTTACTGCCCGTCGTCGACGTCGCTTTGCGCGAGCGGCTGTCGGATTACCGCGAGGACGGCTGGCCGAGTTGGGATTTTCCCGAGCTTCGCAGGTTCGTCCGCGTGCCAGGAGGGTGGGCCATCATGGCCGTGGCGGCCTCCCACCGAAACGGCTACGTGCGCGAGGTGGCTGTGCGAGGCCTTGCAGAGAGCCGCGACGGCCGGGCGGTCCCGTACCTTCTCTTGCGACTCAACGACTGGGTGAAGCAGGTTCGGGCGGCCGCGCTCGATGCGATCGAACTGTTTCTTCAGCCCGCGTTCGCGCCGGACATCATCGCAGCTCTGCCCGTCGTCTCGGCGCTCATCCGTCGCACCCGCGCCGACCATGAGGAACTCATTCACCGCGTGTTCACCTTCTTGCGGTCTCCGGGCTGTGAGGCTGCCGTCCGCACCGGTTGCGGCGCGGACGACCGAGAGATTCGCCGAGACTGCTTCCAGATCATGCTCCTTGCCAAGGGCGGTCCGGGCACTCGCGATGCTGAGGCCGTCTTAGGCGCGGCGCTGGCGGATCGCGATCCCGCGGTGCGCCTCTGGGCGGCGCGCGATTTCGCGCGCGCATTGCCCGCACCGTGGGCAGAGGCGCTCGCGCGCCACGCGCTCGCCGATAGGAGCGTCCAGGTGCGCCGCGCCGCACTGGCCGTCGTTGCGCCGACCCTGTCGGACGATGAGGCGCGACCACTCCTCGAAGCCGCGCTGCTCGACACCCACACGACTGCGCGCTGGCAAGCGCGGATCCTCGTGCTCGCGCGCGGACCGTTCGACTTGGCGGGCTTCTATCGCCGTGTTCTGTCGAGTGCCAACCAACCGGTCCTGGTACGGGGCGCGCTGCTCGGTCTCGGCGAGTCGGGCACCGCCGAGGATGTCGCCCGCGTCGTGCCGTTCTTGTCCGCGGATCGGCTGCGTGTCCGCTGCGCTGCCTTGCACGCGCGCGCGGATCTCGAGCCACTCGCCTCGACCGAGGCGTATCTCGCGGCCCTTCGGTCGGTAGAGCCGGGCCTGTCGCGAGAGGCACGTCGCGCGTTGGAGCCGCGCCTCGACCACGTCCCCGTGGAAATCCTTCACGCGCTCGTAGTCGACCACCCCCTGCCGGCGCACACTCGGCGCAATGCCCTTTCGCTCGCGAACGGCAAGTCCAAGTGGGAGAGACTGCCGGTACTCCTCGATGGGTGCGCCGATTCGGACGAGATGGTCGCGAAGATGGCGTCGCTGCTCGTGGACGGCTGGTGTGCCCGTTACAACCGCAGCTTCCTCCAACCGACCCCAGCGCAGGTCGCGCTCGCTTCGGCTTCGTATGCTCGCGTGGCTCGCCGACTCAGCGCGCGCAGCCGGCCAGAGATTGGGCACATCCTCGGCGTCCTCGGCCGCGGGTAGCCGTCTGACTGACGCTCTCAGCTACTTTACGGATGTTAGCCATAGTCATCAGCTGCTGCATCGCGGTCAGGTCACGACCACGAACGACCGCGTTCGAACCCTTGGGACAACACGCGGCTACAGCCGGTGTTCGCGCGCGCCTGCGAGCCGGCGGACCTTGCTAGAGCCCTTCGCTTTGACGAGCTGCTGGACGCGCTGGTGCGAGACACCCAGGACGGCGCCGGCGTCGCGAACGCTCATCGTCGCGATGAGTTTGCGGGCGGCCTGCTCCTTTGCTTTCGCCATGCGCGCGAGGGAGCGCTCGGCGTCTCGGGTCACAGCTTCGACCTTCATCACGAACTTACGCACGACGGGAGGGAGCTTGATGTCGTCGGCGATCTCAGCAGTGTCCGCGTCATCGACGAAGAGAGAGAGAGCTTCGCGCACTCTGTTCCTGGCCTGAGAGATACTCCGCCCCTGAGAATGGACCCCCTGGAGCTCCTTGATGCGGACGGTCCACCACCCATCGTCCTCATGCGTGTAGGTCGCCGTGTACTTCGCCATTTGGATTACTTCCCTTTCTTCAGCCAATCTTTGCCAAGGCACGGTTCGAGGTCCCTTTCGATGGCCCTCAGCAGACCCTTGCCCAAGTCTTCGCCCGCATGGACGGGCACGGTTGTCCTACATTCGCCGCACCTCATGCTGACGTGAGAGCCCTTTTGCCTCAGCTCCTCACACCCCAAGCCCTTCAGCATTCGAATGAGGCTTTTCCCGGTCAAGAGATCCTAGATTGTGGGGCGAAAACTGTGGCCCGTCAAGTCGCACTAGACACTTATCTGTCTAGCTGTAGTTGACAGTACTGGGCAGTGTCGTCACTCACCGGCGGGGCCAGGCCCAAGGCTTGGCCGCCGGTGAAAGCAGGGCGAAGGCGGAGTGCGCCTACGCCACAAAGTTGTCTTCGTGGGCGCTCACCTCCGATGGCACGCACGCCTTCGATCTAGAGAAGGTCGGTAGCCTGCACGATCTCGTGAGCTGCTCCGGTCGGGGGCTCGAGCGAAAGGGCGATTGGTGCGTAGTCCAGCCCGAGCACGGCAGGCCCTACCGTTGGCGAGTCGCGGCAAGCGAGGGCGATCGATAGGTCGCGCCAAGCGTCGCGTGGAGTGGCTAAGGCGCCGATCGGAGATTACCTGATCAAGCGGCACGGCGGATTGACGTCTACAAAGAGTAATTCCAGTCGCCGTGAAGACGATCGCGGTCGATGTTGAGACGGTGGACGCGCTGCTGTTCATCCTCGGTGGCGGTAGCCCCTTGGTCGGCCGTGCGAAGTGCCAGCTTCCGCCCGCCAGCCTAGGCTGTAACCGCCGCGCGCGTCCTGCAAGGCGATCCTAGAGGAAAGGCAACGCCGCTGACCTAGTCCACGAGAACAATCTCGAGGACGACATGAAGGCGCTTGCGCACAAGACCTGGACGCCTTCAGCACCCTCGCCCGACACCCGCTACCCGAGAGCCCGTCAGGAGCAGGACAACCGTAGGGTCGCGCCAAGAGTCGTGCGTGGAGTGGCTAAGTCCTTCCAGACGCTGCCGATAAGGGTCGCGGTCCACACGTATTCAACACACGTTCGACCGATTCGTGCAGCGCCGCCGACTTTTCAGGCCGGTGCCGACAAGGAAGCCGTGGATTCCGGAACTCATCGGTCTCCCTGCATCTCCCTGCTCGGTTTTTTCGTCTCGGCCGATAACGCCGGGCGAGCTCGTTGCGAGAACGGATCACGAGGGGCGGTTTGACCTGGCCGCTGGGCCAGAGCCGCTACTCGCAACCAGACAGGACGAAGGACTTCAAGACATGCAAGCCACCAGCGACGCCAAGGCACCTGCCACGAGGACTCGTGACGAGCGCATCAAGGCTCACCTGGATCTGGTCAAGGCGATAGCCGGGGGCATCCGAGCCCAGCCTCTGGGGAGGGGCATGGAGCTGGACGACCTCGTCGCGTACGGCGCGATAGGCCTCGTCGAGGCGGCCACGCGGTTCGAGGAGAGGGGCGTGCCGTTTTCCGCCTTCGCGCGCCGGCGGATTTACGGCGCGATCGTCGATGGCATCCGCACGCAACACTGGTTCGGCCGCCGGGCCGACCGCCGTCTTAGAATCGATCGCGTCGGTCACGATTGGCAGGTCGCGATCGCCGCCGGCGATCAGGCCCACAACGACGTCCGGCGGAACGGCCGCCCGATGGTCTGTCCTCCGACCGAGACGGAGGACGTCAACACGCAGGTCGCCGTCGCGCTGTGCGGCTTACCCGTGCTCGAACGGCGGGTCGTCGAGCTCCATCACTACCAGGAGAAGACGATCACCCAGGCGGCGAAGGAGCTGAGGATCGGCCGTCCCCGGGCGTCACGCCTTCATGCCCGCGCGCTCGTCAGCCTCCGCGCCGCTCTGGAGGGAAAATTCCTTCTCCTACCGCCCGAACGGAGAAACGCCCGCTTGGAGCTGGACCGACGTGAGGGTGTGTCGCGCGGCTTCGCCGCCCACGATCCGCAGGGCGGGACGATCGGCGAAGGAGTTGCCAGGTGACGCTAGAGGACCTCCTTCATAGGTTGGTCCGCGAATTCGTTCAGGAGGAGCTGCGCGGGTTGACCATCGCAGGCGTGCCCGGTTCACCGGCGAACGATCCTGGTCACACACGCGACTCGCCGATGACGACCGCCCAAGCGGCGCGTTATTGCGGTTTCAAGACGACGGCCGCGATCCGCAAGGCACACCTCGAAGGTCGCCTCGTTCCGCTCGGACGGCGGGGCGGTTCAGGCACGTATATGTGGTCACGGGAAGCGCTCGATGCGTTCTTGGCCGGCGCACGCGGTGGTATCGTTCGTGTCGGACGTCCAGGTGCGCCTCCACAGAACGCTGGAGGACATCATGGAAAAAAACGGCAAGTGGATCATGCGATGGAGATACGCCATAGCGCCGAAACCGGTGAAGCCGGGGGTGTGGCGCCGGAAGGAGGGAGGCTTTCTAGTACGCGGTCGAGCCGTCGACCGTCGAACGGGAAAGCTGCGAGCAATCTTGAAGACGGTGGACGGTGGGAGCGCGTCGGAAGCCTATCGGTTCCTGCAGGAAGAGGTCGAGAAGGTCAGGGGTGGAGAAGTGCGAGGCGAGATGGTGAGGATCCGCTTCGGCGAATACGCCGCGTCGCTTTTCGAAAGAAAGGTGACGAAGGGGAAAATCCGGTCGGCGAAGACGCGGGAGAAGTGGGAGTCGGTACTCCGGCTCCACCTGCTTCCCGCGTTCGGTGACCATTTCCTCGACGGGATTCGGCGAGCAGACTTCGAAGCCTGGCTGGAGGCGATGGGGAGAAGGGTGCGGTCGGGCGACTATTCGCCGGTGACGGTCAACAACTGGCTCGACATCTTGCGGGTGGTCATCACGAGCGCGGTCGCCGAGCACGAGCTACCGCGGAATCCGATCGCCGGCATCGAGGACATCGACACCAGCACGCACTTCACCTACAGCGAGGAGCAGCCGAACTCGCTGTTGGTAGAGGAGGTGCCGTTGTTCCTCGGCGGAATCCGGCGCCTCTACCCGCAGCACTTCGGGATGGTGGCGCTGGGGTTCGCGACCGGTCTGCGGCCTTCGAGTCTCAGGCCGTTGCGGCGGCGGGGTCACGAGGCGGATGTGCGGTGGGAGGAGGGGGTGGTGCTCGTGCGGCGATCGCACACGCGGCACGACGAGGTGATGGAGGCGACCAAGCAGAAGACGCGATACCGGATCACTTTGCCCGACGACCTGATGGCAATCCTCAGGTGGCACGTCGACCGACTGCCGCCTGGGCCGATGCGCGACTCGGAGTTGCTGTTTCCGTCAGAGACGGGCGGCTTCCGATCGGCGTCGGCGCTGGACAAGCCGTTCAGGGAAGTGGGCGAGGCGATCAACCTCCGGAAGCGAATCACCCCAAGGGCGATGCGGCGTACCTTCCAGGATCTCGCTCGCAACGCCGACATCGAGACCGTCGTCCGGCAGAAGATCTGCGGTCACGCCACACAGGAGATGTCTGACCTCTACAGCACGGTTCCCCAAAAGGAGATTCAGGCGGCTGTCGGGGCGGTCATCTCGCTCGCAAAGTACCGCGAGCTCCTTCGGGATGGTGCGTCGTGGTGTGAAAGTGGTGTGAAAGCCGGAGAAACCGAAACGGCCACCCGGGAAAGTCTCCCAAGTGGCCGTTTTTCTGTGGGCGTTGAAGGGATTGAACCTTCGGCTTCCACCGTGTGAAGGTGGCACTCTTCCGCTGAGTTAAACGCCCGAGAGGATCTTTGCTAGCGCGCGCCCGGCGCGCTGTCAACCGCGCGGGGCGCTGGGCTAGCGGCGGCTCGGACGCGGGCCGCCGAGCTGACCGGGCGCGACGCCGGGTTGCCCGGCGTTGCCGGCCGGCGCGCCCGGGAACGCGCGCGGTTGCGCGCCGGGTGCCGGGTTGCCGAGCGCGCGCGGCTGCTGCGCTGGCCGCGCCTGCGCCGGTTGCGGCGCGTACCCGCGCGGCGGCGCCGGCGACGACGGCGCGGGTTCGGCTCCCGGACGTGCGGGCTGCGCGCCCTGGCGTCCGGGAGCGTACGGCGCGCCTTGCGGCGGGGGCGCGAACGCGCCGCCCTGATGCCCGGGCGCGTGCGTCCGGCTCTGCGCTCCGGGCGTCGTGAATTTTCCGACGAAGAATCACTGGCGTTCGCCTTCCCGTCTCGCCGACATCGAACGAGGCCTCGATTACTTCGTCGAGCACTACGCCCGGTGGGGGATCACCAGTATTGCCTTTCCGCCTCTCGGATGTGGAAACGGTGGCTTGGACTGGTCCGAAGTCGGGCCGATGATCTACGGCAAGTTGCACCGGTTACCGATCTCCATTGAGGTCTATGCGCCGTACGGCACGCCTAAGCACGAGGTGACCGAGGAGTTTCTCGCGGGACCATCGCAGTTGAGTCTGGAAGGAAAGGGCCGAAAACACGAAAAGATGAACCCGGAGTGGGTCGTCCTGGTCGAAGTCCTGCGGGAGCTCGGCGCTCAGCCTTACGCTCCGCCGGTCGGTCGAGTCATCTTTCAGAAGATCTGCTACATGCTAACCGAGATGGGTCTGAAGACGGGATTCGAATTCGGCAGGGGAAGCTACGGCCCCTTCGCAAACGAGGTTAAAGTCGCTCTGAACGACTTAGCCAACCGCAACTGGCTCCATGAAGATCAACTCGGTCAGATGATTGCGTTACGTGTGGGCCAGCAATATGAGAGCGACCGCGTAAAGTTTTCCGAGGTGCTACGGACTCACGCCCGTAAGGTCGCGAAGACGGTCGATCTCTTCAGCCGGATCAAGAACAGTGAACAGGCTGAAGAGTTGATCACGGTGCTGTACGCGAGCAGGGAATTGAAGAAGACTCACCCGAGCGAAGAGATCGCCGAGCAGCAGGTCTATGATTTCGTGCTCAGCTGGAAAAAGACTTGGCGGAAGGAACCGAAGCAGCAGGCCGTAGCCGGAGCGATTCGGAATCTGGTCTTGCTGGGCTGGATGAAACTGCGGTTCAGCGAAAGTCTGCCTGAGGCCGTGTGATCGGGCACCGGCGCGTAGCCGTTCAGGACGTGGGAAAGACGACTCGCTGGATTCGGATCGCCGGTGAGAGCGTCCACCCTTTTTGCGAGATGCTCGGACGTCGGTTCTGCTGCTGACCTGACCCCGACCTAACCCGCGCCCGGGACTTCCGACCACGTCATGCTTCGAGCTGATCGACAGGCCGGTGCCCTCTGCGCCGCGGCAGTGATGGCGGTCGCCGCGTGCTCGTCGTCCGTGACGATCCGACGCGACGACGCTTCGTTTGGCCGCGCGCGCGACCGGCTGGCGCGCACCCAGGCCGAGCTCGATCGAGCGAGCGCGCCGCCGGAGGAGAAGCTGCGTTTCATGCAAGGCGAGGCGTTCTATCGCTATCGGTTCGCGTTTCCGCAGCGCGGGCTCGGCGGGAATCTCGCGCAGGCCGCCGCCGTGATCGTCGAGCTGCCCGCGCTCCAGAGCCTGGCTGGCTCTCTCGACCTCTTGGACCTTCGGCTTCGCTCATACGACGCCGCCACCCAGCTCTGGGAGAGCCTTCTCATCGATCATCCCGCGACCGCGCTCCGTCCGCTGGTCCTCTATCGCTTGGGATGGGCGTACCGTAACGTGGGCGTCGCTGGGCTCCCGCGCGAGTCCGGCACCGAAGCCTTCGACCTGCTGATTCACGACTATCCGGGTACGCCGTTGGCCAACGTCGCGATGGCCGCGAAGGTCATCCCTTGGAAGTCCAAGGGCCGGGCGGCCGGCCTGTCGTTGATCCCCGGCCTCGGCCAGATGTACGTCGGCGAGCATCTGAACGGCACGATCCGGCTCGCGATCGCGCTGGCGTCGGCGGCCATGATCATCGTGCCGGTGACGATCGCGTATGGACGCCGCGACGAGCTCACGTGGGGGCACGACTGGCCGCTGCTCGCGACCGGCCTCGGCGGCCTCTTCATCATCAACATCGACTACACGACCTCGTACCAGGACGCGCAGCGGGGCGTGGTGCAGTTCAACGAGCGCGCTGAAGAGGCATTCGAGCGCGAGCATCCCGACGCGCCTTGAAAACTGGAACGGCGGCCTCCGGACACGCTGCGGCTGTTCCGTCGTTTGGCGACCGACGCCCGCCTGGCGCGCGGCGTACGGGTGAGGCTCTGGTTGCGCTTCGCTTGTCTCGCGTTCCCGTTCGACCTCATTCGGCGACCGGGACCGTCACAACGGCTTGCTGACGTGCAGGTTGAATTTGCCGTTCGAAATCGTCTTGGTGCCGCCGCCTGGTATGTTGATCACCGCCTCGAACGTTCCGACGGCCGTGTCGCCAATCTGGCCCGCCTTCGTGAGGACGACCGTGCAGCTCTGTTCCATGAAATCAATACCGCCGTCCGGGCGATAATAGGTCACGCCGACAAGCTGGCCGGTGGTCGTCTGATTGCAAACGAACGTCTGGGGCGCGATCGGCGACGGAGCCGTGACTTGCACCTGCACCGTTGCCAGGTGGGCCACGCCCGTGATGTCGTAGGAATCGCTTCCTCCCGAACTGGTGAACCTCGCATCCCCGCCGATGAACTTTACCGGTGTCCCGTCGTCGTCCCACCACATTCCGAACGCGCCTCCGCCGTTGCTGCCGCACCCCACGCTGAAACAGAACATCAGACCAAACGCGAAGGATCGGGTCATCTTGGCCTCCTCCTAACTCCCACGAGGCGAAGTACAATCGCCCCCACCTGTGTCGCGGGCCCGGACTGCGTCGTCAGCGGCATGCCACGCAGACGGTCGTGCCGGTGCACGATGCCGCCGGTTTGGTGTAATCGCACAGCTTTCCACCGCAGCTCGAGTCGACGGCCCACCGGTGGATCCGCCGGATTCGTCATGTAGAAGGGCACCTCGATCGTCGTCTGGTACCCGCTGCCACCAACGACGCCGACGGAGAGCCGGCAGGTTCCCTCGTTGACGGGCGTGAATGAGGTGCCGCTACCGCCCTCCTCGGCCCAAGTCATCTCACCCTTCGGGCCGAGGCAGACGTCCGGCGCTTCCGTCCGGGCGGTGACGGGTAAGCCGATGCAAGCGCGCGACGCCCCGACGTCTTCGGCAACGTAAATCGGCTCGCGAACCCCCGGAGGGAGCACGGTCGGTGGGATGTCATCCACCGCCGCGACGACGCCGGTCACGCGATCGGGTCCGTACGTTGCGAGAACCTGCGAGAATTTGGAATCAAAGACCGAGGTAAGGGTCAGCGCCCCCCCGCCGCTCGGGCTCGACCAGAGGTACGATGTCGGGCCACCCATCAGCTGCGCATCGTCGACGGGATGCAGGACGGCGCCATCGAGCACGGTTCCGTCGGCGGCGACCAGGTCCACATCGAGGCGCAGCGCCGCGCCCGGGCGAACCAGTGGCGCGGGCGTCACGTCGCCGATCGGCGGGTCGCACTCGAAGCGGGTTGCGACGTGATCGATCGCGCGCACCTCGATTGTCGAACAGTCGCTGCGTTTGGTTCCATCGCTGAAAGTGCCGTTACCGCACACGTTCGCGTGCCCCGGCGCGAGACCATGGACCATGTAGGCGCCCTTATACATCTCGAGTCGAACCAGATCGGCAGGCACGGCCTCGACTGCAACGACCTCGAGCACCGACGGAGGATCGACCGTGAACGATTCGCTCTGGACTGTCTCCGTGCTGCACAGGTCCGCCTTGCTCGCGAGACACGCGTCCCCGAATACGAGCGCGCCGAACGAGTCGACCGCCAAGTTCCGAGGAACGCCCAAGTAGGCGGATTTGTCACCGATGCACGAGATGCTGGCGAGGATCACGGAAAGTGCGACCACCCGAGCACGGCCAAACACCGATCGGCGCGCGTGAACCATGGTCGCAATGTTACCGCCAATGCGTCACAGAGTTTGCGACCGGAGTCACAACCGGATCTGGTGCGTCTTCCAGCGCGGCCCGGTCGTCCTCGCATGACTGACGGGCGTGGACCGCGGCAAGCCGCTGCAACCTACGTTCTGGGCGACCATTTTTGGTCATCGAAACGACCCCCTCCGCTTGACTGCTGGGAAGCCGAGGCATAGCGTCGATCGAAACACATTTGGCGTTGTCTCCGGGGGGGGAAAGTCGGCGCCGTCCAAGGGAGGCGGATGTCCGACGAGAAGGGAAACCAACAGGCGCACGACGCGCGGCAGGCTATCGAGTCGAGCCTTCCCGCCTTTCTCGAAGCCGCGCCGGACGCGATGGTCATCGTCGGGCGGGATGGCCGCATCCTGCTGGTCAACGGGCAGACCGAGCAACTGTTTGGGTATCAGCGGTCCGAGTTGGTAGGCCAGCTGGTCGAAGTTCTGATTCCGTCCCGATACCGGGACAAGCACCCGACCCACCGCTCTGGCTACTTCGATGCGCCACGCCGCCGCTCGATGGGTGGCGGCGTCGAGCTTCACGGCGTACGCAAGGACGGAAGCGAGTTTCCCGCCGAAATCAGCCTTGGTCCCGTCGAGACCGCCCAAGGCGTCGTCGTCACGGCCGCGATTCGCGACGTCACCGAGCGCAAAAGCGCCGAGGAGAAGTTTCGTGGGCTCCTCGAGTCAGCGCCGGACGCCGTGGTGATCGTCAACAGGTACGGGAACATCGTTCTCGTCAACGCCCAGACGGAGAAGCTGTTCGGCTACCCGCGACAGGAGCTGCTCGGGCACCTGGTCGAAAAACTGATTCCGGAGCGGTTTCGGGCCAAACATCCCCGGCACCGGGCAGATTTCTTCTCCGCGCCGAAGGTGCGATCGATGGGCTCCGGCCTCGATCTGTACGGCCTGCGCAACGACGGCACGGAATTCCCGATCGAGATCAGCTTGAGCCCTCTCGAGACGGAGGAGGGGACGCTCGTCTCCGCGGCGATTCGCGACAGCAGTGAGCGGCGAAGGGCCGAGGACAAGTTCCGTGGTCTGCTCGAGTCCGCGCCAGACGCAATGGTCATTGTCGACAACCAGGGCCGCATCTTGCTCGTCAACGCGCAGACCGAGAAGCTGTTCGGATACAGCCGCGACGATCTCGTCGGCCAGTGGGTCGAGATGCTCATGCCGGAGCGCTTTCGCAAGCAGCACCCGGGGCACCGAACGAGCTTCTTTGTGGATCCGAAAGTTCGCGCCATGGGCTCGGGATTCGAGCTCTACGGCCTCCGAAGCGACGGCACGGAGTTCCCGATCGAGATCAGCTTGAGCCCGCTTGCGACCGACGAGGGGATCCTGGTCTCCAGCGCAATCCGCGACATATCGGAGAGAAAGCGCGCGCAGGACGCGCTGCGGGACAGCGAGGCGCGGATTCGTCAGGTCTTGGAGACAGCGGACGAAGCCTTCATCGAAATGGATCACGAAGGCCGAATCACCGAATGGAACCCGAAAGCGCACAGCCTGTTTGGTTGGTCGCGAGAGGAGGCGCTCGGTAAGACCGTCGCCGAGACCGTGATTCCGCCCGAAATGCGCGCCGCGCACGAGGCCGGCCTACGGCGATTCCTGGTCGCCGGCGAAGGCCCGGTCGTAGGAAAGCGAGTGGAGCTGTCCGCGGTTCGCCGGGATGGAGGCCACTTTCCCGTCGAGATCACGATCTCCGCGATCCGTGAGAGAAACACGCACCGCTTCACCGCCTTCATCCAGGACATTACCGAACGCAAGAAGGCCGAGGAACGCTTCCGAGGCCTGCTCGAGTCCGCGCCCGACGCGATGGTGATCGTCGATCATGAGGGACGCATCGTCCTCGTGAATACGCAGACGGAGAGACTGTTCGAGTACCAGCGAGGCGAGCTGGTCGGCCAACCCGTCGAGATCCTCGTGCCCGACCGTTTTCGCCAAGGCCATCCCGGGCACCGCACTGGCTACTTTGCGGATCCCAAGGTCCGCTACATGGGCTCCGGCCTGGAGCTGTGGGGACGCCGCCGCAACGGAACCGAGTTCCCGGTCGAAATCAGCCTGAGCCCTCTCGAGACCGAAGAAGGGTTGCTCGTCTCCAGCACCATCCGTGACATCACGGAACGAAAGAGAGTCGAGGAGCTGCGGGCGCAACTGGCAGCGATCGTCGACTCCTCCGATGATGCGATCATCGGCAAAGACTTGGAGGGCACGATCCGAAGTTGGAACGGCGGGGCCGAGCGCTTATTTGGCTATGCGCCGGCGGAGGTGATCGGGAAACCGATCGCGATCCTATTGCCGCCAGGCCGGGAGGGAGAAGAGCCGGCGATCATCGAACGGCTCAAGCGGGGTGAACGCGTCGAGCCCTTCGAGACGGTCCGTCGTCGGAAAGATGGTCGCGAGATCGACGTGTCCGTGACTATCTCTCCGATTCACGACTCGCGCGGTCAGGTCATCGGCGCATCGAAGGTCGCTCGCGATATCTCCGATCGCAAGCGGGCAGAGAAAGCTCTCGCGAGCGCGAAGGAGGCCACCGACCTGGCCAACCGTGAGCTCGAGGCATTCAGCTATTCGGTGGCGCACGACCTACGCGCCCCGCTGCGAGGTATCGACGGCTTCAGCCACGCATTGCTGGAAGACTACGCGCCTCAGCTCGACGAAGAAGGACAACGATTCCTGCGTCGGGTGCGCGAGTCGGCTCAGCAGATGGCGCAGCTCATCGAAAGCTTGCTCTCGTTGGCCCGCGTCACCCGAGGGGACCTTCGCCGCGAGTCGGTTGACCTGAGCGACTGCGCCCGCGCCACGGCAGCGCGTCTAAGGGAGGTCCAGCCTGAACGCAACGTCGAGTTTCTCATCGGTAAGGGCCTGTCGGTGAACGGTGACAGCCAACTCCTGGCCATCGTGCTCGAGAATCTGCTCGGCAACGCCTGGAAGTTCACGCGAGATCAGGCCAAGGCTTGCATCGAATTCGCGCGTGCTACACGGGACGGCCAATCCCTGTTTTTCGTCCGCGACAATGGCGCCGGCTTCGATATGGCCTTCGCGTCGAAGTTGTTCGGGGTCTTCCAGCGGCTTCACACGCCCCAGGAGTTCGAGGGAACGGGAATAGGTTTGGCGACGGTCCAGCGGATCATCCGTCGTCACAATGGCCGGATCTGGGCCGAGGGTCAGGTGGGCGGCGGAGCGACGTTCTATTTCACCTTGGATGAAGGGAATCCCGACCAATGATCGAGCGCGTCATCTTGCTGGTCGAAGACAATGAGA
>WNGB01018315.1_pt1 | contig 22281 bp, 27 predicted proteins | sample 5400681 | NCBI WGS metagenome assembly WNGB01 (sample SAMN13153367, study PRJNA577476) | soil metagenome | isolation source: 115 cm soil or saprolite under grassland replicate 2 | place: USA:California | collected 2016-06-15
ACGCCGACGAACACGCCGACCAACACGCCGACGAATACGCCGACCAACACGCCGACGAATACGCCGACCAGCACGCCCACGCCGGGCAACCAGGGCTGCACCCCGGGCTTCTGGAAGCAGCCGCAGCACTTCCAGTTCTGGTGCGGCGGCTACACACCGGGTACCCTGGTCTCGACCGTGTTCGATACCACTGACTGTGGCTGTAACTTCAGCGGTCTGACGTTCCTCGAGGCGCTCAGCGGGTCTTCCGGGAACACCCTCTGCGAAGCGCAGGCCAAGCTGTATCAGATGGGGGTGGCGGCGCTGCTCAATGCGTGCAGCGTCTCCTATCCGCTGACCACACAGCAGGTGATAGACCAGGTCAACGCGGCGCTCGCCTCCTGCAACAGGTCCACGGTTCTCAGCACGGCCAGCGTGCTCAACGGCTTCAACAACCTTGGGTGCCCGCTGGGCGGACCGGTCACTGTCAACTTCCGAGGCAACTGACCGATATCGGACTAACTCCAGGCAACCTTCGGCAGGGCGGATCTTCCGCCCTGCCTTTTTTGTCCTCGTTGCACCGGCGGCCTCCGGATGACAGGCAGCGCCGTTGCGCAGGCAGAATTCTTCGGCGAATCTCGAGACTCAGGATGCCGGCAGGCCAGGCCGAACTGTCGCCGGGGACGCGCTGGAGTCCTAGCTCTAAAGCGAGTTGACAGCGGGAGAATGTTCATGAGAATAGGGAGACAGCTCGGAAGGAAGGAATCCCATGGATAGCGTCGAGACTAAAGTCCAGTTTACAGGCGGTCTCCCAGGCCTCAAGCTAGTGAGCATGTCCGGGCGGGTGGGGAGAATGCCGGGAAAGAAGGAGACCGCCGCCCCTTCTCAGAAAGCGCCGGGCGAGAGGCCCGTCGAGCTGCAGGGCCTCCAGGCCGGCCCTCGACTCGGGGTTGCGGTCGCCGCCGAGCACATCCTCTTCCGTGACGTTCTTTCCTGTCTGCTCAAGACGGACCCAGGCTTGAAGATCGTCGGGCAGGCCCACAACGAGAAGGATCTCACCTGGCTCTTGCGCCGAGAGAGGCCTCAAGCCCTTCTTTTCGATTACGAGGCGCTCGGCCCCAACGGGGAGAGCATCATCTCGCGGTTGCGCCGTGCCGCGCCGGAGACTCGGATCCTCGTCATGGCAACCCGGTCGAGCAACGAACGCGTCGGACGCGTCCTGCGCGCCGGGGCGTCGGGATTGGTCGGCAAGCACGTGAGCTTCGAGACGCTGATGCGGGCGATCCACGCCGTGGCGCGGGGGGAAGTCTGGGCCGACCGCCGGACCACCGCCCGGGCCCTGGAACACCTGACCACCCGGCTCCCGGGCGCGGAGGACCAGCTGACCAGGCGGGAGCTTCAGATCGCGGAGGGCGTCGGGCGAGGCCTTCGCAACAAAGAGATCGCCAGTCAACTGAGAATCAGCCAGAAGACCGTCAAGAGCCACCTGAACAACATCTTCCGCAAGCTGAGGCTGGACGGCCGCGTTGCGCTCGCCCTGCTGGCCCAGGAGCGCGGCGACCAACCAAAGATCTAGTTCCCTGTAGCTGTCTCCGCCAAGGCACCGTCCGATTCCGGCTAGGAGCCCGTCCGAGTAATAGGGGCTCAGACCGGAGTTTTGTCATCCTGAGCGAAGCGAAGATCTGCTCATCCGACGAGGGCAGATCCTTCGTCGCTCCGCTCGCGCCGTCGCCATAGCGGCTTTGCGCCTTCGCTGGAGCGCCGTAGCCGCTTCGGCGGAGGCTCTGGCGCGTCGGCGACCTCAGGATGACAGCGATTGGCCGGAGACGACTCCTAGGCCACGACTGGCCTCCGGTTGGGTCTTGCTTCCAGGCGCTCTTGGATGGATCATCCCCTCTTTAACGAGCGATCTCGTTTAGGAGGACCCAATGACTCTACGAATCGGCGATACGGCACCGGACTTCGAGGCGGACACCACCGATGGTCGCATCCGGTTTCACGAATGGCTTGGCAATTCGTGGGGCGTGCTGTTCTCGCACCCCAAGGACTTCACGCCTGTCTGCACCACCGAGCTCGGATACATGGCCAGGATCAAGTCCGAGTTCGACAAGCGGGGCGTCAAGATCGTCGGCTTGAGCGTCGATCCCGTGGACGCCCATGCGCGGTGGGCCGCCGACATCAAGGAGACGCAGGGGTACGCGCCCAACTATCCGATGATCGGCGATCCGGAGCTGAAGGTCGCGAAGGCCTGGGAGATGCTACCGGCCGACCTCGAGGGCAGTTGTGAAGGCCGCACGCCGGCCGACAACCAGACGGTGCGGAACGTCTACGTCATTGGCCCGGACAAGAAGATCAAATTGGTCCTGGTCTATCCCATGACCACGGGGCGTAACTTTGACGAGGTGCTGCGGGTGATCGACTCCCTGCAACTCACCGCGAAGCACAAGGTCGCGACGCCGGTCAACTGGAAGAATGGCGAGGACGTAATCATCGCGGGCTCGGTCTCCGACGAAGACGCCAAGAAGCAATATCCGGCGGGGTGGAAATCACCCAGGCCCTACATTCGTATCGTTCCCCAGCCGCGATAGGCGCCGAAACTCGACTTAACAGGCTGCTGAAAAATGGATGCGGGCGTCGTGTCTGGCCTTTTGCAATTCGCGACGCGGAAGAGCTTTGCCTGAAGAGAAGGATTGTCGGCTTGAATGCGTCGCGGGCAAAAGGCCAGCCACCGCAAGCGGTTGCGGCGGCGCGGGGCCGTCTGCGGCGTCGGCGCTCCTCTCCGATGCGCCCCGGCATCGCCCTCGTCACGCCTCCTTGCATCCGGCCCGCGGCGCTCGCAACGCCGCCTCACACCCTTTTTCAGCAGCCTGTTAAAGGAGTCGGAACATGAGCCGGAGGATCGCCCTTGCCTGGCTCTTCTTCTCGCTCACCGGTCTGCTCGCCGCGTCGGAGCCGAAGCGATATACGAAGAATGTCGCCGTCCTCCTCTACGACGGGGTCGAGGTTCTCGACTTCTCCGGACCGGCGGAGGTCTTCGCGTCGGCTTCGGGGTACGGGGCCAACGGGCAGGAGAAGGCCTTCCATCTCTACACCGTCTCCCGAAGGAAATCGCCGGTCGTCAGTCAGGGGTTCCTTCACGTCATTCCCGACTATTCGATCGAAGACAGTCCGAAGCCGGACATCCTCATTCTCCCCGGCGGCAGCTCGGGCACCGTCATCGGCGACGCGGAGTGGATGGAGTGGGTCAAGACCGCGGGCCGCGACGCCGAGCACGTCCTGACGGTCTGCACAGGAGCCTTCATCGCGGGCAAGGCGGGGCTTCTCGAAGGCGTCGAAGCGACGACGTGGTACAACGCGATCCCGAGGCTGACGCAACAGTTTCCGAACACGCGGGTCCAGCCGGGTCGGAGATTCGTGGACAATGGGAAGATCATCACGACCGCGGGAGTCTCCGCCGGCATCGACGGGTCGTTGCACCTGGTGGCGCGGCTTCTGGGACGGCACGTCGCCGACCGGACGGCCGAGTACATGGAGTACAAATGGGCGCCGGAGTCGTACCTCTCGTCGAAATACGTCCAGCTGAACCCGCGGCTCGACGCTCGCGGCCGGGTCCTGCAGCAGGCGTCGATCTCGGTCCGGGAGGGAAACGCGGAGGCCGCGATCGCCGCTTATCGCTCGCTCGTCGCCTCCGATCGTTCTGACGCGGAAGCGTGGCTGAACCTGGGCCGGGCCCTGCACGAGTTGAAACGGTTTTCGGAGGCGATCGCCGCGAATCTGGAAGCGGCGAAGGCGCGGCCACAGCGCGGCATCGCTCTCTTCAACCTCGCGTGCGAATACGCGCTGACGGGAGAACGGGAGAAGGCCATCGACGCCGCGGCAAAGTCCATCGAGGCCGGCTATCGGGTGAAATGGTCGTATGAAAGCGATTCCGACCTCGCGGCGATCCGAGAGGACGGACGGTTCAAGGCGCTGTTGGCCAAGCTCTGACTCCGCAGGGGACTTGTACGCGTGGCTCGGCACGACGATGGCCAGACTCGTCCGGAGTCATCCGCAAAGCCGACGCGGCCTGGGTCGAGCGTGAGGAGGCCGGGGAGGCTCCGTGGATGCTCGTCTCCGACCTTGCCGGCTTGGATGGCGGTGATCCTGACCGCGCGAGCCGGGGAGGTCGTCGCGTCGCCGAATTGATGAGGGCGCGGCGCCGGTGATCCTGGTGATGTTCCCCGCATTCGGGAACTGATGAAGAAATACTCCGATCGGCAGATGGATATGGCCGCCGCGGCTCTCCTGCGTGTCGCAGAGCGGGACCGGCTCCGCAGCGTGTTCACAGTGGACCGCGCCGACTTCTCCGTCTATCGACTTTCGGGCGGCCGGCGGCTCGTTCTTCTTCATTAGCCTGCATAATCCACGAACGACTCCAGCCGTCCCGCGGATCTTTTCCGCCGGATACTTCGTCAGACCTCCTCTGCGATGCCCCCCGGCATCGCCGTCGTCGGTCTTCCTCGTCCCGACGAAAAATCTCTCGCGGGAACAAGGTGGACCTCGGCAACACACAATATCGGCGCAACAGCCCATTCATCTCTCAATGAGATGCACGTGTTTCGGCTGGGTGTCCGTGAATTATCCGGGCTCGCCGCGCGGATCGGCGCGGTCGTGCCTGAATTCAGGAACGGGAGTCCGGCCCGGCTCGACAGGGAATGTCCGGTCGCGCCCCTAGGTTGCGTTGCCCGAGCCAGCAAGGAGGCCCGATGCGCGCCTGGAAACTCCTGCCCCTGGTTTTCGTCTGCGGCCTGACTTCGACGGCCCCGGCCCAGCAATCTCCTACACCGCCACCTCCGACACCGCCACCCGTGGACGACGTCCGCTTTATCCGCATGAAGATCTCCGCCGGAGACCTCCCGAGTGCCGAGTCGATCCTGGAGCACCACCGCGCGGAAAAGGGCGAGGACGGCGAGTATCTGCTGGGCCTGGCCTGGGTCGCGCGCGGCGCCGCCTTGACGGGCGACTGGAAGGCGGCCTCGAGTTACGCGGCGTCCGCCCGTGAAATCGCGGAGTCGAAGCTGAAGACCCCGGCCGACTACAACTCCAACCGGGAAGCGGTCTACGCGCTCGGCACGGCGATCGAAGTCCGGGCGCAGGCGCTCGTGGCGGCCGGGAAGAAGGCGGAAGCGATCCGTTACCTGGAGCAGAGCTCACGGTCGCAGGAGAATGCGCCTTTCAACCTGCGCGCGCGAATCTGGAAGCGCAGGAACCTGATCGAGCTCCAGGGCAAGCCGGCTCCCGCCATCCGGGCCGAGGATCATGCGGGCGCCGAGGTCCCGACCCTCGAATCCCTTCGCGGAAAACCCGTCGTGCTCTTCTTCTGGTGGGAAGCCTGCGGCGACTGCAAGGCGCAGTCGGCGGCGTTTCGCCGGACCGTGGAGAAGTACGCACCGAAGGGCGTTGCCTTCGTCGCGCCGACACGCTTCTATTCCGCTGATCGCGGCGAAGAAAAGCAGAAGATCGAGAAGTCCTGGAAGGAGGTCTACGCTCTGCCCGACTCCGTTTCCGCCCCGATCAGCGAGGAAGCGATGCTCCGCTACGGCGTCTCCGCGACCCCGACCTTCGTCTTCGTCAACAGGAAAGGCGTTGTCGTTCGCTACTCGCCGACGAGAATGACGCAAGTGCGCCTGGCCTCGGCCATCGAAGACCTGTTGCGCTGACCCTTTCCGGGACGATCCGGGCTAGCCCGCATAATTCACGAACGACTCCAGCCGTCCCGCGGATCTTTTCCGCCGGATACTTCGTCAGACCTCCTCTGCGATGCCCCCGGCATCGCCGTCGTCGGTCTTCCTCGTCCCGACGAAAAATCTCTCGCGGGAATCCGGGCTAGGTTCGGGCCCCGGCGAGCTCCGGCCGAGCTGCTGCATTCGAGAGATCCCCCTGGGCGCCGTGGACATAGCACCAGGTCCAGGCATCGCCGGGCTTGACGGATCGCATCACCGGGTGCTGCGTCTTCTCGAAATGCTCCGTCGCATGCCGCCGAGGCGAAGAATCGCAGCAGCCGACGTGGCCGCACTCCTGGCACTCGCGAAGCTCGATCCATCTCGTTCCTTCCACCAGGCAGTCTTCACAGGCGTCGGGGGTCTTTGGCCTCGGGAAATCGCTCGTCGTCAGGTTCTCCAAATGTTTGCAAATCTCCATGGCAGTCCTCCGACAATCTTCTCGCAAGACTCATACCGCCCCGGGCCTGAGGGGTGACCGGCAAGGGGGACGACCGGGGCCGGCGCTGGCATCTCCCTCGCAGGGCTGGCCCCGAATCGGGCGGCGAGCACGGCCTGACGTCGGGGAATCCCGACCGGTTGGAAACCCGTAGTTCTCCCGGAGGAGGTCAATGATGAACAGGTTTGCGGGAGCAGCGCATTCGCTTCTGAGGATCGTGGCGGGGTTGCTCTTTATCTGCCCCGGCGGCATGAAACTCTTCGGCTGGTTCGGGGGTATGCCGGCGGGCGTGCGCCTTTCCCCGCTCCTGATCGCCGCCGGAGTGATCGAGGTTTTCGGCGGCGCGTTGATCGTGCTCGGGCTCTTTACGCGGCCGGTGGCGTTCATCGCCTCGGGCGAGATGGCGGTTGCCTACTTCATGGGGCATTTCCCGAAGGGATTCTGGCCAATCCTGAATCAGGGGCAGCCGGCCGTTCTCTTCTGCTTCATCTTCCTCTTCTTCGCCGCCGCCGGCTCCGGCCCCTTCAGCCTGGACGACGCGATCCGGCGCCGCCGCACGGCCGACCGGGCCTGACCGTCGCCATCGTCGATTCGCCATGGACATGCTCGATCGGGCCGCGGTCGACCGCTCGATCGCGTCGATCGGCGCGATCGATCATCTCGTGCTGGCCGCCGCGGGAGACTCAAGCAGCTTACGAGGTCGGGCAGGGCTCGAAGGCCGACCAGTCCGTCGCGCGGGCGAGATTCTCGTCGGGCGGGAAGGGCGAGCGGAATGAGAACGCGAAGGGAGTCGGCCCGCGCTCCTGCAGATGGGCGAGTCGCTTTTTGGCCTCGTCGATCGAGAGGATATGCCCGGCGGGAACCCACCACAGGGCGACGACGGGGGCTTCGAGCTTCTCGAACCAGTCCTGGCGCTGCCGGAGGACTTCGGAGTGACTGCCGCGGTAGACGAAGCTTCGCAGGTCCTCGATCGTCTCCCAGACCGAGAGGTTGATGATGATCCGGTCGTCGCCGTACGGCCGCAGGTAGGTCGCGTTTCCCGCATCCGTCTGCAGGCGCCAGACAAACCCCGGGCTGCCGTCGGCGAGCGCATTGATCTCGTCGAGCCTGGCGACGAATCCCCTCATCACCGGATCCTCGAGCGCGCCCCGCATTCGGGCGATGTTGACCTGGGCAATGTGGAGAGATCTCATCGCGAGCAATCTATCTCGGATTGCCCTCTACTGGCGGGACGCCGCGCGCGCCGTCTCCGGTTCGGTCAGGGCTCCTCCAGCCGTCGCCAGCGTGTGACCTCCCGCGCGGCAACGTACTCGTCGCGGCTGGACTCCCAGGCTTTCATCTGCGGCGTCTGGAAATGCTTCTCCAGGGCCGCGGCGTTGGTCCAGATCTCGTGGAGGACGAATCGCGCCGGGTCCTCGCGAGACTGGTGAACGTCGTACAGGACGCACCCGGGCTCCGTGCGCGAGGCCGCGGCGCGGGACAGCAGCTCCTTGCGCAGTCCCGCCTCCTTTCCAGGTCGCGCGGTGAGGTTCGCGAGGACCACGACTTGCTCGGACGCCCCGGCGCTCCCGGACGCCGCCGCAACGACGGCGACGGCTTCCACTTCCAGGAGCGCGTCGGGGTCGACGAGCCGGGAAACGGCGACGGTGGTGCTGGCGGGAGGGCGCGGCAGATCGGCAAGATATTGCTGCCGGACCTCGCGGTACGCCGGAAGCTGGCTCATGTCGGTCAGGTAGGAGTTGAGAGAAACGACGTGCGCGAAATCGCTGCCCGAGGCCTGGCAGCGCCGTCTTGAGGTTCTCGAAGACCTGCTTCGTCTGGGCGCGCATGTCCTTGCGCCCGACGAGGTGGCCGGCCGCATCGTGCGCGATCTGGCCGGAGACATGGACGAACCGGCCTTCTTCGATCACGACGGCATGGCTGTAGCGAGGATTGTTCTCGAGGCCGGGAGGCTGAACATGGCGGATGCGCGGCTCGGCGCCGGCGACTCGAACGAGCAAGAACGTCGCCGCAATAGAGGCGATCGTCGCACCGCGACGAGAGAGTGTGGCTCCAGACATGTTTTCCTCCTTACGAATCGCTTCGAAGATTCAGGAGTCCGGCAGGGCTCGCACAGCGGCGGGCTCTCACGGCCTCCGCCAGGACCTCGGCCCACTCCCGGCGCGTCAGCGGTTCGTCGTCGCACGCGTTGTAGATCCCGGCGCCCACTCCGATCGACGCGACGACCGCGGTGGCCGCGTCTTCGTGGGAGAGGGAGGACCAGTACGCGCCGCCGGGGCCGGGCAGCGGCGACCAGCCTCTCTTGATGACGCCAAGCATGTCCCGAAGATAGGCGTCCGGACCGTAGAAGCCCGCGAACCGAAGGACGGTTCCGGTTCCGCCGGCCGCCGAGAACCGTGCCGCCGAACTCTCGGCGTCGAGCACCGTCCGATTGTAGCCGACGAGCAGCGGGATGGCCCGGATGCCGACAACGCCGGTCGCACCGGTGACAAAAACGCGGTTTGGCATGACAGGTGGCCTATTCCTCGTGCTGTCCCGCGAACGAGCGGAGCGTTGTCGGGTCCTACGGGCGCCGGATCATCGGCCCCTGGAAGCCTGCTTCAGCTTCTGGATGTCGAGTTTCTTCATCTGAAGCATGGCGTTCATGACCCTTTTTGATTTCTCGGCATCCTTGTCATGCAAGAGCTGTCCGAGGATAGAGGGAACGATCTGCCAGGACACGCCGAACTTGTCTGTCAGCCAGCCGCATGGCCCTTTCTGCCCTCCTTCGGAGAGTCTCTCCCACAGCTCGTCGATCTCCGCCTGGGTCTCACAATTCACGAAAAGCGATATGCCTTGCGCGAACTTGAAGGACGGACCGCCGTTGAGCGCCATGAATTCCTGTCCGGCGAGCCGGAATGTCGCCGTCATGAGCGTTCCCTTGGGGCCGGGCCCCGCGTCCCCGTAACGCGTGGCGTTCAGGATCTTCGAATCCTTGAAGATCGAGGTGTAGAAGTCGATCGCTTCTTCGGCTTGATCGTTGAACGTCAGGAACGTGGTGATCTTCTGCATGTCGGCATCCTCCTCACGATGAGCGTGGCGACGCACGCTCTGGAACCCGTCGCCACAACGCGGCGGGACGAACGACGACTACCGCTTGGCGGCCACCTGCTGGCGCAGGCGCTCCTCCGATTCCCGGATCTTGCCCGTCGGATCGCTCGGCGAGAATTCCTCCGTCTCGTAGACCTGGCGGATCTCCACCTCGGTGTCTTCGAACGGGGCGCGCTTCAACCACTCGATCGCCTCCTCCTTCGACTTCACCTGCAAGAGCCAGAACCCGGCGACGAGCTCCTTGGCCTCGGTGAAAGGCCCGTCGATCACGGTGCGTTTCCCTCCCGAAAACCGGACCCGCGCCCCTTTTGAGCTCGGGTGGAGCCCTTCGCCCGCGAGCATGACGCCTGCCTTCACCAGCTCCTCGTTGAACTTTCCCATCCGGCTGAGGATCTCCTCGCTCGGGAGGACCCCCGTCTCCGACTGCTTGTCGGCCTTGACGATCACCATGAACCGCATCGTTCGTCCCTCCTTAACCGCCGGCGATGGCCCCCAGGACCAGGAAAGGCTCGGCGCCTGTCGCGACCGCCTCGGGCAGGGGAGTGTCCGGCGCGTCGTGTGACAGGTCCTCGGAGCACGCGAAGAACCTCACAAACGCCCGGCGCTCTTGCGTGACGTGGTCACGGATCGTCCCGCGCAGCACCGGGTAGCGGGCCTCGAGCGCGTCGAGAACCGAGCGCTGGGTCGGCCGACCCGCAACGTCCACCTCCACCTCCCCGGCGACCTTTGCCAGCGTCCGCAGATGCGGCGGCAGAACGACTCGGATCACAGCAGCGTCTGGACTTCGACCGACAGCACCGCCGGAAGATCCCGGGCGATCGGCGCCCAACTGTCCCCGGCGTTGGCCGAGGCGTACACCTGCCCGCCGGTGGTGCCGAAGTAGACGCCGCAGGCGTCGAGTGAGTCCACGGCCATCGCGTCGCGCAACACATTGACGTAGCAGTCGCGTTGGGGCAGGCCTTTCGTGAGCGCCTCCCACTCATCTCCGCCCGTCCGGCTGCGGTAGACGCGGAGCTTCCCATCGGGCGGGTAATGCTCCGAGTCGCTCTTGATCGGCACGACATAGATGGTCTCCGGCTCGTGCGCGTGAACCTCAATCGGGAATCCGAAGTCGGTCGGCAAGTTCCCGCTGACCTCATGCCAAGACTCACCCGCGTCGTCGCTGCGCAGGACGTCCCAATGCTTCTGCATGAACAGCACGTCCGGACGCGACCGGTGCATTGCGATGCGGTGAACGCAGTGGCCGACCTCGGCCGTCGGGTCGGGAATGTACTGGGAGTGGAGGCCGCGGTTGATCGGCCGCCACGCCTTGCCGGCGTCGTCGGTTCGGAACGCGCCCGCCGCCGAGATCGCGATGAACATCCGTTCGGGATGACTCGGGTCGAGAAGGATCGTATGCAGGCACATCCCGCCGGCGCCCGGCTGCCACGAAGGACCAGTGCCGTGACCGCGCAGCCCGGGAAGTTCCTGCCATGTTTGCCCGCCGTCCTTCGAATGAAAGAGGGCGGCGTCTTCCACGCCGGCATAGACCGCGTCCGGATCGGTCAGCGAGGGTTCGAGATGCCAGACTCGCTTGAATTCCCAGGGACGCTGCGTGCCGTCGTACCACTGATGCGTGGTGAGCGGTTTGCCGGTTTCCGGCGACGCGTCGTAGACGAACTTGTTGCTTTCTCCAGCCGGCATGCCGCCTGGCGAGGTCGTCAATCCACCTCCGGGCGCCTCCCACGTGCTTCCTCCGTCATTCGAGCGCTGGATCACCTGCCCGAACCAGGCGCTGGTCTGAGACGCATAGAGCCGATTCGGGTCGGCGGGCGATCCCTTCACGTGGTAGATCTCCCAGCCCCCGAAGTGGGGACCGCCGATCTCCCACCGTTCCCGCTTTCCGTCCGACGTCAGGACAAACGCGCCCTTGCGTGTGCCCACCAGGACCCGAACTCCACTCATTCGTTTCTCCTCTCTAAACCTCGAGACTCGCCCGACGGCCCGCCCGTCGAAGCCGTGAGAGTAACTCATTCTCATCGGTTGCGATGACCTCGGGACAGATGAGTCGCGAAAGGTTTACCGCGCGGCGGAAGAGGGTCAGTCCCGACTCTTGGGCTTATTCCGAAGTCAGCTTCGAACCCACAGCCGGAACTGACCCTCTCAGGATTCCTCGTTAGAACGACAGCCTCACGACGTTTCCCTGAAGCACGGTGTTCGGAGTGGTCTGAATCATGAAGAACTCCACACCTCTTGGCGAGAGGATCAAGTCAAAGGTTGGTCCCGGCGGGCCAAACGCGAGCGTGCCCGTACAGTCCGGCGCGACCGTGTAAGTCCCGGTTCCGTTGGGCGGCGAATGCACAATCGTCCCGTTCAGGCTGACCGTTGCCGCCGGGACAGTCAGAGTGCCGTTTCCATCGAAACGGATGGATTCGAGAATGGCTTTGGGTTGCGCGACGCCCCCGACGATGTTGTAGCCGCTCGCGGCAAACACATACAGGCCGCGCAGGGTGGCCACCGAGCACTCCCTCGTGCCGTCGTCGTCCGCCCGCGCAACACCGGTAACGACTACGAACGCCATCGTGACGGCGACCATGAGTTGTTTGGTTATTAGCTTTTTCATCTGTCTCTCCAGTCTTCGTAAATTAGGCGGATCAGGTTTCAGTCTGGATGAACCGATTCTCCAGGCTGTCGAACAATTCTCAGGATCCCGCAACGGGGGGGCGCGAATGGAACGCACCCCCACGGAAACTGCTGAAACCGACGCTCCGTCGGCGGGCACGATGGAAGCGGGGCCCCGAGCGCAGGAGAGGGCGAGCGCGGCGGGCCGGGCTCGGGCGACGGCGACCATCGTGACCTCCTGCCGCCGGCGGGCGCCCTGGGCGTCCCGCTGGCGGAACGCCTGTAAGATTGGAGATCACGAAGAGGGAAGTCGTAACGGCTCTCTAACGGTTCTTCACGGTTTCTCTCATAGGTTGAATGCGCCTTGCCTTCGGCGACTGCGTCTTCGACTCGGGGACTCACGAAGTCTTCCGCGGCGGCCGTCCGTCGGCCTTGCCGCCGAAGGCCTTCGCGCTCCTGGACCTTCTGGTTGCCCGGCGTCCGAACGCCGTATCCAAGGAGGAGATCCACAAGTGGCTGTGGCGGGACACGTTCGTGTCGGACGCGAGCCTGGCCAACCTGGTCGCGGAACTACGGGCGGCCCTGGGAGATGATGCTAATAAACCCCGGATCATCCGGACGGTCCATCGCTTCGGATACGCGTTCCGCGCAGAGGTGGAGGACGTAGCCGCGCGCCCGGCTACAGAGACTCCCGGCCGGATCCTGTGCCGCATCTTCTGGGAGGGTCGCGAGATTCTGCTCAAGAAGGGGGAGAACGTGCTCGGCCGGGAACCGGAGGCGGCCGTCTGGATCGACGATTCCAGGGTATCCCGCCGGCATGCGCGAATCGTTGTGGACTCCGACGGCGCCACGCTTGAGGATCTTGAAAGCAGAAACGGGACGAAGCTGCGGGGTAAGAGGATTGACGAGGCGGCACGGCTGGCGGACCGCGACCTGATCCAAATCGGGCCTGCCACGATGATGTTCCGGATCTACCGCCAGACAGGCTCCACCGAGCCGGCGATCGAAGACGATTCGCCGCAATGATTCTCGCCGCCGGAAATCGGCTCGGGCCTTACGAGGTGCTCACCCCGCTGGGCGCCGGTGGGATGGGAGAAGTCTACAAGGCGCGGGACTCGCGGCTCGACCGCGAGGTGGCGATCAAGGTTCTGCCTGAACATCTCGCCGACGATCCTGCGGCGCTCTCTCGATTCGAGCGCGAGGCCAAGGCCATCGCGGCGATCTCACATCCGAACATCCTGGCGATTCACGACTTTGGCCGAGAAGGCGGCGTCACCTTCGCCGTCATGGAGCTTTTGGAAGGAGAGACGCTGCGCAGCCGGCTGTCGGGATCCGAGCTTCCCTGGAGGGAGGCCGTCGAGATCGGGGCGGCGGTCGCCGATGGTCTGGCCGCTGCACATTCCCGCGGGATCGTTCATCGGGACCTAAAACCCGAAAACGTTTTTCTGACCTCCGACGGACGGGTCAAGATTCTCGACTTTGGCCTGGCGCGGCGGGAAAGACTTCTCGCTCCGGCGGAGCAGGCAGAGGCGCCGACGATGACGCAGGAGACGGTGCCCGGCACGGTCATGGGAACTGTGGGCTATATGTCGCCGGAACAGGTGATCGGGCAGCCGGGTGGCAGGGGCCGCGGTTTCGGCGCCGTCCGTTCCGCGAGAGACGCAGCGGCCTCGAGTTCTTTGGAAGGTCTCTGCCGCAAGCGCCGCGGTCGTCCTTCTGCTGGCAGCGGTTCTCTGGATCCGACGTCTCGGTCATCCATCCGGAGATGCCGCCGGCGCGATCCAATCCCTGGCCGTTCTCCCGTTCGAGAACGCGAGCAAGGACCCGGATGCCGAGTACCTGAGCGACGGGCTCACGGAAAGCCTGATCGACCAGATGTCCCGCGTCTCCTCCTTGAAGGTGATGGCCCGCGCGACAGTCTTCCGCTTCAAGGGGACCGCCGATCCCCAGGACGCGGGGCGAAAGCTCGGCGTCGGCGCGGTCATGACGGGCAGCGTCTCCCGCCGGGGAAGCCGGCTCTTGATCGCGGCGGAGCTGGTGGAGATCCCTACAGGCGCTCGTCTCTGGGGTGAGAAATACGACAGGCCGCTCGCGGATCTGCTCCGCGTGCAGGACGGCATGGCGATGGAGATCTCCAGGGGACTCCGGTTGCGGCTCTCAGAGCAGGAGAAGCGCGCTTTGAGCCGGCACGGCACCGAAAACTCCGAGGCCTACGAACTTTTCCTGAAAGCCCGCCACTTCTTCGTCAGTCAGAGCGAGGAGGGGTATCTCGAGGCGAGGCGCCTGTATTTGCAGGCCATAGAGAAGGATCCGAAATTCGCGGAGGCTCATCTCGGAGTCGCCATAACGTACGGCGCAATGGCCGCGTATGGCTACAGGCGGCCCGCTGAAGCACAGCCGCAAGCCGACGAAGAGATTCAAAAAGCCCTTGCTCTCGACCCAGGCAACGTCCTGGCTCGGTGCGCCCTCGCGGACCGTCGTTTCTTCGAGTGGGACTGGAAGGGCTCCGAGCGGGAGTTCGCCGAGCTCGCCAATGACCCACGGGTGCTCTCCGGAGAGCAATTCCGCCCGATCGCACTGTCCTTCTGGGCCCGCGGCCGGACCGAGGAAGCGGTCGCCCTCATGGAAAGAGCGCTGCGAGTCGATCCCGGGAACTTCGACTCCTTGATGATGAAGGCCGACTTCCTCGCGCAGGCCGGACAGCTCGACCAAGCGATCGCCGTCTACAAGTCCGCCATCGAGTCGGAACCTTCTGATCCGCGTCCGCTGTTTGGCCTAGCCGACGTCTTGAAGCGCCGCCACGACGTGACGGGCGCGATCGCCACCCTCCGGAAGGCGTACGACCTGTCCGGGGAGGAGGCCGGCGCGAAGGCGCTCGCCGCGGCGCACACCGAGAAGGACTACGAGAACGCGCAAGCCGCGGTGGCGCGGTTTCGACTCGGCGAGCTCGAGACCCTCGCGCAGGAGCGGTATGTCTCCCCGCTCGACCTCGCCCGGCTTTACGCGCAGCTGGGGGAGCGCGAGAAGGCGTTTGCGGGCCTCGAAGCGGCCTTCGCCGAGCGGTCCGCCGGGCTCGTTTACCTCAAAGTGGATCGGGCGTGGGACAGGATCCGGGACGACCCCCGGTTCGCCTCTCTCGTCCGGCGGGTGGGGATCCCTTGAACCGGACCGCTGGCATTCGAAGACGCAGTCGCCGAACGCCATTCTCATTCCAAGAGATCCTTAGGAAAATCGTGACGAACCGTTAGAGAACCGTGACGACTTCCCTCTCTGGGATCTCCAATATGAGATCCTCTGGTATGATCGCGGGCTCAGCCGGAGGGATTGGAGGTTCCGATGAAACGCCGAATCGCCTTTGCGGGGCTCGTCGCTGCGGTCGGACTCTGGACGGGAGCCGATCTTCTGGCCTGCGGGGACAAATTCCTCGCCGTCGGACGGGGGACGCGCTACCAGCGGCCGAAGAACTTCCGAGCGGCGTCGGTCCTGATCTACGCAAATCCCTCAGCCGGCCTCCAGGCCGCTCTCAAGGGATTGTCCGTGGAGTCCGCGCTGAAGCATGAAGGACACCGCGCGACCACGGTCGAGACGCCCGAGCAGCTCTCCGCCATCCTGGCGGGCGGTCGCTTCGACGTCGTTCTTGTCGCCAGCGGCGACGCGCCGGCCGTCGAGAAGCTTCTCGGCGAGGGTCCGGACGCACCGGTCGTGCTGGCCTTCTGTGGCAAATCGAACGGCAAAGAGCCGCAGGAGGCGGGCAAGACCGTCTCGTGCGTGAAGTCTCCGCCCAAGGAGAGGTCGCTCCTCGAAGCGATCGACAAGGCGGTCGAGCGGCACGACCAGAGCGCCCGAAAGACCCAGACCCGCGCGTAGCGAGCTGTCAGCCGCCGCGGTGAACCTGAAACGCGGTCTGTTTTTCGCGACCACGGTCGCCGCGGCGCTTGCCATCGTACCTTCGCCCCTTGCCGCCCAGGCCTTCACTCTTCCCCAAGGCGTCGGAGCAGTCACGGTCGCCTGGCAGTACGTGGACAATCTCGGTCATCTGCTCTCCGACGGATACTACGTGGCGCGAGGGCAGAGTGTCACGACGAGCCTGGATCTGGAGCTGGACTACGGCGTAACAGACCGGCTCTCCGCCACGTTCGAAGTCCCTTACGTCTGGGCGAGGTACACGGGTACGCTACCATCGCAGTCGAATCTGCCTCGCGATAATTGCCGGTGCTGGCACTCGGCGCTCCAGGACTTCACGCTCGCCACGCGCTATCGCCTCGGAGACGACCGCTGGGCCGTCACGCCTCTGGTGAGGTACGTCCGCCCAAGCCACGACTACGAATACAAGGGGGAAGCAGTCGTGGGACGAGATCTTTGGGAGGCGCAGGTCGGTGTCAGCGTGGCAACGAAGCTGGGCTTTGTGCCCAAGGCCAGCTTCCAGGCCGGCTACACGTACGCGTTCGTCGAGAAGGTCCTCGACATCAAGCTCGACCGGAGCAATGCCTTCGTTGATATCGGTTACGCCCTGACGCGCCGGCTCTACGTCCACGCCAACGGCCTCTGGCAACACACGCATGGCGGCCTGAGGGCGGGATCCGTGACGGGGAACCCGTTCCCGTTCCCCGGCGAACTGGGCCCCCCGGGGAGTGAGCGTTTCGGGCAGCGCGATCGGATCTTGCGTGTCAACAATTGGAAGGTCGGAGGAGGACTGGCGTACTCTGTCGGCCCGACCGACGTCTTCGCGTCAATCACGAACGTCGTTCAGGGAACCGACTCCCACAGGAGCCAGGCCTATACCGTCGGCGCGACCTGGTATTTCGGCCTCTCGAAGTAACCGCCTCGCCCTGCGCCGCCGTCGCCAACAACAGAGAAAGTCTCGCTTCACCCAAGAGCAGGAGAACACAGCGGCGACATTCATGTCCGAAAATGGCGAAGCGGTGAAGACGGGGAGCGGTATGCTCCGCCGGCGTGGAGTTGGACGCGAGAATCTGTGACCGGGCGCGCCTCGCCCGCGACCGGAGATTCGACGGGAAGTTCTTCATCGGTGTCGTCACGACGGGGGTCTATTGCAGGCCGATCTGCCCGTCGCCGACCGCCAGGCGGGCCAATGTCCGCTTTTTCCGGTCCGCCGAAGAAGCCGTGACGGCGGGCTTTCGGCCCTGTCTTCGCTGCCGGCCCGAGTCGGCGCCGGGAACACCCGCCTGGAACGGTACCTCGACCACGGTCCGCCGGGCCCTGCGCCTGATCGCGGACGGAACCCTGCAGAGTCACGGCGTCGCGGAGCTGTCGGAACGCCTGGGGGTGAGCGCTCGTCATCTCCATCGGCTGTTCGTGACGCATCTGGGCGCCTCGCCCCGGGCCGTAGCGAGTGCCCGCCGGCTGCTGTGCGCCAAGCGACTCATCAGCAACACCGATCTCCCGATGTCTCAGGTTGCGCTGGAGTCCGGCTTTCGGAGCGTCCGGCGTTTCAACGATTCCATTCGCAAGCTGTACGGGCGGACTCCATCGCAGCTGCGCCGGTTGCGGCGGGATCCGCCACGCGCGGAGCCGGCTCAAAGAGGATGATGCACTACTGCCAGATCTCCAGCCCAGTCGGCCGATTGCTCCTGACCGGCGGCGAGGAAGGATTGCGCGGGATCTCTTTTCAGAGCGGATCCCATGCGCTCGAGCCCGCCGCAGGCTGGACACGGGCCAGAGAACCGTTCCGGGAAGCGATTGTCCAGCTCGAGACCTACTTCGCGGGAGAGCGCGACCGCTTCGACCTCCCGCTCGCGCCCGCGGGCACACCTTTTCAGCGGGAGGTGTGGTCCATGCTCCGGAGCATTCCCTACGGCGAAACGGTGTCATACGGCGAGCTCGCGCGCCGGCTCGGCCGATCGAATGCGTATCGAGCCGTCGGCGCGGCCAACGGCCGCAACCCGATTCCGATCATCATCCCCTGCCACAGGGTGATCGGCTCGGACGGCTCGCTGACGGGCTTCGGAGGAGGGCTGGCAATCAAGCGCCGGCTGCTCGCGCTCGAGGCTCGCTACCGGCCAGCGCATCAGAGAGTGGAAGTCCCGCTTTTCGAATGAAGAATCGGACGCAATGAAGCGACGCGTTTCGATGCTCGTGGCCCTCCTTGCCGCCGTTCTTGTCGGCATCTTCTGTCCTGGAGAGTCGAGCGCCCGATCCCCGGCGTCCTCGAAATGTGCTACGGGAGAATATCGCCAGTTCGACTTCTGGACCGGCGATTGGGACGCCTACGGGCTCGATGAGGGAAACAAGCTCGTGGCGCGAGCTCGGGTGGACGTCATTCTCGACGGTTGTGCCCTGCTCGAGATCTACGAGCAGCTCGACGGCCTGACCGGCCAGAGCTTCAGCATCTACGACGCATCGCGCGGGACCTGGCACCAGACCTGGGTGACCAACCGCGGCAAGCTGCTGACCCTCGAAGGGCGTTTCCAGAATGGCCGCATGACCTTGACCGGGACCGACCAGTCGGCCGATGGACGCTCCGTGTTGATTCGCGGCGTCTGGAAACGAGCCGAAGGGGGAGTCCGCGAGACCGCGGAGACCTCGGACGACGGCGGGAAGAGCTGGAAGCCTCTCTTCGACATCCTGTTTCGGCCGCGCCCGCCGGCCGCGAGGGCTTCCTCCGCCGACGACGAGAAGACCGTAGCCGCGCTGGATACGCAGTATCAGGCCGCGGTCGCGAAGAATGACGCCGCCGTGATGGATCGCATCCTCGCGGACGACTTCGTTCTCGTGACGGGCAAGGGAAAGGTCTACACGAAGGCGGACTTGCTGGCCGACGCGCGGAGCGGAAAGACCGTCTACGAGCGTCAGGACGACAGCTCGCAGAGAGTCCGCGTCTGGCGCGACACGGCGGTCGTCACCGCGCTCCTCCAGGCCAGGGGCACCACGGAGGGAAAGCCTTTCGAGTACAAGCTCTGGTTCAGCGACACCTACGTCCGGACACCGTCCGGCTGGCGTTACGTCTTCGGCCAGGCCTCGAGTCCGCTTCCCGACGCGAAGTGACCTCGCGGCGCTCGCAACGCCGTCTCGCTTGACACCGATATGGCGGCAGCCGAGACTTGCCGTACGGCAGAGGAGAGCGAGCCATGAGCGAGGAAAGCGGCAGTGGCGCGGATCCGGCGGCCTGGACCCCCAAGGTGGAGGAGCTCCTGCAGGACTGGCGAAAACGAGTCTACGCGGCTCAGACCGCTTACTACGATGTGGCTGAGCAATACAGGCGCTGGAACTATCGACTGGGAATCCCGGTCGTCGTTGTGTCCAGCCTGGTGGGGGCCGCGGTCCTCTCGGACAAGGGCAACAAATGGTTGGTCGGTTTGGTGAGCATCCTCGCAGCGCTTCTGGCAAGTCTTCAGACTTTCCTCAAGTTCGGGGAGAACGCCACCCTTCACGGCGCTGCCGGAGACTGGTTCGCGGCCATCCGGCGCGATATCGAGGAAGTCTTGGCGCTTCCTCCGGAAGCGCGCGGCAAACCGAAGACCTTCCTGGACTCCATCCGAAAGGAGATGAACAAGGCCGGCCAGAAGTCGCCCGAATTGAGTGAACGGCTCTGGAAGAAGGTCGCCCGGCGTTTCAGCGTCGAAGAACCACCCCGGGTCCCGCGCCAGGAGCCATTCGAACCCGAAAGAAAGAGGCAGGGCGAGCCGCGGGAACCGGATTTCAGACCAAAGGTGAGGAGAAAGTCACCGCGGAGTGGTTGAGCTCTTGATGCGCGCCGCGTCTTTCAGCCGACAGGCTCTTTTCGGCGACCGAGCTCCGCTCGGCGGGCGATCTCGGCGTAGGCGTAGACGAGGGCGAGGCCGCGATAGGGGCGCCAGCGGTCGGCGAACCGGCGCATAAGCGACTCGCTCACGCGCGCGCGATGGCCGAGAAGCTCGATCGCCACGTATTTGACGACGCCCAGGTCGGCGCCCGGGAAGACGTCGGCGCGTCCGAGCCCGCGCAAGAGAGCGATCTCCGCCGTCCAGCGGCCCACTCCCTTGATCTTTGTCAGCCGTTCGATCGCCTTCTCGTCGGGAAGACCCGCAGTCTGCCCCTCCGACACCTCTCCGGACGCGAAGACGCCTGCCAGGCGGGCGAGTGTTCCCGCCTTCGCGCCCGACAGCCGGAATTTTCGGAACACCCTCTCGGACTCTCGCGCCAGGCACGCCGGCGTGGGAAACCCGAAGTAGGTCGTTCCGTCGAAGCTCGCGCGCCGGCCGAAGGCGAGGGCCAGCTCGCGGCGGATGTCATAGGCGAAACGCAGATTGACCTGCTGCGAGAGAACGGCCGTCACGAGAGCCTCCCACAGCGAAGGTGCGCCCGCGATCCTCAGGCCGCGCGAATGTCTGAGGGCCTCCGCGAGGAGGGGATCGCCTCGGAAGGAGCGATAGAAGGGGCGCACATCGAGCGCGGCGCCGAGCCCGGTCTCGACGACGCGGACGGCGGCCTCCCGGGCGGCCTCCGAGCCGGCCGCTTCTCCCGTCAGTGTGATCTGAAGCTGCGGTCGGCGCCCAATCTCCCGGGCTTCGAGCAGCACTCCGCGCCGTCCGACCGGGAGAAGCCGGCGATACGTCGTCCCGTCGAAGCGATCCACGACCTCGGGCCAGCGCGTAAACCGGGCGGCCGTCGCGGCCAGCGAGTAGGGTCCGCGCGGCGCGTAGGAAAAACGATGAGGGGCGGGGTGACCTTCTCTCTCCACGGCCGTATCTTAGAATTCAACCGCTATGGTTTCCCGGGAACGCTCCAGGGCCACGACGTTTCGAGCCTGGCTCTTCCTGGTCGCGCTCGGATACCGGAGTTTTCTTCCGGGACAGAGCGCTCCGAACGACTGGAGAATCGACGCCGCCCGGAGCCGGCTGACCGTGAAGGTCCTTCCGGCGGGGCTTCTGGCCTCGGCCCTCCATGCTCACTTCTTTCAGCCGGAGGACTGGAGCGGAGAAATCGCGTCGGATCCGAATCATCCGGGCAGCGTGCGCGTCGAGGTGCGGATCGCGTCCGATTCCCTCCGAGATCACCAGCCGAAGCTCTCTGCCAAAGACATCGCCAAGGTCGAGCGTCAGGTCCGCGGCACAGACATCCTCGACTCTATGCGATTCCCGCGGATTCTGTTCGAGGCCAGGGAGCTCGAGGCCGCTCAGCTTCCCTCGGGCGCCACGGGGGATTTTCGAGGCACGCTCGCGGGCACGCTGACGCTCCACGGGCAGTCGCGCCCCGTGCGGTTCCCGATCCGCGGCCGTCTCGCAGCGGAGCGGCTCGAGGCCGATGCGTCGGTGACCTTCCGTCAGAGCGATTTCGGCATCAAACCGTACTCGTCGGCGCTCGGGACAATCGCGGTCAAGGACGAGATCACGATCGAAATGGCCGTCGTCGCGGTTCCGCGGCATTAGACAGCCGGCGTCACCTCGTATCGTAGGACGGTATCGCCGCTCGCTTACTTGAGCTTGTCTAACTCGGCCAGTAGCTCGTCGTCGGGTACGAGGTCTCCCGGCTTGTCGAGGACCTTCTTGTAGCGGACGTTGCCTGTCTTGTCTATGATCACGTACGCGCGCTTGGAGTACCGGTAAAGCCGGTTCTTGGGATCGGTCTCGAGGAGGCCATAAGCCTCGAGGGTCTGCCGCGAGATATCGCTCAGCAGCGGGAAGGTGAGTCCCATCTTCTCGGCCCACGCCTGCTGCGCTGGCAGGAAATCGGTGCTGATGCCCACGACCTGGGCGTTTCGGCTCTCGAACTTGGGCAGATCAAGCTGGAGAGCCGCGACCTCGCGGGTTCACGTCGGGGTGAACGCTCCGATGAACGCGAAGAGCACGACGTTCTTCTTGCCGATATGCTCGCTCAGGGACCACATCTCCTGGGTCGTGGCGGGCAGCGTGAAATCCGGTGCCTTGTCACCGACCGCGAGCGCGGTGACAAGCTTGACCGATCCGAGCACCAGAAGCGCGGCGAGGAGAGGAATTGAACCAAGACCGGTTCGTCTCATGGCTGGCCTCCTTGGAATTCCGAGCGGTGTCAGCGTTTCATCAACGATTGAACGAGATCAAGGGCCTCCTTGCCGTCCCATGCACGTGGCCCGATCGCGCGCCCAACCATGACGCCCTGTCGGTCTACGACCACCGTGACGGGGACCCATCGGATGTCGTGCTCGCGGGCCACCGCCATGCGAGGGTCAATGAGAGTCGCAACCCGAAAGCCGTGCTTGTCCATGAACGGCTTCACATCCTTCTCGCCTCGGCCATCGAGGGCCACGAAGTAGACGATCAGGTCGTTGGGGAAGCGCGCTTGAAGTCTCTCGAGGCTCTTAAGCTCGCTCACGCAGCTGGCGCACCACGTGGCGCCGAAGCTGACGACCGCGACCTTTCCGGCGAACTCCTTCGAGCTCACGGTGCGGCCGTTCAGGTCCGGCAGCGTGAACGCCGGCTCCGGGACGCGCTCCGG
>WNGB01005567.1_pt1 | contig 22258 bp, 30 predicted proteins | sample 5400681 | NCBI WGS metagenome assembly WNGB01 (sample SAMN13153367, study PRJNA577476) | soil metagenome | isolation source: 115 cm soil or saprolite under grassland replicate 2 | place: USA:California | collected 2016-06-15
AGTTTTTTGGCTGCAATATTCCTTGATCGCTTCAAGATCGGCATGTTTCATTCCATTCTCGTCAACGACCCACGCGTCAGTTATCCCACGGGCGCGTAGTGCCCCACATGCGGGGGTCATTGCATCTTCTATCGAATTACAGGCCCTATCTAGTCTGGTCTCTGTACCGCCGGCCGCTCTCATGTAGAGGTAATATGGCATTTTCTCTGCCCTATTTTGACGTTCGCTTTGTTGGCGCGATCCTTGTAAAGGCCCGCCCGAAGAGAAATATCAGCGCGACCAGGCTCATGAGGGCTTGGGGTTTCCCAGGCTCGGTGAGCCTAGTGGACACCCTCAGATTCAAGTGGACTGCGGGACAAGGAGTCCGTTTGCAGAATTTTACGCCGCTCTTGAGCACGCGGCTTCCATACTGAGAGTGCGTAGCCAGTAGCGGTTGGCCGGAAAGCAGGGTGGAGCAGTCGCCAACAATTGTTCTCCCCCCGACGCTATTTCAATGTTCTTTCCTTCGGGTCCGGGCTCGGACTTGTCCGTGTGACTGTGGTGATTGCTGATCCGGCACGCACACCGAACCGAGGTCGTTCTCGACCGAGGAGGGCGTGATTTCTAATTGGGACGATCTCGAATGGCTTCGTAAGGGGTGGCCCGCCTCGCGCCATCTGGCGACGGTATCAGAGATGATTTTTACCGAGGCGGAAGCCATCTGAGTGAGGCTGGTGTACTGCTCCGTCTCGCGCTGAACTCGCTCTCCTTCGGATTGCAGAAAATCTCTTGCCTCTTGCAACTGGCCGATCGTTCTTTCGATTTCCGCAATCGATGTAGCTCCGACTTTCTGAACAAGTGGCGCAATCTCCACGTCAGTTTCGGACTCGGGCCTTGAAGGCGCCCCTGCGTGAACCAGATCGCGGGTTTCGCTTTCGATGATGCCTAAAGTTTGCAGAGCCCACTTCTCAGGTTCCATAACATCCACCTTCCCCTCCTGAAATCCTAGTTTGCACTGAGGAAGTTAGAAATGGCCCCTCATCTTCGGCCAGATCACGCCCCTCTACCTGCAATGCCGAGCGATCTAGGCACAGATCGAAGACGCCGAGGACCGTCGGCGCGAGGATGGGTTGCAGGCGGCAATGCAACAGCGGCAGTCGTCAACATGGGTGCCTTCTCATCCGGTCGTACGTAGCCACCGCCACCATGACATCGTTGCCGCAGGTGCCGGTAGCAGGCGCGTCTGCGCTTGTTCGCGCCAAGCATCGCGGTCACGTCGCATGTCCTCAAGCATCGTTTTCAACTCGGTCAGCCGCTCCTCGGCCAAGGCGAGACGGCCGCGCAACTCTGCCATCGTCTCCCTAGGAGCAGGAAACGGGTAGACACGCGCCACCTCGGCCCCGTCACTGTTGTTACCGCCGTCTTCCTTACTGCCCGCGAACAGCCGACCAGAGATTGCGCGAGTGAGTATCGTCTTGCCGCGCTCTGTCAGCCGCGCTGCTTGCCCAAGTGAGAGTGTCGTCATGTAACCCCCAACCTGCTCGGAGTGCTCAAGAGGATCACGCGATGCGGCGAGACCCGTCCCGTGACGGTGCGCACGAGACGGTTAACGATTGGTAAAGGGAGCATGTCGCCGCCATCGCCGAGCACTGCTCATGTCAGTGAGCGCGTCGCTCGCGGTTCTTCGGCAACGTCGCCATGTGCGCAACGCACCGCCAAAATTCTCGAACTTTGGACTGACGTCCCGCAGCCCAGCGACCGGATCGGCGCCTAATAGATCCAGCACGCCGAAGAATAGCATCGGGCACTCTTGTAGTCCAAAATAGCCGTCGGCTCGTAATCTGTTTTTTCTGAATCCTGCACGAGCAGATTGGTCAAATTGTCGAGAATGAGCCACTCGTCGTCTTGATAGACCGCGGCGACCATATGATCAAAGCCGTGGCGTCGATCGTGTACGGTCACGAGCCTAACGTGGTCGGCGGAGAATCCAGCTACTCGAGCCGCCGCATACTTAGCGATGGAATAAGACTTGCAATCGCCATTTCTCATCGTGATCGCTTCAAGCGGACTGGTCATGTAGCCAGGCGCGGCCCTGATCATAAGATTAATCGATCTGTTAAGGTGCCCTAGCAGAGCTTTGCCCTGATATTGGCGAGCCTCCTCGACTATTTTCATGAGCGTCGATACTGACTCACAATCGGTCTTGCTAGTAGATTCAATGCAAGCGTGAAAGTGGGCCTTATCGAGCAGCACTTTGTCCCTAAGGGATTCCCATATTTCAACGAGAGGAGCTTCATTATTCAGCTCGATCGTGTGATTTCCGAATGGATCACTCGGGCGATCATTCGCGGAGGTCGGCGACGCGAAACCAACCACAATTGCGACAACCGCTACAAATTTTGCGACATGCATAATCAGCACGCCCTCGTCGCCACACCCAGCCCGCACCGACAAGTCGGCAAGTTGTTCAGAGAGCTTAGCCACGAAGTATTCTCCATTTCATTTGGGAAACTCACAATCGCTGGTTTGTTGGTCGATGGTGAGCTATTCTATGGTCACCCATCGGCACCTTGCGTCGCTGGTTTATTGGCCTGTGCAGGGCTATTCTAAGGCGCTTGGCTCTACTACCACCCTAGGGAGGCGATCATGAAAAAACATCTCATGCCTGGGATTATCGTTGGAATGGCAGTGATAGCCACACCCGTTTCGTTCAATTGGCCGTCCGAAAACCAAGCAATCGTAACTCTTAACAGTGCTGATGCTAAAGTAGGAAAGCCATTGTCAGCGGGCAGCGTTGCTGGCGTTAAGCGGAGGCAGGAACGACGCAAGGGCCAGTAACTGATCGGACTGCGATCAGCGTAAGCGCTGGGTTTGATAACGAATGCTGAGCTATTCTAAGGATTAGCCACCGGCACATCTGCGAATGCGCTGGTGGTCAGAGGTGGAGGCACTGGCATTTGCTTCCTTGCGTCAGGTCCCTCCACCTCGCTCCTTTCTGATTAGGGAATAATCTGAACGTGTTGCTGTAAGTCACTCGATGGATTTCCCTGTCCTTGAGACGCTATGGCATCACTGGCCCCAGATCAGGAGGCCTAATCTCGATCACAGCCACATCTACAATCGTGGTGCGTCAACGACCTGATCCCCATTCGGTTGGCCGAAGCTCGCCTGCAAGCGACTGATGATCTCGGCTTTGAGGCTCCACTCGGCAACGGTCGCTTCCTCTCTCAGCCGACGATGAAGTTCTTCGGGCAGTCGCAGACAGACCAGCCAATGTCTCGACCGCCGTTCCGTCAGGGGATTACGATTATCGGGATCGGTTGGCTTATCGTCTCAAGCCTGTAACTGCTGTCAGACTTACAAACGGATCATTAGAAACAAGGCCAGGAATCCGGTCAGCAGGACAGCCGCCGGGATGAATACGGTGAACGCCAATTCTTCGAGCCCCATCTCGCCGATACTAGCAGAAAAGTAAAATATGCCTACCGTTGATACCGCTCTGATTGTTCTTGCCGGGATCGCTTTGTTCGCGGCGTTTGTAAATGGCGCCATCGGCTATGGGTTTTCCTCGCTCACCGTGCCGGTCGCGCTCCTTTTTTATACAAATCGCATCCTGAATCCTGCCGTCGTTGTGATCGAGGTCTTCATTAACGTCTACGTCCTATTCATCAATCGGGACGGCGTTCCGGCTGTACTGAAAAGGGTGTTTCCTATTCTAATCGGGCTGCTGCCCGGCATCGCAATCGGAGCCATTATTGTTGCTTCGGTTCACCCCGGCTGGGTCAAACTCGGCACCTACACGGTTATTCTGCCCCTCATCCTGATCCAGGCAGCCGGTTGGCGCAGGCCGATTCGCTCGGCATGGACAATCGGTCTCCCTTTTGGAACGGCGCTGGGCGTCTTGTATTCGGTAACGACCATCTCAGGCCCCCCCTTAGCGATTTTGTTTAATAACCAGGGTCTCGTCAAAACTGAGTTTCGAGCGGGCCTCGCATTGGTTCGCGTAGCTGAGTCGAGCGTGACGGCCATCGTTTATTACCACCTTGGGCTGTTTGTGGCCGAAAGCGAGAACATGTTTTTGGTTTTTATTCCAAGCGTTTTGGTTGGAATACCGCTAGGCGCCTATGTCATCCGACGGCTGGATGCCGAGACCTTTCGTCGGATATGCATGAGCTTTGATGCATGGGTCGTTGGATTCGGACTCTCCCGGGTGTTGATCGAACTAAATCTGATGGAGAGCCCGTGGGCCTACAGCGTTATGGCAATCACCATCCTGATAGACGCCTATTTGCTGTACATATTTTTCACAGTACAGAAAACGGCGACCTCCGCCGACCGGGGCAGGCCGGATGATCCGCTTCTTCGGACATGACAGAACTTTTCCCGCAACCGGCCGGACGATTCGCCGAGCGTGCTCGCTATCGCCGACGAAGCGATCGAGCGAAGATGCCCTTTGCTGCGGGGCGCAAGTCCGGATGGCACGGAGCTGCCGATTCCGGTGTCCGCTCTTCGGTCGCTAACGGGGGTAAAGCGGACAACCCTGACTTGATGCTCGCCAATCCGCTATGCTGCCACTCTGGCTAGGGTCAGCGGATGCCATTCGATCGGCTTGGAAGGCGCGAGTTCATCACGCTGCTCGGCGGCACAGCGGTTGCGTGGCCGCTTGCGGCGCATGCGCAGCAGTCGGCGAGGCTGCCGACCATCGGGTTCTTGGGTGCGAATACACCTTCCGCCCAGAGTCAATGGACCGCCGCCTTTGAGCGGCGTTTGCGCGAGCTTGGCTGGATCGAAGGTCGCAATGTCGCGATCGAGTATCGCTGGGCGGAGTCACGCTTCGAACGTTCACCCGAAATCATCGCCGAATTTATTCGACTTAAGGTCGATGTAATTGTTACGCACGGAACCGTAAACGTCGTCGCAGCGAAGGCGGCGACGTTGGTCATTCCGATCGTATTCGCAGCGGTGGCGGATCCGGTCGGCAACAACCTCGTCGCTGGTCTGGCGCGACCGGGCGGCAACGTCACTGGCCTGTCGGCCCAGATACCCGATCTTGCCGGCAAGCGTCTCGAACTCTTGCGTGAAATTATCCCCGGTCTACGCCGGTTGGCGATAATGGCCAATGGCGGTAACCCCGCCGCCATGCAGGACTTGCCCGAGGTTCAAGCAATCGCGGGCCCACTCGGCCTTGAGGTCATCACGCGCGATGTCCGGCGTGCGGAGGATATCGCGCCCGCGTTTGATTCGCTCAAGGGCCGCGTAGAGGCACTTTATGTTCCGCCCGACCCGCTCTTCACCACCAACCGGGTTCGGTTCAACACTTTGGCGCTGAACGCGCGATTGCCGACGATGCACGGTACTCGCGAGCAGGTCGACGCGGGAGGCCTGATGTCCTATGGGTCAAACCAGACGGACCTGTTCCGGCGCGCCGGTGACTATGTCGACAAAATTCTGCGCGGAGCGAAGCCAGGCGACTTGCCGGTCGAGCAGCCGACCAAGTTCGATCTCATCATCAATCTGACGGCCGCCAAGTTGCTCGGTCTTGAAATTCCTCCGACGTTGCTCGCCCGCGCCGACGAGGTGATCGAATAGGCCGAATATCGGCTTGTGGGAGCATCGCGACGAATGTGACAGCGGAGGAAAATCATGTCACCCATCTCTTACGGAAGTGGCATTGGACGGCGCGACTTTTTTTGCAGTGGCGGATCGGCGATTTTTGGCAGCCTCGTCGCCGCACTGTTGGGAGGCGCTAAGCCGGCACGAGCGCAGACAATCTCCGGCAACGTACCCGAGGTCGACCGAGCCACCGTTCGCGTAGTGACCGATAATTACCACTTCGCCCTCAGCCCAAGCGGCAAGATCGGCGATGTTGAGGTTGGGCGGGTTGTATTTCCGTTATCGGACCAGCCGCCGGAAAAGGTGTTGCTGAGCGAATTCGGCCTCTCGATGCACCTTGAGACCCAGCGCGGGAACGAGACGCGAAACGTTCTGATCGACTTCGGCTATTCCTCACCGACACTGCTTAACAACCTTGACATCCTCGGCATCGATCCGGCCAAGCTCGACGCCATGGTGTTAAGTCACGGCCATTACGATCACTTCGGCGGGATGGTTGGATTCCTCAGGGCGACCCAGGGAAAGCGCAAGCCGAAGCTGCCGCTCTATATCGGCGGCGAGGAATGCTTCTGTTCACGTCAGTTTACTGCCGGACCGACACCACTCAATTTTGGCGCACTCGATCGCAAGGCAATCGCGGAGGCGGATCTGGTCGTCACTACTGCCGAAGGACCGGCGGTGATCGCCGATCATGCCTTCGTCACAGGTCACATCCCGCGGGCGACGTTCGAAAGGGTGCTATCGCCAACCCGGATGAAAGTCGGAGTCGACAACGGTCTCGGCTGCTTCCCCGACAAGATGCCGGTGGACCGCCGTCCGATCGATTGGGCTCCGGACGAGTTCGACCACGAGATTTCGACCTGTGTCAACGTCAAGGGACGCGGACTGGTGGTCATGACCTCCTGCGGGCACCGCGGCGTGGTGAACTCGGTGAAGCAAGCGATGACGGTGTCGGCCCTGCAAAAGGTCCACGCGGTCCTCGGAGGTTTCCATTTGGCGCCGCATAACGAGGACTATGTCCGGCAGACCATCAAGGGACTGGTCGATCTCGACATCGACCATATCGTCCCGATGCATTGCACGGGCGAACCATTCTACGAGATTCTCAAGGCAGAATTGCCGAAGAAGGTGATCCGGTCATACACCGGCACTAAGCTCGTGTTCGGCGCCTGACAGCAGCCGCTGCCGCTGTTTTCGGGCCCGGAGATTCCGATCGCGGCGGGCGACCACGATCAGGGATGCCTTTGAGCCCAAGCGAGCTGCCGCCGCGCCGCAATCGCAGCCTCGCTTTTGCGGCTCTCCTACAGGTTTCTCGAAGCACGCGGAGCACTGCATGAGACCATCCTTGACGACTGAAGGGGCCCGGCGAAAAGTCACCTGTCCGGAGAACCGCATGGCCGCACTCGGGACTAACAGCCGATCGGTGAGCGAGGCTGGGATGGTTGGGGTGGTGGATCTGGTCTGATGCGGAAAACCTATGGACCGGGATATCCGCGCACGTTGGGCGCGCTGATGGCATGGTCCGGGCTGGACCCGGAGGCACCGGCGGTGACCGACGCCGCCGGCACGCTGGACCGGCGCGCCTTCCAAAACCGCGTGCTGCGCTTGGCCGCAGGGCTGCGCAGAGGGGGTGTGGGTTCGGGCTCTCGGGTGGCGCTGTGGCTGCCGAACGGGAGCGGCTACCTCGCCGCAATCTTTGCCTGCGCTCGGCTTGGTGCGCTTGCCATCCATATCAATACACGCTTTCGGAAGGCGGAAGTGGGCAACCTGCTGCGTCGGTCGCGCGCAGTCGCTCTGGTGACACAATGGGGATTTCCGCCCGTCGATTTCTCGGCGATTTTCGCCGCCCTGCCCGTGGAGGATCGCGCCGGGCTGGGCTGCGTGCTTGGACTGCAGCTGCCTCCGGGCATGACGCAGCTCGCTGGCCTGCCGGTATTGTCGCTGGATGGTGACGCAGCCGACGCTGGGCCGGACGAAGCGGCTGGGGAGAAGCCGTGCCTGACATTCACCACCTCGGGCACCACCGGTGGGCCAAAACTGGTCCTGCACGATCAACAAGCCATCGCCGGGCATGCCGCCGACGTCGCGCGTCATATCGGACTGGGTGCGCCGGATGCAGTTCTACTCGCGGCGGTGCCATTCTGCGGCACGTTCGGCAATGCCGCGGCGATGGCCGCGATCGCCGGCGGCGCGCATGTCGTGTGCCTCGCACAGTTCGACGCTCAGGCAGCGGTCAGGCTGATCCGTCAGCACCGGGTCACCCACGTGATCGGCGGCGACGATATGTTCGGCCGCATCGCGGCTGCGTCCGGCGGGCGTCGGTTCGACTCGGTGCGCTTCTCGGGTTTCGCCGCGTTCTACTCCAGCGCCGCCGCCTCAATCGCCGCAGCGGAGGCGGCGGGCATGCAGCCGCATGGCCTCTACGGCAGTTCGGAGGTGCAGGCGTTGTTCTCGGTCTCGGAGGGCGAGAACCGCCTGCTCGGTGGGGGCGTACCCGTGAGCATTCAGGCGCGGCTTGCGGTACTCGATCCGAAGACCGGCAACACGCTGCCATCCGGCGCGTCCGGCGAGCTATGGATCGATGCACCGTCTCGCTTCATCGAGTATCTGGAAGATCCGGCGGCAACCGAACGGGCGATCGACACTGATGGCATGTTCCGCACCGGTGATCTCGCCCGGTTGGCCGGCACTAGCTTCGTCTATGAGGCGCGGATTGGCGATGCCATGCGCCTCGGTGGATTCCTGGTTAGCCCCGAGGAAATCGAGGCTGTCATTCAGGCGCACCCTGGCGTGGCGGGTGTACAGGTGGTGGCCTCAAGGGGAGGGGCCGATCCCGTGCCGGTGGCCTTCGTTCGGCCGGCCGCCGGGACGGAGCTGGACGAGACGGCCTTGCGGGCGCGTTGCCTGGAACAGTTGGCGCGGTTCAAGGTCCCGGAGCGGATCGTGGTGGTGGAAGCGTTCCCGATCGTCGACAGCCCGAACGGCCCTAAAGTGCAGAGGGTACGCCTACGCGAGATGGCCGAGCTGCTATTGCGGGAACAGCGGCACAACCAGTTACGCGATGTCCCTATAGGATTGTCGCAAAGCTAGCCGTTAAAGTTGGTTGTTCAGGAGTATGCGGCTGGCGTCCCTAGAGACCCGGCCGTCGGGAGGTGACGATGAAGAGATCAGCTGCTATCGCGACCGCCGCCGCGCTGCTGCTCGCGTGCGCATTCGCTGCACAGGCCCAGGAAAAGGTTTCCGACGGAGTGGTGAAAATCGGCATGCTCGAGGACATGTCGAGCATCTACGCGGATATCACCGGCGTCGGCGCGGTAACCGCCGCCAAGATGGCGGTGGAAGATTTCGGCGGAAAAGTGCTGGGCAAGCCGATCGAAGTCATCGCCGCGGACCATCAGAACAAGCCGGATATTCTTTCGGCCACGGCCCGGGAATGGTTCGACACCCAGCACGTCGACGCGCTCTTGGATGTCGCCGCCTCGGCGACCGCGCTCGCCGCTATCGAGCTCGCCAAGGCCAAGAACAAGATCGTCGTCCTCAATGGACCGGGCGCGACGCGCATCACCAACGAGGCATGTACGCCGGTCTCCATCCACTACACCTATGATAATTACGCGCTCTCCCATGGCACCGGAGCCGCCATCGTCAAAGCAGGCTACGACACTTGGTTCTTCCTTACCGCCGATTATGCCTTCGGCCACGACCTTGAGGCGGTCACGGCCGCCGTCGTCAGAACGGGTGGCGGGAAGGTGCTCGGCAGCGTGCGGATCCCAATCAATACTCTGGATTTCTCCTCGGCGCTGCTGCAGGCGCAATCCTCCAAAGCCAAGGTGATAGGGCTCGCAAACGCCGGCGCCGACACCACCAATTCCATCAAGCAGGCGGCCGAGTTCGGCATCGTGCGCGGCGGGCAGAAACTGGCGGGATTGCTCGTCTTCATCAACGACATCAACACCCTTGGCCTGGAGGCGGCCCAAGGCATGCTGCTTACCAACGCCTTCTACTGGGACCGAAATGAGGAGTCGCGCGCCTGGGCGCAGCGCTATTTCCAGCGCATGAACAAGATGCCGAACATGACGCAGGCTGGGATCTATTCGGCCACCACGCACTATCTCAAAGCCGTGGAGGCCGCCGGTACGGACGCGACCCAGCCGGTGATGGAGAAGATGCGCTCAACACCGATCAACGACTTCTTCGTCAAGAACGGAAAGATCCGAGAGGACGGCCGGATGGTGCACGAGATGTACTTGTACGAGGTCAAGAAGCCTGCGGAATCCAAGGGGGCATGGGATTATTACAAGCTTGTCGCCACGATCCCGGCGGACCAGGCATTCCAGCCGTTGTCGGAATCCAAATGCCCGCTAGTGAAGAAGGCGCAGTAAGCGTAGACTTTTGGTGCGGCCGCATAACCCGTCGGGCGATTCGTGCGCAGCCTTACAGCGTGGTCTGCGTGCCAAGGATCACTGTGGCTTGGGAGGAGAAAACCCCGCCGTTGCCGTGCGCCAGCGCAACTTCGCAATTTTTCACCTGACGCGCGCCGCACTCGCCGCGCAGTTGACGCACCGCTTCGGTCAAAAGGAACAGACCGTACATGCCCGGGTGACAATACGACAGTCCGCCACCATTGGTGTTGACTGCGAGGCTGCCGTTGGAACCGATGCGCCCGCCGCTCACGAAAGCACCGCCCTCGCCTTTCTTGCAAAAGCCGAGGTCCTCCAAGAACAGGATGGTGTTGATAGTGAAGGCGTCATAGAGCTCGACGGCGTCGATGTCGGCCGGGCCGAGCTTGGCCATTGCGTAAGCGGCCTTTCCAGCGGTCAGCGCGCCGGTCACCGTGAGGTCCGGCATGCTGGAAATGCTGGCGTGGGTAACCGACTGGCCGCAGCCCAGCACATAGGCGGGCGCCTTCCTGAGTGATTTGGCGCGTTCAGCCGATGTGACGACGATCGCGCCCCCTCCATCGGTGACTAGGCAGCAGTCCCGCACCGTGAACGGATAGCTCACCATGCGTGACGAAAGCACGCCCTCGATGGTCAGCGGCTTCTTCTCCCACGCAGCCGGGTTAAGCAACGCCCATTCGCGCGCTGCCACCGCGACGGCAGCAAGCTGCTCGCGGGTTGTGCCGAACTCATGAATGTGTCGCGAAGCGGCGAGCGCATAGGCACTGGCCGGTAGGAATGGCTTGAAGGGCGTTTCGTAGGGATTGACCTCGCGCACAGACGCCTGCTTGCGGCCGACGCTGCGTTGGGTGCTGCCGTAGGCAATGACAGCGACGTTGCAGAGACCAAGCCCAATCGCGCCCATGGCATGGGCCACGTGATATTCGAACGACGAACCTCCGACGATGGTCGAGCCGAGGAATGACGGATTGACGCCGAGATATTCAGCGAGCGCGAGGACGGACAGGCGGCTCTGGGTAGTTGCCGAAAATAGGCCGTCGACGTCCTTCAAGTTCAGACCGCAATCGTCGAGCGCCCGCTTGGCGCCTTGCGCCATCAGGTCGATGACGGACATTCCGTCCGCCACTTCGCCAAGGTCGGATTCAGCCACCCCGACAATCGCCGCGCTGCCTCGCTTGAGCCCGTCCATCACGCCCCCTCCACGGGAGCAAAGACGGGCTGTGGCGGCTCCTCGCCGCCAGGCTGATGCACGCGAAAGTGTACGCGCTGCCCGATGCGTACCTGCTCCGGCGCGATGTCTTCCACCCGGCTCATCAGGCGGAAGCCTTCGTCGCAATCGATCAACGCAACATTGAACGGCTTGCCCTCGATGGGATGCACGACCGTGGTGGCGTAGACCGTTCCGAGCCCTTTACTGATGCGCCATTCTAGCCGATCACTGCCAGTGAAGGGACAAAGCATGCGCGGGTAAAAGACGGCGCGTCCCGCCTCGGGGCTGAACTGATAGGCCAGCTCACCGCGCGCGAGATGATCGAGATAGGTCTTGAGCGGGGGGTCCTGGTTGCTCGGCATGCGTGTCAGTATCCCGAGATTACAGCCGAAAAGGTTTTGTAGCGCTGTAGCAACGGGGCGATCAACTGTGGTTTGTAATTCTCACGCTCGCGCGACCACAATCGTGCAACTGCCGGCGAGTTGTTCAAGATGATGATCGGTATCAACATGGTGCATGTGCCCTATCGCGGCGGCGGCCCCGCACTGACCGAGTCGTGCCAAATTCGGACAACAGGCTTGGCCCCGGAGAAACGTCACCGCAACGCAGCGATTATGCCTGCTCCTGGAGGACGTCCGCGACTGAATGTGCTCACCGCGAACCTGACCGGTTTCGACCCATCTCGAACATCGGCCGTCACCCAACCAGATATGCCCGAGGCCACTCGCGTCCGTCTTCCAAAGCGCTGGTCTTCGCCATTACGATGCCTTCTCCCGAGCCGGAGCCCCGCGAAACTGATATTCAGGCTCAGAGGACCGCCTCGGCGATCACCCGCAGCGCTTCCGTGTTGACGTTGCCGCTGAGCAGCATGGAATCGACGTGCCGCTGTTTCCCCGCATCCTTCCAAGCCTGCAGCCGGTCGCGAATGCGATCAGCCGAACCCACGAACGCAATCTCATCGACCAGAGCATCGGGCACAGCGGCTACCGCCTCCGCCTTGCGGCCGGCGAGGAAAGCATCTTGGATCCGAATTGCCGCCGCCTCGTACCCCAGGCGCTTTGCAGCGTCATTGTAGAAATTCTTGTCGCGGGCGCCCATGCCGCCGATATAGAGCGCCAGGTTCTGTTTGATCGGTAGGCGGGCCTCATCGAGGTCGTCACCCATCGAGATCGGCACGAATGGGCAGACATCGTAAGTCGCCAGGCTCTTTTGATTGCCGCTCTTGGCGAAGCCAGCGTTGAGGTGCGGCTCGAACAGCTCGAAGCGTTGCGGGTTCATAAATCTAGGGAACATGCCATCCGCTACCTCGGCGGAATTGCGGATGCTCGCTGGTGCGATACTGGCGGTATATATCTTCATCTTTGGATTGCCGTGCATGATGCTCTTCAGCGGCTTGCCAAGTCCGGTCGCGCCCGGACCGGCGAAGGGGATCTGGTAGTGCTCGCCTGCGTAGGTCAGCGGCTCATTGCGCTCGAGTATCTTGCGGATGATTTCAATGTACTCGCGGGTGCGCAGGAGTGGCTTGCCGTAAGCGACACCGTGCCAGCCCTCCACCACCTGTGGGCCGGACGGCCCGATACCAAGGACAAAGCGACCGCCTGAGAGCGCATCGAGCGTCATCGCAGTCATCGCCGTCATGGCGGGCGTGCGTGCCGGCATCTGCATTATCGCAGTGCCTACCTTGATCCTCGTCGTCCGCGCCAGCACCCACGCGGCGGGGGTGACGGCGTCCGAACCATAAGCCTCCGAGGTCCAGACCGAATCAAAGCCTAGTCGCTCGGCTTCCAGCACGCGGTCGATAGGCAATGACATATCGGCACCGGAATAGGGGAGCACGATACCGAGTTTCATGATGTTATCCGTTTGATCTTGGCACTGACGTAAACCGAACCATCGTGAGGCCTCACGGCCCGACCGACGCAAAGAGCTATTGCAAACGTCTGTCGGATTCGGATCCGTCGCGGGCTCTGTGGGATAATGCGTCGGTCGGCGTCACGCAACGTGTCACCGCATCCGGTCGGCCAGCGGCAAATGCTTCCGTCAACAAGGACTCCGCTATATTGCTGACCGCTTTGGCCATGCACGAGCACCTCGCGATAGGCAGGACTGTCGTACCAAGCCCTTGCGGCAGCCAGAGGGGTCTGTGGCCTAGTTGGCAGCGCACCGGAAGACAGCGACCTACGGGCCGGGCCGACCCATGTCCGCAGTTGGGAGTCGAACGGACTAAGCGCGGACGTCGCCTTTGGGCCGTTCATGACCCGAACCGGTCATTGTCCAGGTTCTACGACCGCGCCGCAAAATGACCACCGTGCCATCACAGGCGTGATAATCTCAACCGAGTTTGGCTGGGTCATTCGCCTGGAAGGCCTACATGAGGCGGCGCGAGTTCATCACGCTTATCGGCGGGGCGGCGGCGTGGCCGCTCGCGGCGCGCGCGCAGCAGCCGGGCGAGCGAGTGCGGCGCATCGGCTGCTGATTGCCAATGGCCCTGCTCGCGACCAATCATTTTTTCTGCGTTTGCTGCTGGAGAACCCTTTCGCCGCGCAGCGTATGCTCGCGCAGCGACTCGTAGATGGGCGCATTGCGCAGCAGGGTCGGCACCAGCATGGCAGCAAAGCATGCTACGAGCATCGGCAGTAACATCGTCACATTGGCGGTCATCTCAGTAACGAGCACAATACCGGTCAGCGGGGCGCGCACTACGCCGGTGAAGAAGGCGGCCATCCCGACGACGGCAAATCCTTCTGCCTGAATGTCCAGGTCAGGGAATGCCAACCGGCAGAGAAGTCCGAGGAACAAGCCGAGCTGCGCGCCAAGCGCGAGCATGGGTGCGAACAGCCCGCCCGGAGTTCCGGCGGCGTATGATACCGTGCCGAGCCCGAAGCGGAGTAGAAAAACCAACGGAAGCACGGAGAGCGTCTCCGCCCCGACGAGCGAGCGCTGGGTGATCGCATCGCCTCCGCCGACCACGCTCGGGGCGAACCATGCGAGTGTCCCGACCGCCGCGCCGATCAGCCCCGCGCGCAGTTCCACGGATAATCGACCCAACCGCTCCGCTGCCGCGATGGTTTCGAGTAGTGCGCGGTTGTAGGCGATTGCCGCGAGACCAGCCACAGCACCCAGCACGAAGAAGAGCGGCGTCGCTTCGACGCTGGCATAGGCAAGCGCATCGACATGGAAATCAGGCGCATCACCGAGAAACATGCGCGCCACCGCGATGGCCGTCGCCGATGCACCGAGCGCCGCGACCGCGATACGGAGCTCGAACCGCCGCACAAGCTCCTCCAGCACGAAAACCGCGCCCGCCATCGGTGCGTTGAAGGCGGTGGCAAGGCCGGCACCCGCACCGGCCGCAAGCAGCACCCTGCAATCTGGCCACTTGCGGCGGCAGGCTTTTCCGACAAGGTGGGCAACGCTCGTCCCCATCTGCACGCTCGGGCCTTCGCGACCGAGCGCAAGCCCGGAGCCGATTGCGAGCACACCGCCGCAGAATTTCACCCAGATGAGGTGAAACGGCGCTTGCGGGATTTCCTCGTTCAGCACGGCCTCGACATGGGGGATGCCGCTTCCCGATGCCTGAGGAGAGAATCGGCGGACCAGCCAGGCCGCTATCAAGGCCGCGGCAGCACAAGTCACCACAACGATCAAAAATCCTGCAAGCTTTTCGCCCTGTGCCCAAGCGACCAGCGCATCACGCAAACGGTCCGCTTGTTGGAGCGTAAGCCGGAAGATCACTCCCACAAGCCCCGCTGCCGCGCCGACGATGAGCGCCAGTAGCGCGAGCACGAGCAGGCTGCCGTGGCCCTCCGCGGCGTATGACGTGTTGGTCATCGGGGGGCGTAAATCGTGGCAAGAAGGCGCGACAACCGCCGCGCGTTCAATTGTAGGCCGCTGAGGCGAGGGGATGGCCGTGCAAACCCCAGAGGAACGCCGATGCCGCGCTGCACATTGATGACTGATTCTCGATCGATCTCAGCGAACCGATTTTGCGGCAGAGCACCATTCATCAGAAACTCAGCCAGGGCGTTCATGGTCGTCGCGTGAGCAGTCACGCTCGGCGGAGGCCCCGATCACTTGCATTGCCGATTTTGGCGCGCCCGCTGCGAGCGGCCATGCTGCCGCGCCGCCAATGAGCGTGATGAACGCGCGCCGGTCGCGGCAGGGACGCCCTTTACTGGGCGCCCCCCGCGCAGATCCGTACAGGCGGCTTTCCCGCATACGGCTCTTACCTCGGGTCATAACGGCAAATGTTTGCCGTATGCGTTCCAGCGGCATCCTGTACCTAATGCGGCGTGGGCGGTATCATCAGGTTAGTTGGCAAAATAGCTCCGTTTTGCGGAGCCAGGAAGCGGCTCGGACTTTGGCAGGCCCCAAGTGCTAGAAATAGGACAAAGAGAAGCAGCAATTTCATGTTCGGGTCCTTCGCGTCACCAAGCAAACGGCGCGCCCGCCTGATCTCTTCGCTCATGGTCCTAATGGCAACGGCGGGATGTGGCCGAGCGTGCGCAGTTTCGCGGCGCTGCCGGGATCGGGTTTCACGATCACCATGCCTCCCTCCTCCGGCGTCACCCCGGTCAACGGCAGGATGTTGGCGCCCTGCGTCACCACCACAAGCGTGCCGGGTTCCGTCCACGCCGCTACGATCGCGCGCGCCCCCGCCGTCAATTCGCCGACGCGGTCGCGCAACGTGAAGGCGTTGTTGAAGGTCGGGGAGAGCTCGACCGGACCAAGGTCCATCAACGCCGCCGTCTCTTGGCACCGGCACCATTGCGAACTCATGAGCTTGCCGACGGCAACCTCCTCGCTGCGAAACTGCTCGCCGAGGCGGCGGGCCTCGGCGCGGCCCTTGTCGGTGAGATTGCGTTGGGTCGCGCAGTCGTCGAGCCGGAACCCGGGCGGATCCCCGGCTCCGCCAGCAGTCGCGCCGTGCCGCACGAGCGCAACGTGCCCGCCGGCGCGCAAGGCGGCCCACAGGGTCGCGGCGTCTTCCGGGGCAACGGCATCTTCCGCCACAGCGGCCGACGAGACCCACAGGACGAGCAGCACGATAGGCAAGACGCGCATCGGCTCCGCTGCATTCAAGCCCGCCCCGTTGCAATCTTAGCCGCGATCGGGTTGACCGGCCCATCACGAGCGCGTCAGCAGGCGCATCGGCGGTGCTCGGCCGTCATTGCCAGGCTGGCATCCATCCGGTACGCACCCCAATGCGCATACCGGATCTGGTTCTGACGACGAACGGGCCCCCATGGATAGCGAACAGCTGCGAGCACATCTCGCGCAGGCGGAACAGCACGTTGCCGAATGTAGGGGTCACATTGCCCGTCAACGGCAGGTCGTCGAACAGCTATCGCTGAAGGACGAGTCGCGCGAAGAAGCGGTGGTGATGCTCACGATCCTCGAGGACAGCCTGCGCATCTTAGGCCATATGTCCCGAACGCGGGACCGGCGCCGCAGGCCATGCAGCTGCATCTTGACGAAATCGCAACCAAGGTCACTGCGGGCGCGCATGCGATCGTCCTCCTCGATCAAGCCGGCTGGCATGGCGCCAAGGCTCTCAAGGTGCCGAGCAATATCTCGCTCTTGCTGTTGCCGCCACGCGCTCACGAACTCAACGGCTAGGAAAATGTTTGGCAGTTCATGCGCCAGAATTGGTTGTCAAACCGGATCTTCAAATCCTTCGACGATATCGTCGACCACTGCTGCTACGCCTGGAACTCGCTCATCGATCAGCCCTGGAAGATCATGTCCATCGCGCGCCGCGATTGGGCGAGCGTGGGTTGCTCAATGTGAGGATTGGTATAATACATCTAAGCCGGGATTCCCCGGATGACTCCCGAACTGGCGTAAATATTCGCGCTTTTCCGGCCTTGCAGCAAGACTGACGCGAGGTGTGGATGGCTACCAGCAGCGCGGGCATCCCCCGGCACACGGCCGGGGCTTTCTCTACGCTTAGGCCGGGAGAGCGCGAAAAGATGCCCCGGCCAGGTTTTGAGGGGCCGGCCGGCAATCTTGGCAACTTTCTCCGCACGCTTGCAACACCGGAGCCGATCAAGGACTGGTCGCTGACGAGCTTGAAGGAGAAGCTGATCAAGATCGGCGCGAAGGTGGTGAGCCACGGACGCTACGTCGTCTTCCAAATGGCGGAGGTCGCCATCCCACGACAAATGTTCCAGGAGATTCTGCGGCTGATCGGGGAACTACGGCCGCAACCACCACCCGCGCCAGCATGAAGCGTTTGATTGTCACGCGTTCAAGCGCAATCGACAGGAGGAATGCGTCCAGATGCCAGTGAAAATAGCCAGATCAGGCCCGGTTCCGGTGGAACCGCGGTTCCCGTTCACGTCACCGTGCACCACCGACAATCAGTTCGTCGCTTGCAATCCGGCGGTAAGCCACCACGTGCCGAGGGCACATGAGCGACCAGCTTGGCCGCATCTCCATTGCAGACAGCAGGAGAGCGTACCATGGCGGAACATAACGCCAATCAAGATAGTGCGATTTCGGACAGTCTGCATCCGCTCGTCAACATGGCGATCATAGGCTTTGTGTTCATATTCGTCGCAGCGGTGTGGATGTTCTTCGACAGCGACCCTACGAGGCGTGGCTGGATGTCGTGGTCACCGGCCTGTTCGTCATCGCCATCGCCATTCCCGCGCTGTTGTGGCTAACCTGGCGCCGGAACGCGGACGACGCGAGGGACGACAATCATCTTAGTTTTCGCGATTGGTCCGTGGGCGATTTCAATACCTTGACCGGTCCCGTGAAAGGGGCGAACGCGGCCGCCGAAGTCCTGCTGCCGATCGCTGCAGTCGCCGTCGGGATGACGATGCTGGGATTGGTGTTCCACATCATCGCGAGCGGCGCCGCTTGATACTCTGCGCCGAGAATGCGCGGGGTCACTGGCGAGCAACTCAAGCCATTTGCCGTTGTATTCGCGCTATCGCCCAGCGTACAGACGTACCTCTAAGCTAAAGGAGAAAACATCATGGCCTACGTCGATGGATTTGTTGCAGCCGTGCCCACTGCGAATCGCCAAATCTACAAGAAGCATGCAGAAAGGGCTGCCGTCGTCTTTAAGGAACACGGCGCGATGAAACTCGTGGAGTGTTGGGGCGACGACGTACCGGATGGCAAACTCACGTCGTTTCCCATGGCGGTCAAGCGCAAGGATGACGAGACGGTTGTCTTCTCCTGGATCATGTGGCCTTCGCGCAAGGTGCGTGATGAGGGCATGAAGAAGGTCATGGCCGACCCACGCTTGCAACCGGACACGAATCCGATGCCCTTTGACGGAAAACGCATGATCTACGGTGGCTTCGAAATGATCGTGGAGGCATGAGCAGCTGCGGCGTGTGACCGAGGACTTGGCTGGCGATCGCCGCCCCCAAAGCCTCGGATGGCCCGCATCAATGTTGCGCGCTCGGATGCGGAAAATCGTTTTGCAACATGGGGTAATTCCGGGATCGTGCCATACGAAGGCACAGGGAATCAGCTCTCCAAGAGCGCATGAGGCCATCCTGATGTGGCCTCGCAAAGATGGAGAGCAACAATGGTGCACTATGTTGGACTGGACGTGTCAGGCGTAGTCGATTCCGAGCCTGAGGCGATCGCCGTGTTCGTGAGATTGAACGCACCGGGAGCGGTACGGATCGGCCTTGAGACAGGACCGACGGCCACATGGCTGTGGACCGAGCTCAAACAACTTGGCCTGCCGGTGATCTGTATCGACGCGCGCCGCCGCGTAACTCGCAATAAGGAGATCACAGAGTTCCCGCACGGGCGCGAAAAGACGTCCCTGCCGGGACGATGGCGGTGGTGAGATCGCCAGATTTTTTGCGAGCTCTCATCAGAGAGACTGCGCTTGCAACATTGATCCACCAGCGTCGTACCGCGTCGGGGCCTGACGCCCGAAGCGCCTCTTCTTCGCTGACGCGAGGTGGCGCAGGTGCTCCTGCAACACGCGCGAACGCCGTCAGCCAAGTGCTGAGGCGACGGGTTTCCGTCGACGATGTTGTACGCTCCCGGCGGGCACTCCAGCGCGGCAGTGCTATGCACGAAGCTGTAGACGCCCTGGCCCTCACCGATAATCGGAACCTGCTGTTGCCGCACCTGATCACCAATATCGCCCTCGCGCATATACCAGGTGCCGGGGCCGTAGAAGAATCCGTAACGTAGCGCGACGAACTCGATTCCCGGGGTCGCCGATGCGCGCGCTTCCAATTCCAGGTAGGTGCGGGCGCTGGCCTCGACTCCCGGGGACGCGCTGGAGATGAACGGGACGGACCGTGGGGTCGGATCCGTCCGACGGCGGCCTTCACCGCAGCGGCATCCAGTGCGTCGGCGATGACCGGCTCCGCGCCAATTTCCTTCAACGGGGGTGCGGAATCGGGCGATCGCGTAAGTGCGCATACCTCATGCTGGTTCGCTCTCAGGCGACGAACCAGCGGCCGGCCGATCGCACCGCTCGCACCGGCGATCAGAATTCTCATCGCGCTTTCCTATTCAGCTCGCCTTGCGGCCACTCGCGAGCTTTTCGATCTTCTGTCCTTTCTTGAGCAGGTCGCGCGTGAGCATGGAGACGCCTGCTCATCGTCCTACTCCGTCGATGTCGGTCTTACTTGAGAGGGGTGGTCAGGTTTTTGTCGTCGGTGTCGACGACAAAAACCGCGAGCAGCTTTGCCGGCGCGGTCGTGCTTGCATTCCGGCTGACGCGATGGATGGAGCCCGGCGTCTCGTGCCAACTTTCGCCCGCGCGGGCGGCGGCAAGTCGCAGCTGGCGGAAGCGGACTTTGCAGGTGTGCGGCTCTCGTGGTCAATTTCAAGATGGTCATCTATCCTGATTCCTCTCTGCGCGGCGCCATCGTTCGCGCCGGAGGACGCTAGGAGGATACCATGTCGATCATTCGCCTCATTCATATCAAGATCGATCCGTCGGAGACCGAGACCGCGGAGCGCATCTGGAAGACTGAATGCGCCACCTTGATGATTTCGCAAAAGGGTTGCATCTCCGAGAAGCTGTTGCGCGCGCGGGAGCGCGGCGAGTTCATCTCTTACTCCGAATGGGAGACGGAGGCGGACATCGAGCGCTATACGAACAGCGCAGCCCACAAGCAGATCGTCAGCCACACGCGCAGCGTGAAGGGGGCCAGCGCGGTGGTCAAGCTGTATGATCTGGTGAATTGAGCATCAATCGAAGCTGGCGGAAACGTTCTCCAGAGCGCAAAAGGCGTGTGCTCGACCGTCAAACTGAGATAGTCCGAGCCGACCGGACACGGTCGGCGCTCCTGCTGCTGCGCGCGCGCCGCCAGCGGCCAGGCTGCCGCCGCGCCGCCGAGCAGCGTGATGAACTCGCGCCGCCTCACTCGATCACCTCGTCGGCGCGGGCGAGCAGTGTCGGCGGCACTTCGAGGCCGAGCGCCTTGGCGGTCCCGAGATTGATGACCAACTCGAATCGGGTTGGCAGCTCGACCGGGAGGTCGGCGGCTTTGGTGCCACGCAGAATGCGGTCCACGTAACGTGCCAGCGACCGATAGATCTCCGGCACGTTTGGGCCGTATGTGAGCAGCAATCCGTTTCGGGCAAAGGAACCCCAGCCGGACACCGAGGGCAACCTGGCCTGGGAAGCGAATCGAGCGATTCGGTCACTGACTGCGAACATTGCCGCGTCGGGAAAAACAACCAGTGCGTCGCAGCGGGCCTGGAGGACGGCCTGGAAAATCTCGTCCATTTTAGTCAGGTCCGGCGTCGGAAAATAAGAAAGCCGCATGTTGAGCTTGCCGATAACGTCTTGCGTAGCCTGACGCTCCCGGTGTTCACCCGGGTGCTGCGGCCGTGCCAGCACCGCGACGTGCCGAACTTGCGGCACCCACTCTTTGAGCAGCTCGATGCGTTTGCCCACGAGATCGAATGCCAGATAACTCATGCCCGTAAGATTTCCGCCTGGCCGGGCGAAGCTGTTTACGAATTTAGCGTCCACCGGGTCGCCGCTAACTCCGAATACGACGGAGGCTGCAGTGTTGAGCGACCGCACGGCGTATATCGTAAGCTCCTGCGTGACGATCACCTCGGGATTGAACGTGGCGAGTGTGCGCGCCACGGCATCCATGTCCTGCTGCCCTGTCGCCCAGTACATACCGATCGTCAGATTGCGGCCGTCGATCCATCCGCGCTCGCGCAGTCCGGCACGCAGCGCATCTAAATACGGCGAGGGCACGTCGGCGCGTCCAAGCCCAAACCAGGCGATGCGTCGCATTCGCTCCGGCTGCTGCGCCCGCGCCGCGAGCGGCCACGTGACCGCCGCGCCGCCGAGCAGCGTGATGAATTTCCGTCGCCTCATGGTGCCCTCAAACCGAGGACTAAACCCTACCACATTGTTGAATGAGAAGATTGTGCGTCACAGCAGAATGGGCTGCCCCACTTCCGGTTCGGGTCAAACTCGGTCGTGCCGGTGATGTCCGCTGCATGACCGCTGTTCCCCCGAAAGATGGGGTAATCGGCCTGCCAGCTTGTTGATAGCTGAAAATTAGGGTGCTGCGCTTCAGGCTTATGGTGAAACGAGGTCCGCAAGATGCCTGCTCGATCCAGGGCCATAAACCGCGCATCGCCGCGCTCGGTCGCCGCACTAGGACGACGTGTGCGGCCTGCACGAACAGCGTCCTCAAGTACTTGTTGCCGCGCTTGGAGATCTTGCCCAGGATCGTGCGATCCCCCGTCGACTCTTGCTTCGGCACGAGACCGAGCCAGGCGCCGAAGTCGCGTACCCAGCCGCAGCCCAGCAGAGTAGGCGCTGGGGGCGCGGCCGGGCCATCCCATTACCGGACATTCGGCTTGACACTCGCAAGCCAACGCTGGGCGAGACGAGCCAGCGAGCGACTCAGCTCATCGGAACCTCAAGTTCTCGCGGCTCAGCTCCTTGACCGAGCGGCAACCCATCAGCTTCATGTCGCGTTCGATTTCGCCGCGGAGGTTTCCCAACGCCCGCTCGACGCCCGCTTGGCCGGCGGCGGCAAGCGCGAAGAGATATAATCGCCCGCCCGAACACGCCTTGGCGCCGAGC
>WNGB01009904.1_pt1 | contig 22258 bp, 21 predicted proteins | sample 5400681 | NCBI WGS metagenome assembly WNGB01 (sample SAMN13153367, study PRJNA577476) | soil metagenome | isolation source: 115 cm soil or saprolite under grassland replicate 2 | place: USA:California | collected 2016-06-15
TGTCCAAGAACATCCAGATCGTGCCTGCGCTCAAGGGCCCGGTGCGCCGCATTGCGGCCGAGCACGTGATGGACTGCTACGTGATCTGGGAGTTCGGGGGAAACAAGGAAGGGGCGAAGCAGTTCCTGGTCGATCTCATCGACAATTTCTCGACCGCCTTCAACGCGAGCGAGTTTTACAACTTCCCCTGCTTCCCCACGACCGTTCCGGACATCAAGAAACGTCTGGCCAGTGATCCGAAAGCGGTACCGAACAACAAATACGCAGTTCTCGGCAACGTACTCGATTGGGCGACGAACGTCGGTTATCCGGGTTATGCCAGCGCGGCGATCGACGAAGTCTTCAACACATTCGTGCTGCCGACGATGTTCGCCAAAGCAGCGCGCGGTGAAATGAGCCCGGAAGCGGCGGTGAAAGCGGCGGATACCGAAGTGCGGCGCATATTTGCCAAGTGGAAATAGATGGCAGTCGTCGAGACCCGCAAGCTCACGAAGGTTTTCAAGCGCGGTAACGTCGGCGCCGTCGTCAATGTTGATCTGGAGAGCCGGGAGGGCGAGTTCCTCGTCCTCCTCGGCCCTTCCGGCTCGGGCAAGACCACGCTCTTGCGCATGATCGCCGGCCTCGAAGAGCCCACATCGGGCGAAATTCTCATCGGCGGCCGCGTGGTCAATGACCTCACCCCGCGAGAGCGCGGCATCGCCATGGTCTTTCAGAGCTATGCGCTCTACCCGCATCTCACCGCGTTCAACAATATTGTCTTTCCGCTGAAGGCGCAGGGTGTCGCGAAGGACGAGCGCCAGAAGCGCGCCGATTGGGCGGCGTCGCTGTTAGGCATTCAGCATCTCTTCCACCGCAAGCCCCGCGAGCTGTCGGGAGGCGAGCGGCAACGTGTGGCGCTCGCGCGTGCGATCGTGCGCGAGCCGTCACTGTTTCTTCTCGACGAGCCGCTCTCGAATCTCGACGCGAAGCTCCGTGCTTCGGCGCGTGAGGAGCTCGAGCAATTTCAGAAGCGCATCGGCACCACCGCGATTTACGTCACGCACGATCAGGTCGAAGCGATGGCCATGGGCGATCGCGTCGTCGTGATGTCGCAGGGCTCGGTGCGGCAAATCGGGACGCCGGCCGACGTGTATGACCAGCCGGCGGATACCTTTGTAGCGACGTTCCTCGGATCGCCGCCGATGAACATCGTGCCGGCAGATGGGGTGATCGTCGGCTTCCGGCCGGAGCACTTCCTCCCGCCCGGCGTGGCCGAGCGATTGGGAGAGCACGTCTCCTACCAATTCCGCGTCACGCACAGCGAGTACCTCGGCGCCGAGAGGATCCTGTATGGCATCATCGAAGGAGGTCCGTTCAAGGAGCGGAAGGTGATCTCCCGGATTCCGGCCACGCACGGGTCTGAAATTAGTGATGGTAATGTTTACACTTTTGCCATCGCCAATCGTGACTTGAAATTCTTCGATCCGAAGACGGAGAAGCGGGCTTCCGCGGCGAGGCTTCCGTTGTGAGACAGCGGTGGCTCGGCCCGGCGATGTTCATGCCGGCGATCATTTACATCGTCGCCCTGGTCGGAGTGCCGTTCCTCATGGCCTTCGTCTACAGCGTCGGCGACGTGAAAGTGGGAAGCACCGGTTATCATTTCGTCGGCGCGCAGAACTTCATCAGCATCCTGCACAATCCGACGTTCATTCGCTCGCTGGAGAATTCGTTTCTCTTCACCATCTCATCGCAGATCCTCGTGCTGATCGGTGCGAACATTCTCGCGCTGGCGCTCAAGGACGCGTTCCCCGGCCGCCGGTTCATGCGCTTCCTGATTCTTCTGCCGTGGGTCGCGCCGGTGTCGATCGGATCGATCGGCTGGAAGTGGATCCTCGACTCGCTCTACAGCGTCGTCAATTGGGTGCTGGTGCGCATGCATCTGGTGAAGCAGTTCGATACGCCGGTATGGCTTGGCGAGCCGAAGCTGGCGATGATGTCAGTGATTCTCGTGCACACGTGGCACATGCTGCCGTTTGCCACGGTCATTCTTCTGGCCGGCCTGACAGCGATTCCGAAAGACATCCCCGAGGCGGCGGCCGTCGATGGCGCGGGATTCTTCCGCACTCTGTTTCACGACAGCACGCAGGTCATTCCGACGCTCGCGTTTTTTGCCGGAATTCTCGGCTCGGATCTGGCGGAGGGCGCGGCGATCTCGATCTTCATGGTGCCGCTGCTGGTGATCGCCACGTACATGGCGCTGCGCTCCGCGCATCGCGCGGAGGTGACGTAGTGGCGCCGCGCCGCGCACGGACGTGGATCGCGGCCATCACCATCTGGGTCGTGCGCGTCGTTTTCGCGGTCATCCTCGCGTTTCCGTTCTACTGGATGCTGATTACCACGTTCAAGCGAACTTCCGATCTTTACAACCTCAAGAACAATCCGTTCATTTTCAACGAGGCGCCGACGCTCGAGCATCTGCGCCTGCTGTTTCACGAGACGTTGTTTCTCCGCTGGGTCCTCAACACTGCGTTTGCGGGGACCATCGTGGTCATCATCACGCTCTTGTTGGCCGTACCCGCCGCGTATGCGCTGGCGCGCCTGACGGGCGGGTGGGGGGCGCAACTGGGGATTGGCGTGTTTCTCACGTATCTGATTCCGCCGACGCTGCTGTTCATCCCCCTCTCGAAGATCGTGGCCACCCTGGGGCTTCAGGATTCGCTCTGGTCGATCATCGTGGTGTACCCGAGCTTCACGATCCCGTTCTCGACGTGGCTGCTGATGGGCTTTTTCAAGTCGATTCCCAAAGATCTCGAGGATGCGGCGATGGTGGACGGGCTCTCGCGCTGGGGAGCGTTTGTCAAACTGATGATCCCGATGTCCACGTCGGGAATCCTCACGGTGGTGATTTTCGCTTTTACGCTCGTGACGCAGGAGTTTGTCTACGCGCTGACGTTCATCTCCACGGCCGCTCATCAGACGGTCGGCGTCGGCGTGCCGACCTTTCTGGTGCGCGGCGACGTCTTCTACTGGGGATCGTTGATGGCCGCGTGCCTCATCACCAGCATCCCCATCGGCATTCTGTACAACATCTTCCTCGACAGATTCATCGAGGGTTTCACCGTCGGCGCGGTGAAGTAAATGGCCGCTCTCCAAACGGGGATAGGGTGGCTCGCGATGTCCTTTTTTCGTCCTGCGTTGGCAATCACACTCATTTCGTCTGTGCCGCTCTTGGCTCAGTCGAGCGACCGCGCCTGGCAGGAAGCTCTCGTCCGCGCCGACAACGAACTGAAGGCCGGACATTTCGAAGAAGCGAATCGCCGGCTCGGAAAGTTGTCGCGTGCCATTGGCGAGAAGATGGCCTCCGGCTCGGAAGCCATGTACACAGTAGCGGTCGTAGCATCATTCCGCGCGATTGCGGCGGCCGGTCGTCAAAATGTTGCGGATGCGGAGTGGTATTGGAGCGTCGCCACAAGTTTCTTCCCAAAATTCAAAGGCAGCAATCTCCGTGTGTACGGCGCGGCAGGCGAGACGGTGATGGGAATCGATGCCTCTCGTTCATGCATTCTTCAGGAACATTTTCCGCACGCGGATATCAAACCGCCGAAGGCGATTCGAAACCCGATGCCTCGGTATCCTTATCATGCGATCGAGACGGGAATCGCCGAACGGATTACCGTTCAAGTGATCATTACCGAGGCAGGCGAGACGCGTTGCCCGCAGGTCGTCGAAACGCACGATGATCCTTCGTTAGCTTGGGTTCTGCTCGAGGCGATGAAAAGCTGGCATTTCGAACCGGCGACTGTGGGCGGCAAACCCGTGCCCGTCCCTTTCAACCAGACAGTGGATTTCAGGATTCGCTACTAATAGCACTCTCAGTCCTCAGTCCTCAGTGCTCAGTGCTCACACCGACGCCAGTCCGAGGTAGCGATCGCGAACGCGCGCATCGGAGGCCAATTCGGTTGCGGCGCCGGACAGTGTGATGTGCCCGGTCTCCAGCACAAACGCGCGGTCTGCGATCGCGAGTGCGTGAAGGACGTTTTGCTCGACCAGCACGATCGTTACGCCTTGCTGCCGGATCGCCGTGAGTGAGGCGAAAACTTCGCGCAGCAGCAGCGGAGCGAGGCCGAGCGCGGGCTCATCGAGCAGCAGAAGTCGCGGCTGTGTCATGAGGCCGCGTCCGATTGCGCACATCTGCTGCTCGCCGCCCGATAGCGTTTCCGCTCTCTGCCGTGCGCGTTTTTCCAGCACAGGAAACATGCGGAACACTCGCTCGAGTGTTTCCGCGCGGCGGCGCCGGGCCGGCCGTAAGTACGCTCCCATCTCGAGATTCTCCAGCACGGTCATCGCCGGCCAGAGTTGTCGCGCTTCGGGAACGAGCACAACACCGCGGGAGACCATCTCGTTGGGCGGGAGGGCGGTTACGTCCTGGCCATCGAATGTCACTCGTCCTTTCGCCGGTCTGAGGAGGCCGGCGATCGTTCGCAGGGTGGTCGTCTTGCCGGCGCCGTTGGCGCCGATGATGGTGACGATCTCGCCTTCGTTTACCGAGAACGAGACATCCCACAGCGCCTGAGCGTTTCCGTAGAAAACATCGATCCCTTGCACTGCGAGCATGGCTAATCTTCCTCGCGCGGCGCTTCGTCTCCGAGATACGCATGGACCACTGCAGGATCGCGCAGAACCTCCTGCGGCGAGCCCTCCGCGATTTTCTCGCCGAAATTGAGCACCACGATGCGATTGGATACGCCGACGACCGCATGCACGTGATGTTCAATCATCAGCACGGTCACACCCGAATCGCGTATCGATCGAATGAGCGACATCGCCACGACGATCTCCGTCGGATTGAGGCCGCCCATCACTTCGTCCAGACAGATGAGCCGCGGTTCGGTTGCCAGCCCCCGCGCGATCTCCAGCCGTTTCAGTTGGCCGATCGAAAGGGTGGCCGCCGCCGCCCCCGCTTCCGTTGTCAAACCGGTACGCTCGAGGATGGTGGAAACGTGGCGTTCGGCGTCCGCACCACGCCGCCGTCCGGCTCCGAACTGCGCGGCAACGGTCACATTTTCGGCGACGGTCATCTCACGAAACGGACGCACGATCTGGTGCGTGCGGACCAGTCCGCGGTGCACCACCGCGTGGCTGGGCAGGCCGTGAATTGGATCTCCTCGGAAAACGATTTCGCCGGACGTAGGCGGTTGTGAACCGGCGAGACACGAGAACAGTGTCGTCTTTCCGGCGCCATTCGGGCCGATGATGCCGACGATTTCGCCTTGGGCCACATCGAAATCAACGGATGCCAGAGCGAGCAGACCGCCGAATCGCTTCGACAGATGGCGCACCGAAAGCAGAGGGTCAGCCACGGAATCTCCGCACGATGCCGACGAGACCTTTGGGCTCGAACAGCATCACCACGATCAGCAGACCGCCGTAGATGAACAGAAATGAATCGCGCAATGCCGGAATCGAAAGAAGTTTCACCTGTAACGTGCTGAAGATGATTGCGCCGAGGATCGGACCGGCGATGCTGCCCACGCCGCCGATGATCGGCATCAGCACGATGCTGAGACTCAGGCGAAAATCAAAAACGGATCCCGGCGCGATGTACTGAAAGTTGATCGCGTAGAGACCGCCAGCGATGCCGACGAGCGCGGCGGAGATCGCGTGCGCGACGAGCTTGAAACGCGTGGAATTTACGCCCACCGCTTCGGCAGCATCGATGTCCTGTTTGATCGCTGCGAGCGCGCCGCCGAACGCGCTCTTCTTCACCAACATCGCGATGGCAACGGTGGCGATGGCCAGGATGACCATCGCGAAGTAGTTCACGTTGAAGTCGAACGAACCCGCTGGCATCCGCAGTCCGCTCGATCCGCCGGTAAACGAAAAGCTCGTCGCGCAAACCCGAACCGCCTCGGCCACGCCGATGGTGGCGATTGTGAAGTACGGTCCGCGCAGGCGAAACGCAGGAAGCCCGATGACCATCGAAAAAAAAGCCGCCAACACGGCGCAGAGCGGCAGAGTGATGAATGGATTCACATCCTCGAGTGACAACAGCACGGTCGTATACGCGCCAATGCCGAGGAATGCAGAATAGCCCAGCGAGACCTGGCCGGCGAAGCCGCCTAACAAATTCCACGCGGAGGCGAGAATGACTGCGAACGCGAGGTTCCAGAGATCATTGAGCGTTCCGCGCTCGCAAAACAACGGAGCCGTGAGCGCGAAGAGGCCGGCCGCGATCCAAAGCAGGCGACTGACGATCTTCACCGTATGGCTGTCCTGCGTTCCGACAACAGGCCGGCGATGCCGCGCGGAAACGCGACGAGAGCGACAAAGAGCAGCGCGAAGCTGACCGCGTCCTGCAGCGAAGTGGGAACCGGCGTATACGCCGCCAGTCCGTTCTCCAGCGCGGCCAGAATCAGCGCGCCGATCGCCACGCCGGTCACGCTTTCCATGCCGCCGAGAACGATGATGCAGAACGCTTTGAGGAGGAAGCTGCGTCCAAAGTCGGGCGTGAAGGCCATGAGCGTCGAGAACATTCCGCCCGCCATGCCCGCGAAGGCCGTGCCGATGCCGAACGCCGCTGCCGCAATGCGGTTGGCGTTCACGCCCGACAGCAGCGCCGCATCGCGGTTCTGCGTGACGGCACGGATCGCTTTGCCGAGGTAGGTTTTGTCGAGCAACACGTTGAGGAAAATCAGCGAAGACGCACTGGCGATGAATACGAGCACGGAGGTCACGCCGAGCCGGACGCCGAGCACCTTGACCGATTTCATCGTGTAGCCGGTGAGAATCGACTGCGTGTCACCGGTCCAGATGAGATATGCGAGGTTTTGCAGGACGAGCCAGACGCCGAACAGCACGAGAAGCGACTCCATGGACGGCGTCGCTCCAGCGCGTGTGACGCGCCTGCCAACGATCCAATACAGCGCCACTCCGATCGCGAAGAAAAGTGGTGCGACGATGATGAGGCTGACGAATGGATCGAGCGCGAAGCGCGAGAAAAGCGCAAACGTCACGTAGGCGCCGAGCATCATCAGGCCCGCGTGCGCGAGATTGATGACGCGCATCACCCCGTAGATCACGGCGAGGCCGTACGCCATCGTCGCGTAAAGGCCCGCTGCCAGCAGTGTGTTCAGCGCGACCGAGATGAGCTGTTGCACGACGGCATTTCACCACAGGCAGCGCAGCGGGTGCTGACCATCGTTAAACGAAACGAAGGTTGAAAAGCGCGGGTCAGCTGCGATACCTCTGGCGTTGCTTGAAGACGCGTAGAGGTCGATTTCTCTGTGGAGGAGTAAACCCCGCACCACAGGCTGACCCGCGCCACATAGAGGTACCACCGTTTGTCGCTCCGCACCAGCGGAAGCACGTGCAGCAGAATCGATCGCTGACCGTGGCGTACGCGTCCTCAAGACATTTTTTGAGGAGGCGTTATGGAAGTTCTAGTTGATCGAGGTGCTGGTATTGATGTGCATAAGCAGTCGGTGACCGTGTGCGTGATGACCACCGTTGGGCGAACGGTGGAGAAGACACTGCAGCGATTCACCACCTTCCATCGTGACCTGCTGGCAATGCGCGAGTGGTTGGTGACTCTGGGTGTGACGCATGCCGCGATGGAAGCCACCGGCGAGTACTGGAAGCCGGTTTACGAGGTGCTCGAAGGTTCGGTCGAGTTGCTGGTGGCTAATGCGCAACACGTGAAGAACGTCCCCGGGCGCAAGACCGATCCGGAAGACGCAGCGTGGCTGGCGCGTCTGCTGCGACATGGGCTACTGCGAGCGAGCTTTGTTCCCTCGCAAGCGATCCGTGATCTGCGGGACCTCACGCGCTTGCGACGCAAGACCATCCAGCTCAGTGCGCGGGTGGAAAGCCGCGCCCAGAAGGTGCTCGAGGCGTGCGGAGTGAAGCTGGGCTCAGTCATGAGCGACGTGTTCGGCGTCAGCGGACGGGCGATCCTGCAACAACTCGCCGCTAACCAGACCGATCCGCGTGCCCTTGCGAAGCTCGCACGGGGCAAGCTGAAGGCAAAGAAGCGTGAGATCAGTGTGGCCCTGGAGAGTTCATTCTCGTCTCACGACGCGATGTTGCTCGACCATCAGCTCATCCTTCACGAGCAGCTGCAGCAGCGTCGGGCGAAAATCGAATCGCACCTCGCCGTCCTCGCCGAGCCATACGAGCAACTGATTTGCCGGCTGGATGAGATGCCAGGAATCAATCGCGACGCAGCCATCGAGATCCTCGGCGAGATCGGTGAGGACATGTCGCCGTGGCCGGATCATGATCGCATCGCCGCTTGGGCTGGCCTGTGCCCCGGCAATCACGAGAGTGCGGGGAAGCGTAAGAAGATCGGCGCGCGTAAAGGCAACCCGTTCCTCAAATCGATTCTGATCCAAGCGGCAACAGCTGCAGTGAAAAAGAAAGGAAGCTACTACCAGGCCAAATTTATCCGTCTTTGCAGGCGCCGAGGTTACAAGCGAGCGATTGTCGCCGTCGCCCATGCGATGCTCATTGCCATCTACCACATCATCCGCGACGGTCGGCAGTATTACGAACGCGGAGCAGCGTGGTTCGACAATCGCTCGGCGGAATCGAAGCGAAGATCCCTCGTCAAGCAACTCGAACGGCTCGGCTACAGCGTCGAGCTTCGCACAGCCTGACGTAGTACTTCGCTGATCGTGCGCTCGCCCCGCACGGTCCTCATCGCGGGCTATCTCTCCCGCTCAGTCAACGTGTATCGTTCTGAGCAACACTGTTTCGCAGCAGAGACGTGAGAGGACACAGACTGTGATTTCTGTGCCTCTGTGGTGATGACCTCATGGATGCACGCCGTAGTGTTCGGCGATGGTAACGAGCTGCTGCTCCACGTCGTCGCCCTCCCGCAGCCGCGTCCGAATCTTTTCGATTTCCGCGAGATCCGACTGCTCCAACGCGAAGCCGTGCGCCGCGAGCGCCTCCTGTGGATTGTCGATCAGCCGTTGCCGGAACTCGGGGTGCTCCAAGGCTCTGCGGACGACGGCTCCGATCATCTCGTTACGCATGCGCGTTCCTCCTCATTCGCTGTCTGCGCATGGCGGTTGGCCCTCGGCCCCGCCGACCGCCGACATCTAAGCGCCGACTGCTTGCCCGAAGAGGAGCAAGCGGCGCGCCGATCACATCCTCACACGCAGCGTCACCAACGTCTCATCCGGATGCAGCTTCCTCGGTGACGCAATATTGTGCCTGGCGTGCTCGACCGTCAGGTCGGAGCTGTGCGGCAATCCGATGCGAATACCGTAATCGATCTTCACCCAGTTCCACCAGATGCTCGGCGCTGGATAGAGCGTCGGATCGCCCTTGAAGAAATTCTGCAGACCGCTCCAGCGCACCGTTGGCTGGATGGTTGGAACCCAACGGTTCCCAAGCGGGATCTGATATCCGGCCTCGAGCTCTTCGCCCTGACGATACAGTCCGGCCGCGTTCTGCTTCGTAAACTGCACGATCGTTGTCAAGCCATGCCACTCAGTGTAGACACGCGCGCCCGTCTCCTCTTTCGTGTTGCCTCGCAGCGGCAGCCCGCGATCGAGCGGTCCTTCGAGAAGGTCGAGGTCTGCACCATAAAACGTCCCCGTCAGCGGCGCGTTCTCTTCGTCCTCGAGCGTCCGGCGGTAATGGAACACGATCGCGTCGTATCCGAACGTCTGCGCGTCGTTTTGCCAGCGGTAGCCGATCGCCTGTCCAAACTGCACGTGGGAGGTATCGAGCGCGTAACCTTCCGTCTCCGTGTTGTAGAGGATCGGGATCCCGGACTTCAGCCGCGGATTCGGATTCGCGAGAAGAAGTTCCTTGATTCCGTTGTCGCCGGCGAGTGCGTTCGGATCGCGGAAGTAGAGCGGATTTCCGCTCGTCGCCTGCAGCCGCCAATAGAAGTTGCGGCGGATGCTCCCTCCGGTCATGAATCCGATGTCTTCAAAGCGATTGAATGCCGTGGCCGCGAGACCGTAGCTCTCGAGCAGACGGATGGGCTGCCGCTCCATCTTCGGGAACTTTCCCATCTGCAGAAAGAGCGATGTCCCGGCCGGGCACTCGAAAAAGTCAGGCTTCGGACCGAGGCGGATCCACAGCTCGTCCGCATCGATCTTCTTGTCTTCGCTCGTCGGATTACGCCGGTACTTGTCCTGCGCGTGAAGCTGCGCGTGCGCAGCGAAGATGTTGCCGTAGATCGCGTCGAGGCGGACCTGCGCGACGCTCAGCTCTCCATGATGACCGGGGTCGACCGTCTGCTCGAATCCGACCGTTTGTCCCACCGGCAGAAATGATGGGGGGAACGGAAATCGGAGCGGAAACGTCGCTTCTTTGCTGTCGCGATAGTTCGCGCGGAGCTCGAGGCGCGTTCGGAACGTCCAGCCGTTTGTTTGCGCGAAGAGAGGAAGAGAACCGAGGCAAAGGATCACCGCGGTCAAATGGCGCATTTCTGATTCTAACAGGCGTGCTCATCCGGAGAGCAAAAAGCTGAAGTTCGACATCCGGTGCCGCGGAGAACAAAACAGTTTTGACTTCGTCACAGAGATGTGTGGAGGACTCTCGCAATCGTTCTCGCTGCACTGACGCTTTTCTCCTGTCGTGACACCTGCGACCGTCGCTTTGGCGAGCGGTTCAACACAATCGCCGCCCGATTCAATACGAGGTTGAATCGCGAGGCGGCTCTTCGTCATGACCTCTTCGAAATGCGAAAGGCGATCGATGACTACTACGCCGATAAGAAGCACTACCCTGCGAGTCTCGACGACCTAGTGCGCAGCAAGTACTTGTATGCAATTCCTCACGATCCGATGACACAGAGCGCTCGCACCTGGATTCCAGTGCGGGTGCGCGGGTTCATCTACGACATCCACAGTGGTGCGAACGGACACGGATGCTACGGAACGTCGTACCGGGCGTGGTGACACGCTACCGACGGCGTTTCGTCAGCGTGCCCGCACGAGCCAGGTCGTGCCGCCGCTCGCGGCGCTCGATGAACATCTCCTCGAAGGCGACCTGGGCGATCGCCGCGACCGGAATGGCCATCAGCGCTCCGATGATGCCGAGGACTGCGGCGCCGATCATGAAGGCGATGAATACTGCGAGCGGAGAAATCTGCACCTTGCGCGACATCACTCGCGGCGCGATGAAAAAGTTCTCGCTTTTCTGAAGCAGAACGGCCATCAACAACACGGACCAGAATTGCCAGCGCGACTGCAGGACGGCGATCGCCAGCGCGGGGACCGCACCGACGATCGGCCCGATCACCGGGACCATTTCGCCGAACGTGGCGAAGATCGCCAGGGGCAGCGCGTACGGCACGCGCAAAAGGAACAGCCCGATGAACGTCGCCACGCCGATGATGCCCGACAGAATCAGTTGGCCCGCGAGCCATGAGCTCATCCGCTTCGCCATGCGCACCATCGTCGCGCGGCGGTCGGAGCGCACCTCCGGCGGATACAGAAGCAGAAACATGTTCCGCAGCCGGTGAGCGTCGATGAGCATGTAGCCGATCATGAAGAGGACGGCAACGAACGAGGCGACGGCTGTCGCCGCGCTCGTGACGTAGAAGACCACTGTCGAACGCGGCAAAGGGATGCCGCCGCGCAGAAACTCGCGCACGCCGCCCATGGGCACATAGTGCTCGAGCGGCCGAAGGACGTTCTGTTCGAGAAGCAACGGCAACTGCACGCTGAGCGTACGCATATCGGCGATCACGCGCGGCACCATGAAGACGAGCAACGCCACGGCGATGCAGAGGAACGGCAAGTACACGATCAGCACGGCGGTGCCCCGCGCGATGTGCTTGTGAAACGCAAGCCGGCCCCAGACGCGCACGCGGTGCACCGCCGGTGAGATCCCCGCGGCGAGAACGCCGGCAATGAAGATGAGAATCACCACTCCGCGCGCTGCCCACAAAATCGCGAGCAAGAGCACGGCGGCCACGACGATCACGAGTTTTTTGACAAACAGCTCGATCTCGCTGCGCTGAAGCGTTTCACGCGGTTGGAAGGCCATAGGGTGTCAGCCGAGGTATTGACGGATGGCAGCCTCGATCTGTCCTTTGGGAACCGCACCGACGACGCGCCCCCGCTCCACTCCATCCTTGAAGAACACCAACAGCGGAATTCCGTGCACGCCGAACGACGACGCGGTCTGCGGATTGTCATCGACGTTCAACTTGGCGAAGAGGATGTCGCGCCTCTCCGACGCGAGCTGCTCGAGAAGCGGCGCGATCATGCGGCAGGGACCGCACCACGCCGCCCAGAAGTCGACGACGGCATTGCCGCGCGCGATCTGCTCCCGAAAATCGGCGTCGGTCAAAGGGATCGGACGGCCCCCGTCTGGCTCCGCCATTAGCGGCGTTTTGCAGCGGCCGCAAACGGCAGCCTTGCCGCTGCCGATTTCGGGAATCCGATTTGCCTGACCACAACTGGGACAGCGAACGATGTCGCTCATACTGTCAACCTCTGCGAAAGCGAGGCCATAATCCGGGCGTGATTCGCCACATCTCCACCTCCGAACTCCCGAGCATTCGCCAGCTCCTCGGCCGCGCGAATGACGCTCCCTACGACCTCGAAAAAGTCGCTGAGGAGAAATGTTTCGGCGCAGGCTTCGAGGGGCAGCCGCAGGTGCGGGTCTTTGGAGACCTCGAAGGCATCTCCGTCACATGTGGGAAGTACCTGCGCATTCTCGCCGTCGATCGTGAGCGCCGCGGCCGCGGAATCGGAACGGCGCTGCTGCGCGATGCCGAATCGCGCGGGGCGATCGTCGTGGCAGCCGAGGCGGGGAACTACTTCACGCCGGGGGTGTCGGAAACGGTGGCCAGGTTTCTTTTGAAGCGCGGATACGTCGAGACCGCGCGCACGCAGAACCTGGTGACGACGACAATGGCCGCCGAGGGCGGCGGCGCTACATGCGCCAGTGTAGGGCCGGCGCCCTCGCCGGCCCGCAAACGTGTCCTCGATTTCATCGAGAGACATTTCGGAACCATCTGGCGATTCGAGGCCATGCGCGCCGCGTCACTCTTCTACATTGAAGAGCATGGAGAAATCGCGGGCTTCTCGACGCACGAAGCGAACAACCGTGGTCTCGGGGTTTTCGGACCGACCGGCGTTGCAAAAACACACCGCGGCGGCGGTTTGGGTCATGTGTTGCTGCGCGCATCGCTCGCTGATCTGCGGCGGCTTGGATATCATCGCGCGATCATCCCATGGACCGAGGCGATCGAGTATTACCAGAAAGGTTGCGGGGCGCGGATCGATCATCGATTCGTGATTCTGCGAAGAAAAAACGCGTGAAGCGGCGGCAGAGTTTTCTGCCGCTGGCGATCGGCACGACGGGCGGCGTTGCCCTCGCCGCGGTCGCGTTCTGGTTTTTCAAAAAGCAGGCCGAGCATGTCGTCGAAGGGCGCGCCGATCGATACGATGCGATGGTGTTCGATGTCGTTCACAAAATCGACAATCCCGCCATGCACCAATTCATGGAGGCGGTCACGCAGCTCGGAACGCATGCGGCGATCAGCACCGCCGCCGGCGTGACCGCGCTGGCAATGTTGCGCAAAGGGCGGCGACATGACGCCTGGACGGTCGTCGTCAGCACTGGCGGAGCGATGGCCATCAACACGATTCTCAAAAATGTCTTTCAGCGGAAACGGCCGCAGGAGCTGGCGCGGCGGATCAAGCTGCCGAAGTCGCACAGCTTTCCGAGCGGTCATTCGCTGCTCTCCGCCGCGACCTACCCGATCGTGGCCCATCATCTGGTTCAGAATCGATCCATTGGCATTCAGGCCTTCGTGCATACGCTGGCCGGCCTCACAATCCTCTCCGTCGGCTTTTCGCGGGTGTACTTCGGCGTGCACTTTCCATCGGACGTGCTCGGCGGCTTTGCGGCAGGTTTCGGCTGGCTCGGCCTAACCTCGCTGTCGCATACCGTCGTGGAGGGAAAGTCCTGAGTCCTGAGTCCTGAGTGGGTGGGGCTCAGGACTCGGCACTCAGGACTCAGGACTTCGAGAATGCTTAGCAGTACGAAATCGTTAAGAATTTGACATGTCATCCGTTACGTCGACATACGGCGCCAACATCGCTTTTATCGAAGAGCTCTACGAAAAATATCGGAGCGATCCGAATTCGGTGAGCGCGAGCTGGCGCGAGTTTTTTCACGATTACCACCCCGAAGAGGAAGAAGCTCCTTCTTCGACTCCCGACATCCAACCCCCTACTCCGCCCCGTCCGGTTCCAGTCCCGGCCCCTCAACCGAGCAACGCAGTCCCTCTCCGTGGCGCGGCAGGCAAGATCGCCCAGAACATGGAGGCGTCGCTATCGGTGCCGACTGCGACCTCGCTGCGCACGATTCCCGTCAAAGCACTCGAGGAGAACCGCCGGGTCATCAACAATCACCTGACGCTCAACGGTCAGACGAAAGCGTCGTTCACGCACATCGTCGCCTGGGCCATCGTGAAGGCGGCGAACGAGCATCGGCGGATGAACTCCGCATTTGTCGATCAGGACGGCCAGCCCGCTCGCATCGATCGTGAGGACATCAACCTGGGCATCGCCATCGACATCGAGCGGAAGGACGGTTCGCGCTCGCTGCTGGTGCCGAACATCAAACGCGCGCAGTCGATGGACTTCGCACAATTTCTGAAGGCCTACAACGACATCGTTCGCAAAGCGCGCAACAACACGCTCGAAGTCGGCGACTTCGAGGCTACGACGATCTCGCTGACCAATCCCGGCACCATCGGCACGATCGCCTCGGTGCCGCGGCTGATGCAGTTGCAGGGGACGATCGTCGCCACAGGCCAGATCGATTATCCAGCCGAATACTCCGCCACCGACCCCGCCGTCCTCGCCGACCTCGGCGTCTCCAAAGTGATGACGATGACCTCGACGTATGACCATCGCATCATTCAGGGCGCGGAGTCGGGCGCGTTTCTCGCGCGCATCCATGAGCTGCTGTTAGGCGCGGACAATTTCTACGACGATATCTACCGCGATCTGCGCATCCCGTACGAGCCGGTGCATTGGGCGAAGGACCGATCGCGCACCGGCGAAGACGCGCGAGCGCGTGAAGCACGCGTGCTGCAGATGATCAACGCCTATCGGGTGCGCGGCCATCTGCTTGCCGAACTCGATCCGCTCGAATACGCCGTCCATCGCCATCCCGAGCTCGATCCTGCGTTTTACGAATTGACCCTCTGGGACCTCGATCGCGAATTCGTCTGCGGCGGTTTGTGCGGCCGCATGACCGCGAAGCTGCGCGATGTCCTCGACACTCTGCGCGAAACGTACTGCGGAAAAATCGGCCCGGAGTACATGCACATCCCGCATCCTGATGAAGCTGAACGACGCCGAGGCATTCGAGAAATTTCTGCATACGAAGTACCTCGGCCACAAGCGCTTTTCACTCGAAGGAGCGGAGTCGCTGATTCCAATGCTCGATTACCTGTTCAACGCCGCGGCGGATCACGGCGCGGTGGAGGCGGTCATCGGAATGGCGCACCGCGGCCGATTAAATGTACTCGCTAATATATTAGGTAAATCATACGAGAAAATCTTTCACGAATTCGAAGGCGACGTCGACCCGAACAGCACTCAAGGCTCCGGCGACGTCAAATACCACCTCGGTGCCGAGGGATCGCATACGACGCTGGGAGGGGCAACACTCCATCTGACGCTCGCGTCGAATCCCAGTCACCTCGAAGCCGTCGATCCGATCGTGGAAGGCATGGTTCGCGCGAAACAGAAGCTGATCGATGACCGCGAGCGCGTGAAAGTCCTGCCGGTGCTGATCCACGGCGACGCCGCGTTCGCCGGACAGGGTGTCGTTGCTGAGACGCTGAACCTGTCGCAACTCAAAGGTTACCGAACCGGCGGCACGGTGCATATCGTCATCAACAATCAGATCGGATTCACCACCGGGCCCGAGTCGGCGCGTTCGTCGGTGTACGCCACGGACGTCGCGAAGGCGGTGCAGGCGCCAATCTTCCACGTCAACGGCGACGATCCGGAGGCGTGCATCCGTGCGATCCGGCTGGCGTACGAGTTCCGCCAGCAGTTTCACAAAGACGTGGTCATCGACATGCTCTGCTATCGCCGCCATGGCCACAACGAAGGCGATGAGCCGTCGCTGACGCAGCCTCGCATGTACAAAGCGATCAAGGAGCACCGGTCGGTGCGGAAGATCTACACCGAACAGCTCCTTCGCAAAGGCGACATCGATCCGAAAGAAGCCGAGCAGTGGCTGGATGCGTTTCAGTCGAAGCTGCAGGAGGCGTTCGATCGCACGCGCGATGACAAGGAGCCGCCCTCGCCACATCACCAAGCGCTGTGGACGGACGAGGACATCACCGGTTTTCAGAAGGAGCCATCGCCCGATACGTCGGTGTCCACCGAACAAGTGGCGACGGTCGGCCGCGCGCTGACATCGCTGCCGGAGAATTTCACTCCGCATCCGAAACTGAAGCCGATTCTCGCGAAACGTCAGGCGATGGCCGAAGGACGCGAGCCGATGGATTGGGGCTTCGCGGAAATGATGGCGTTCGGCACGATCATGCTCGACGGATATCGCGTGCGACTCTCCGGACAGGACAGCGGTCGCGGCACATTCTCACAGCGGCATGCGCTGCTGTTCGACTATGTCACCGGCGACGGTTACGTGCCGCTCAACGCTCTCGCGAAAGAGATCTCGCCGGCGCATCCCGCCGATCCCGTGGTCGTGCGCAACGCCTTGTCGGAAGATGTGAATGATGCCGATGCGGAAGTCAGCTTCGCCGTCTACGACTCCCTCCTCTCCGAATACGGCGTCCTCGGATTCGAATATGGATACTCGGTCGCCGATCCCGGCGCACTGGTGATGTGGGAAGCGCAGTTCGGCGACTTCGTCAACGGCGCGCAGATCATCGTCGATCAATTCGTTTCCAGCGCTGAAGAAAAATGGGGACAACACAGCGGACTCGTGGCGTTGCTGCCTCACGGTCACGAGGGGCAGGGGCCGGAGCACTCGAGCGCGCGTCTCGAGCGATTCCTCACGCTTTGCGCCGAAGGCAACATGCAGGTGGTCTATCCGACGACGCCTGCGCAGTACTTCCACGCGCTGCGACGGCAGATGAAGAACGATCCGCGCAAGCCGCTGATCGTGATGACGCCGAAGTCGCTGCTGCGACATCCGCAGGCGACCTCGACGCTCGATGAGCTGACGAACGGACACTTCGAACCGGTGATGGTTGACGCGGCTGAGGGCAATGGGGGGCCGGCGCCCTCGCCGGCCTCCGCCGCCGGGGGCGCCGGCGCCACACGCGTCATCATCACCGCAGGCAAAGTCGTATACGACCTTCTCGCCGCAAGAAAGTCAGACATCCCGATCATCCGGCTCGAACAGTTCTATCCCTTTCCGAAGCCGATGCTCGAAACCGCGCTGCGCGAACATCCGAACGCGACCGAGATCGTCTGGGTGCAGGAAGAGCCCCGCAACATGGGCGCATGGCCGTTCCTGCATGAACGTCTGGCGAACCTCCTTGGACCAAATCAGACGCTGCGATACGTCGGGCGGCCCGTTAGCGCATCGCCGGCGACCGGCTCGCATCATCGTCACGAGGAACAGCAGAAGGCGATCGTCGAAGCGGCGTTGTCCTGAGGTCTCGCGGTCTCGCAACCTCAGTCTGGCTTCCCCGGCAACAGCGGCTCGGTGTCGAGCGTTTGCGCGCCGCGCTCGGTGCAGACCGCGAACTTCGATGGATACATCGACACGCCAGCGTATTCACCGGCGGCATTGACCACGTAGAAGTTCAACCCAAAATTCGGATTGCCGCTGCTGTTGAGGAGGCGCTTCTCCATCGTGTTCGCCTTCACGCGGCGCAGCGCATCCATTCCCGCATCTTTCGGGCGCATGCCGCGGCGCATGTTCTCGACGATCAAAAACGAGCAGAGGTTGTAGAGATTCGCTTCTCCTCGACCTGTTGATCCCGCGGCGCCGACATCGCCATCCACGTAAAGCCCAGCACCGAGGATTGGAGAATCGCCAACGCGACCGGGGATTTTCCACGCGAGACCGCTCGTCGTGGTCACGCCGCAGATCTCGCCTTTCGGACTGACGCCGTCGCAGTTGATCGTGCCGTACAGGTGCTGGCGATCGATTTTGCCCTCGGCGACCATCTGCAGCGCGACGCGATATCCCGCTTCGGCGCGCGTTTTCGGGTCGAGGTAGTGCGACGGATCGGTGCGCCGTTTCCACTCCAGCCATTTCTCGCGCGAGTTCGGCGTGTTCAGGTCGTCTTCGATTTTGAAGCCGACATCGCGCGCAAACTCCTGCGCGCCTTTGCCGACGAGCAGATGATGATCGGTCAATTCCATCACCGCTTTGGCGACGAGCGACGGCGTGCGTACCCCTTCGAGCGCGGCGACCGCACCGGCTCGTTTCTTCGGACCGTGCATGCATGAGGAGTCGAGCTGCACGACTCCTTCAGCGTTCGGCAGCCCGCCGTAGCCGACGCTGTCGTCAAGCGGGTCGAGCTCGACGATGTTCACGCCGGCGATGAGCGCGTCGAGGACGTCGCTCCCCTGCGCGATCGCGGACCACGCTTTCTCGACTGCGGTCATTTCGCCGCCGTTCTTGAACCGATTGCCGTTGGATGACGAGATGACCACCGGCTTTGCTGGACTGCGGCGGATCACGGTGGGACCTTGGGCCATTGCGGTCGCGGCGATCGCCGCGGCTCCGGTGCCGACAAAAGAGCGTCGAGTGAATTTATTGTTCACACCGAAACGCTACTCGATTTTTTCGGGCGGCGGTAGCTTTTCCGACGGTTTCCCGGTCTCGGTCGGCTTTTCTTCCGTCGGTGTGACAACTTTCAGATCTTTGTCGGCGAGAATCGTCACGGACGGCGGAGGCGTAGCTCCAGACTGTTCGGTGATCTCACGCGCAGTCTCGATCAGCGATGCCGCGACGGCATTGATGTCGAAAGGCTTCTTGATGACCCGGCGGACCATCGAATCGTCGAGGCTGGCCACGTCCCCGTTCATCAGCGCCGTCGCCACGATCACCACCGGCCGCGGTTTCATCGTACTGATCTGCTGAACGACCTCGTATCCGCTGAGGCGCGGCATCATCAGGTCGACGATCGCGATGTCGTACTGCTTGCGCTCGAGCATTTCGAGCGCCTGCACGCCGTCTTTCGCGGTATCGACGTCAAAGCCCGCGCGCTCCGCCACCCGAGCGAGGAGACGCCGCACTGCCTTGTCGTCATCGACAATCAGAAGCGGAGTCTTCTTACCGCCCTGTTTGGCCATGTGATGAATCTATTGCAAGGCTGATGCGCACAACGCTCTGAACTAAGTTTCTGAAATTGACGGTTTTAGGGTCCGATCTAACTAGTTCTTTGCAGTAATGACCGATGCCATGAGTCGCGCGCCGGCCTCTGCCATGTACCTGAGCGGACCGCACTCAATCTTTCCGTAATTGTGTCGAAAACGACAGTGTCGGGATCGCCGCTCTCCCGGAAATGAGCGCGACTCATCGCATGCACTGCGCCGTCATCACCGCGATAGAAGATGCGGTTCGGGTCGAGGATGGACACGCCGAGCTCGCGCTCGAGCTGCTGCAGCAGCCCGAACATTCTGTCGATCGAGCAGCCCGACGTTTCCGAACGCTGATCGACAGCGATGACGAGAAAACTGCCGTGGAGAAGATCGCGCGCGGAGACGATCGGCTGCCCGTGCGCCGCCCAAGCGTCGAGGAACCGATCCACCGCGACCAGAAGATGGGAACTCTTCGGCGCGTCGAGCGCCGGCGAGATGCCGAAAATCCAGATTCGCGAGGGATCGGGCAACTGCGAAATGTCGATGCGTGGCATTGGCTTTACACTCCCGTCGGTGAGCTTCGCAAAACTGGTGCAACGGTTCAAGGGAAGCGGACAACAAAGCGAGCCGCAGACCGATCCGTTTCGCCTTTCGACCGCGGCTGTACTCCTTGAAATCGCTTATGCCGACGGAGAATTCTCGCCGGCTGAAGATGGCGATGTCGTCGGCTATCTCCAAGGCGCGTTTCAGTTGAGCGACGAAGACGCGCGCGACCTGCTCGCGCAGGCGGACGAATTGCGCAATCGGACGATCGATCATTTCGCCCTGACGAACTTCATCCGGAAAAACTCGACGCTCGGCCAGCGCATCGAGATTGTGAAAACGATGTGGCGCATCGTCTACTCCGATCGAAAGCTCACCGACTACGAAAACTACCTCGTCCGCAAACTCGCCGACCTCCTGGGACTCGAACATCACGTGATGATCGAGGCGAAGGTGAGCGTCTTGCGAGAGCTGGGCATGAACGCATGATCGAATCACATCACGTGGCGATCATCGGCGCCGGACCGATCGGGCTGGAGCTTGCGGTCGCCCTGAAGCAGGCGGGCATCGAATACGTGCAGATCGATGCGGGGCAGATCGGATCGACGATCGAGTGGTATCCGCCGCAGATGTTGTTTCACTCGAGCTCCGATCGGCTCGCGCTCGCGGGCATGCCGATCCAGACCGCGAATCAGCAGAAGATCACGCGCGAGGAGTTTCTCGCGTACTTGCGGGCGCTGGCGCAGCATTTCGGCCTGAGCGTTCGCACTTACGAGCGCGTCGTGAAGATCGACAAGCTGGCCAGGGGCGGCTTCGAGCTGCAGACGAGCGAGGGCCGTCTTCGCGCCGACATTCTCGTATTGGCGATCGGTGCATTTCACGCACCGCGGCTCATCGGCGTCCCTGGCGAGGACCTCCCCCACGTCAGTCACTACCTCGGCGACCCGCACAAGTACTTCGGCAAGCGGCTCCTGATCGTCGGCGGCCGCAACTCGGCGGTGGAGGCGGCAATTCGCTGTTCCCGGGCAGGCGCCGACGTGACCATCAGCTATCGCGGCGATGACTTCGATCCAAAAGTCGTCAAGTTCTGGCTGCTGCCCGAAGTTCGCGCATTGATTCGCGACGGTCATGTGCGCTTTCTGCCGCGCACGTGCGTTCGCGAAATCCGCAGAGGCACGGTTCTGCTGGATCGAGAAATCGCCGCCGATTTCGTGCTGCTGATGACCGGTTATCGTCAGGACCCGAGACTTTTCGAGATGCTCGGCGTCGAGCTGAGAGGCGACGAGCGCGCGCCGCTGCACGACCCGGAGACGATGGAAACGAATGTTCCCGGCGTGTTCATCGCCGGGACTGCGGTTGCCGGAACGCCGCCGCGCAAAGTGAGCGTGATCGTGGAGACGTGTCATGTGCATGTGCCGCGGATCGTGGCGGCGATCACCGGCCGCCGGGTAGCGCTCCCCGATGGCGCCCTGGACGATTAGGGGGTCAGAGCTGTACTTGTGACTTTTCTACCATTCGTAGACAGACAGCGATCGATGCTCTCTCGAAGTCTCAAATCATGCTGCAGCTCGCGATCGCAGCGATGAACCAACCGCGATACGTATCCTGCACAGCGCAGCCGGAGACCAGCCGCGATTTCGGCGCTTGTCAGCTGCCCTTCGTACCACGCGATCCACGCCGCGACCATCCGTGGAGTGCCGCCGCGTCCACAGCGAAGCCATGCTTCTTGGATCGAAAATGCATCCGCGACGGAACGGATGACGTCCGCCATGGTCGTGGCTGGGATGAGTCGCTGCGGACGTGGGTGAGCATCCGCACGTAGCTTGAGGTCCACTCGATCACGAACTGTTTCCATCCATCCCTCACTTCCGAGGTAGATCTGGCCGACAAGGTCGTTCCACGGCGATTCCTGGAATCCGATCGCTTCGCTGACGAACTGACGATACGCTGCGCGAGCGAGCTCTCGTTCTGATCCGAATGGCACCAGCGCATCATCGACGGCGAGCCAATCCGGCGCCGGAGCTGCGCCAATGAGGGCTCGATGGCTAATCCAGACGTAATACTCCGGCCGTGACACCATGCCCGCCCTCACCGGATTGAGAACGACGTAACGGAGCACCTCCAGGGAATACGGCCCCTTTTCAATCAGGCGCATGTCAGGGCGACCCTGGAGCAGGTGCCCTACCCGGCCATGCTGTCGATTGAATGCCTGCGCGTACTTCCCGTCGAGCCACTGCATCCCTCGCGACAGCGTTTCCGACGTGAGCTGAACGACGAAGTGAAAATGATTCGACATCAGCACGTACGCGGTAAGAATCCACTCGAACCGCTTTACGGCGACGCCGAGAAGGTCCAGGAAAAACTCGCGATCGCCGTCGTCGTAAAAAATGGTCTGACGGGCATTGCCGCGGCTGGTGACGTGGTGCAGCGATCCGGGATACTCA
>WNGB01010746.1_pt1 | contig 22257 bp, 27 predicted proteins | sample 5400681 | NCBI WGS metagenome assembly WNGB01 (sample SAMN13153367, study PRJNA577476) | soil metagenome | isolation source: 115 cm soil or saprolite under grassland replicate 2 | place: USA:California | collected 2016-06-15
CCTTCGATACCCGACGGGATGTCCACGGCCACCACGTCCGCCTGGCAGCCGTTGATCAGCTCGATGGCCCGGCCGAACTCCCCTTCCGGAGCGCCTCGAAAACCCGTACCGAAGACGCCGTCGACGACGACGTCGGCCCGGCCGAGCTCTCGAGTGAGGACCTCGGCGCCGAACCTTCGCCACCTGCCACCGGCCCCGGCAAACCGGTGGAAATTCGCCGCGGCCGCATCCCGGAGGCTCCCCGGAGGGGCCATCAGGACCGCGGTCACACCCATCCCCCAGCGTTCCAGGCAGCGCGCAGCGACCAACCCATCGCCACCGTTGTTGCCCTTCCCGCAGACGACCACCGCCCTCCTGCCGTAGGCTCCGCCGGCAAGGGCCACTGCAACCCGTGCCACCGCCCACCCCGCAGCCTCCATCAGCGAGGCGACCGAAACGCCCCTCTCCGCACTTGCCCGGTCCAGAGCGGAGTTCTCGGCTGGCGTCAGGATGGGCAGCATCGACCAGTCCTCCTCAGGATCCGACCGCCACGCAGAAAGCCACGGCCATCCGCCGCTCGTGGGTGAGGGCAACCATCACCTCGGAGACGCCCAGCGAGTCCATCCGGGTCTTCGACGTGCCTTCGAGCACCAGACGGGGGGAACCGGATGGGGCCCGCTCGACCCGGACATCGTGCCATCGCATCTGCCGTATGCCTCCCAGGGACTTGCGACACGCTTCCCGGGCTGCCCAGCGGGCTGCGTAGCACTCGGCCGGCGACGCCTGGCGCTCGCAGTAGGCGATCTCCCCGGGAGTGAACACTCGTTGAACGAACGTCGTACGGCGGTGCAGGAGGCGCGCGACCCGTTCCACCTCGACGAGGTCGACACCGATACCGACGATGTTCACCCGGCTATTCTCCACCCCTCCAGGGAGGGGCAGGGAATCACTCGACCGTCACGCTCTTGGCCAGGTTGCGAGGCTGGTCCACGTCGCAACCGCGCAGCTTGGCGATGTGGTACGCGAGGAGCTGCAGGGGCACGGTCACCACGATCGGTGCCAGCAACTCGTGTGTCCGAGAGACGAACAGCACGTGGTCGGCGAGGTTCGCGATCTCCTGGTCGCCTTCCGTCGCCACGGCGATGACGTCCGCCCCTCGGGCCTTGACCTCCCGAATGTTCGAGAGGACCTTGGGGTAGACGTGGCACTCCGTGGCGATGGCCACCACCGGCACGCCCACCTCGATCAGGGCGATGGGGCCATGCTTCAGCTCCCCCGCCGGATACCCCTCCGCGTGGATGTAGGAGATCTCTTTCAGCTTGAGCGCACCTTCGAGAGCCGCCGGGTATCCGGTATGGCGCCCGATGAACAGGACGTCTCGAGCCTGCTGGTAACGAGCGGCGATCTCCTGAATCTGGTCGTCGAGCCCGAGCGCCTTCCGCACCTGCCCCGGCAGCGAGGCCATCTGGGTGACGTACTCGGAGATCTCGTCCGGATACATCGTCCCCCTGACCTGGGCCAGGTACAAGGCAAGGAGGTGCAGGGCCGCCATCTGCGTGGTGAACGTCTTCGACGCAGCCACGCCTCGCTCCGGCCCAGCCCTGGTGTAAAGGACAGCGTCCGATTCGCGCGCGATCGAGGATCCCACCGTGTTCGTGATGGCGATGACCGGTGACTGCTGGTGCCGGGCATGTCGCACGGCTTCCAACGTGTCGATCGTCTCCCCGGATTGGGAGATGGCGAGCGTCAGCGTGTTCCTGTCCAGCACGGGATCCCGGTAACGGAATTCGCTGGCGATGTCGATCTCCACGGGGAGACGGGTCCAGTGCTCGATCGCATACTTCGCCACGAGGCCGGCGTGGAAGGCGGTCCCGCATGCCACCACGAAGACCTTGTCGACGTTCTCGAACTGCTGCTCGCGCACGCGGAGGTCGTCCAGGGCAAGGCGCCCTTTGGAATCGAACCGTCCTCGCAGGGTGTCCCGGATCGCGGAGGGCTGTTCGTGGATCTCCTTGAGCATGAAGTCCTCGAAGCCCGACTTCTCCGCGGCCGCCAGGTCCCACTCCACGTCGATCGGCTCGAGAGGCACCTCGTTGCCATCGAGGTCGGTGATCCGAACGGAGTCCGCCCGCACCTCCACCACCTGGTTCTCGGCAACGGGAACGAACCGCCGGGTCTTCTGCAGGATGGCCGGGATGTCAGAGGCGAGGAGGTTCTCTCCCTTCCCCAGCCCCACGATCAGGGGCGAGGAGACCTTCACCCCAACGATCATGTCCTGCTCCTCCCCGTGGGTGATGACCAGCGCGTACGCCCCGGTGAGCTGCGCCACCGTCTGCCGAACAGCCTTACCAAGGTCCCCCGCGTAGGCCTCCTCCACCAGGTGGGCCACCACCTCGGTGTCGGTGTCGGAGGCGAACGTGTGCCCGGCTTTGGTCAGTCGGTCCTTGAGCTCCTGGAAGTTCTCGATGATGCCGTTGTGGATCACCGCCACCCGAGCCGTGCAGTCCAGATGTGGATGCGCGTTGCGATCCGTGGGCGGGCCATGGGTGGCCCACCGAGTGTGGCCCATCCCGACGGTTCCGGCGAGAGCCTGCCCGCCGGTCAGGGCGGCCTCCAGCTCGGAAAGCTTGCCCGCCTTCTTGACCACGGTCACCTCGCCGTTCAACACGGCGACCCCCGCCGAGTCGTATCCGCGGTACTCGAGCCTGCGGAGGCTCTCGAGCAGGATCGGCAACGCCTGGTCGGGCCCAACGTAGCCCACGATGCCGCACATGAGGGAGTTATGGTACCCGCATCCAGCCGGTGCCCATCATGAGGAGAACCCCCAGGTCAAAGGCATGCATGACCGCTATGAGTGGCCGAATTCGCCAGTACCCAGGCTTGCCCCAACCGCTTCGGCTATGGCCTCGGAGTGGCGGGCGGCCTCTTCTTCCGTGGCAGCTTCGACCATCACCCTGACCAGCGGCTCGGTTCCCGATGCTCTAACCAGGACTCTTCCCCGGTCGCCCAGAGCCTCCTCGGCGACCCGGACGGCATCCCAGACGCGCCCGGCGTCGTCCAGGCGGTCTCGGTCCTTCACCGAGACGTTGAGCAGAACCTGGGGGAACCTCTCCATGCAGGAGGCGAGCTCGCTCACCGGCACACCCTTCCTCCGCGCCAGAGCCAGGAATTGCACCGCGGTGAGAAGGCCGTCCCCAGTCGTGGCATGCCGCAGGAAGATGATGTGCCCGGACTGCTCCCCTCCAAGGATCCCTCCGGCTTCGAGCAGACCTTCGAGCACGTACCGGTCCCCCACCCTGGTCTCCACGACCTTGACCCCCGCCTCGTCCATCGCTCGGCGGAATCCGACGTTGGCCATCACCGTGGTCACCACGACCCCGTTGGCCAGCTCCCCCGCCTCGTGGAGGTCCAGCGCGCAGGCCGCCAGGACCTGATCGCCGTCGACCACTCCACCCTCGGCGTCAGCGAACATGGCCCGGTCGGCGTCTCCGTCGTGGGCGATGCCGGCGTCGGCCTCGGCGTCCACCACCGCGAGCGCGACCACTTCCGGAACGGTCGCTCCGCAGCCGTCGTTGATGTTCCAGCCGTCGGGTGCGTCGTTGATCGGTAGGACCCTCGCCCCCAGCCGGCGAAACAGGCCCGGTGCGATCCCGGAGGCCGCTCCGTTGGCGCAGTCCACCACCAGGCGCATCCCGTCGAGGGACGCCGAGGCCAACCCCTCTAGGTGTCTCAGGTAGCGCTCGAGCGCGTCCTCAACGGGAAGCATCCGCCCCACCCCGCGACCCGTGGGCCGGGGGCCCGGATCCGAATCCACGAGGGTCTCGATCTCGTCTTCAACCTCGCCCGGCAGCTTGTAGCCACTCGAGCCGAAGAACTTGATGCCGTTGTACTCGGCTGGGTTGTGTGATGCCGAGATGACCGCTCCAGCCTGGGCTTCGAGGTCGGGGGTAAGGAACGCGTCTCCGGGCGTGGTGAAGACACCGAGAAGGACCGCGTCGCCGCCGGCCGAGCACACGCCCGCTGCAAGGGCCGCCTCCAGGAACTCGCTGGACGCTTAGTGTCGCGCCCCACCGCGATCCGAGGACGGCTCTGGCCGTGCTCGGCGAGGGAAATGACCACCGACCGCCCGAGCCGATAGGCCAGTTCCCCGGTGAGCTCGAGATTGGCGATCCCGCGAACGCCGTCCGTCCCGAACAGCCGTGGCATGGCTGGCTATCTTACGAGGGGCCCATTGGAGCCCGATGAAACAATCGGACCCCTCACGCCACGTGACGTGGCGCGCGAAGCCGGCTTCCACAGTTCTCGCATGAACGGCCGTGGAACCAATCCCGAGACTCGTCGTAGGTGTACGCGCCGCAGCCGTCGCAACGGAGCGAGACGGTCGCCGCATGAGCCTCCCATTCCTCCAGACCTTCGGGACTGCCGGGGTTCATGTCGTACTCGGCCATGACCGCGTCGAGGAGAGGCGTTTTCGCGCTTCGCTGGAGTATCCGCGTCTTCCTGGCCCGCCGGAGTATCCACGCCGCAACGAAAGGAAAACCGGCTCGAAGGCTCGCGGTGATGTTGCACGTCGAGTCGTCGCATGGGTGTTCGAATCGGACCACCTGAGCGACGTCTCGGGCTGCATCGCCCGAGATTTGGATTCGGGCAGTCTCCCTCGTGGCACCGATCTCCGCGAACAGGATCACTCCGGGATCCATGGGCTCACCCTCCCTTTTCCTGGCGGGCTACCTCTCGCCTATATCTTCCACGAGTCGGCACTCACTATTCTTGGCACGATCCACCCGTTCAGACTCACGTAGCCTTCGGGCGCGTGTCTCGACGAACCCCCCCTTGCATTTACCCAGGTCACAGCGCCGGGGTTGTGTCCCTGGTACCGTACGGGAGATCGCAATGCCGGACCCTGACGTCCCCTCGCCTGCCACTTCGATGGTGCGGGCCTTCAGCACCACCAGCATCCCGGAGGGATTGCTGGTGAAGGGACTGCTGGAATCCGAGGGCATCCCGGTGGCCATGAAGGGCGAGAGCGAAGGACCTTACCGCCTCGGACCCGTGTACTTGTGGGTCCCGGAGGCTCTGGAGGCCCAGGCCCGGCTGATCATCGAGGAAGCGAGCTCGGCCGAGCTGTCCGACGAAGAACGGGACGACGACGAGGCCGAGGGCGGACCTAGCGCTTCGAGTACTGCGGAGCCTTTCGGGCCTTCTTGAGGCCGTACTTCCGCCGCTCCTTCTCTCGTGCGTCCCTGGTGAGAAGACCCTCTTTCTTGAGCTGCGGCCTGAGGCCCGGGTCGAGATCGATCAAGGCTCTGGCGATCCCCTGACGAAGCGCTCCCGCCTGCCCCGACACACCTCCGCCGTTGAGGTTGGCCACCACATCGAAGTCCTTCTCCCTGCCAACCACACGCAGGGGCGCGGTGATGATCATCCTGTGCGACCGCGATGGGAAGAAGGCCTCGAGAGGCCGGCCGTTGAGCTCGAACTTGCCGGTGCCCTCACGCAGTCGAACACGAGCAACGGCCTCCTTGCGGCGGCCGGTTCCGGCGGGAGTCCGAGTTGTCGCTTCGGCCACCTACGTCTCCTTCTCGGTCTTCTTCCTGCTTCTGGACCGGCGCTTGGGCCCGGCCTTCTCCTGTTCCGCGTCTGGCTTTGCGGTTCCTCGCCTGGAGGAGCTAGCAGCCTTGCTCGAGCCGGCGCCGGCCTTGGCCTTGGCTGCGGTTTGGCGTTTCTTGCGGGAGGGCTTTGCTGAGGAAACCCCCCGAGTCTCGGCCGGGGCTTTGGTCGCGGCCGGGCGCGATCGGGATCCAGGGGCGGGCTTTGCCTGGGCTCCCTTGCGGGCCCGGCGAGCCCTCCGCTCTTCCTCACTCCGTGGTCTCTTCGGAGCAGGGGCCGGCTCCGTTCGGGGCTGTGGCGTGGGCAGCCCCTCCCACTTCGGAATCTCCCCGAGGGACAACGTGATGGGCTTCTGAGCCTGGTGCGGGTGCACAGATCCCTCGTAGACGGCCAGCTTCCTGGCCATCTGACGGCCCAATCGGTTCTTCGGCAGCATTCCCGTGATCGCCTTCTCCACCACCTGGACCGACCGCCGCGTCATCATGCGGGAGAAGGCGACCCTGTTGAGCCCTCCCGGATAGCCACTGTGCCGCACGTACACCTTTTTCTCCTCCTTGCCCCCGGTCAGCCGCACACTCTTCGCGTTCACCACGATCACGTGGTCCCCGGTATCCATGTGCGGGGCAAAGATCGGCTTGTGCTTGCCGCGGAGGATCTTGGCAACCTCCGAGGCGAGACGGCCCAACACGGCCCCATCGGCGTCGACGACGTACCAGTGACGCTCGATGTCACGAGGTTTCGGCGAGAAGGTCTTCACTGTGGTTCGCACCAATCATGAAACGCGGCCGGAAACCCGGCCGACAGGGCAGTTTACCTGGGCATTCATTGAGCGTCAAAGACGGGTGACCCGACTCAAGGCCTCGCGATGGAGAAGGGCGGTCACCGCCGGCCGTACGCGACCCGGACCAAGGTCAGGCCGTGCGGAGGCGCCACAGGCCCGGCAGCCGCGCGGCTCCGCGCCGCGAGGATCTGTGTCATTGCTCCCGCCTCGACCTTTCCCTCGCCCACAGCCACCAGCGTCCCCACCAAGCTGCGAACCATCTGATGCAGGAAGGCGTTGGCGACTGCCCGTATCTCCACCCGGCCTCCTGAGGAGCTCACGGCCAGCCTGCGAAGGAAGCGTACGGTGCTCGCGGGGGCCTCTGTAGCCCGACAGAACGAGACGAAGTCGTGCTCTCCCTGGAGCAGCTTCGCCGCCGCCCGCATCGGGGCGAGGTGGAGCGCTCGGGGATGATGCCAGACGAAGCGGGCGGTGAAGGGGCTGGGCAATGCGCCCGCGTCGATGCGATATCGATACTCACGTCCCGTAGCGCTGTGCCGTGCATCGAAGCCGTCTGGGGCCCTTCCCGACTGCACGACGACCACCTCGGGCGCGAAGAGCCCGTTGAGCATTCGCTGGACGCGCTCGGGCTCCAGGTCGTCGGGAGCCTCGAACGAGGCGACCTGTCCTTCCGCGTGAACACCCGCATCGGTTCGCCCGGCAACGGAGAGGCGTGGAGGCTCGAGGAGCAAACGACCGAGAGCTTCCTCGAGCACGCCCCCGATCGTGCGGACTCCAGGCTGTCTGGCCCACCCGTGAAACTCAGTTCCGTCGTAGGCAAGAACCAGCTTGATGACGCTCATTCTGGGGTCGGTCGCACGGGCCGCAGTCGGGAGGTGTAGCCCTACTCTTCGTCTTCGGCGGGGAGAAGCTCGATCAGGGCCATCGGTGCTCCGTCGCCCTGGCGCTGCCCCAGCTTGAGGATCCGCGTGTACCCGCCGTTTCGCTCGGCATACCTCGGCCCGATCTCGGAGAAGAGCTTGTGGACCACATCTCGGTCGGGTACGTCCTTGAGGACCTCTCGCCTGGCGTGCACGTCACCCTTCTTGGCGAACGTGATGAGGTGTTCGGCCACAGGTCTCAATGCCTTGGCCTTGGCCTCGGTCGTCCGGATGCGCTCGTGCTGGAAGAGCTGGGAGGCAAGCGTCCCCAGGAGCAGCTTCTGATGATCCGGACCGGATCCCAGGCGAGGACCCTTCTTCGGCCTTGGCATCTACTCCTCCCGGAGCGAAAGGCCGAGCTCGTCGAGCTTGGCCTTGACCTCGTCGATGGACTTCTGGCCGAAGTTGCGGATGTCCATGAGCTCGGCCTCGCTCTTCTGCACCAGCTCGCCGACGGTATTGATGCCCTCCCGCTTGAGGCAGTTGTACGAGCGAACAGACAGGTTCAGCTCCTCGATGGTGAGGGCCAGGTCGCCGGTGAGCTGCTGCTCGTTCTGGGCTGGTCCGACCTGGAGGCCTTCGCTCACCTCCAGCTCGCTGAACAGGTGGATCAGCTCCGAGAGCGTGACACCGGCGGAGGCCAGCGCCTTGCGGGGAGTCTGCGAACCGTTGGTCTCCACGTCCAGGATCAAACGGTCTCGGTCCGTCATCTGCTCGACCCGGGTGTTCTCCACCGAGTACGTCACCCTGCGAACGGGGGAGAAGATGGAGTCCACCGGGATCACGCCGATGGGATCGCGGGGGTTCTTGTTCCGTTCGGCGGGGACGTACCCCACGCCTCGCTGAACAACGAGCTCGAGCTCCAGGTTCGCCCCTCTGGCCAGGGTGGCGATGTGCAGGTCGGGGTTGAGGATCTCCACTCCGGCGGGCGGCTGGATGTCTCCCGCGGTCACGTCGGCGGGTCCCTTCGCCTTGAGGTACGCGCTGACGGGCTCGTCCACCTCGGAGCGAATCACGAGCTGTTTGAGGTTCAGGATGATGTCGGTGACGTCCTCCGTGACCTTGGGGATCGTCGAGAACTCGTGCAGAACACCGTCGATCCTCACCGATGAGATCGCGGCGCCCGGGATGGAAGAGAGCAAGGTCCGCCTGAGCGCGTTTCCGAGCGTGTAGCCAAAGCCTGGCTGCAACGGCTCGATGGAGAACTTCGAGCGCGTGGGCGTGATGGTCTCTTCCTGGATTTGGGGTCTTGTGACGATGAGCAACTGAGCACCTCCTGGCGGAGGATCATCCATTCCTACTCCGCCTCTCGCTTCCCCGGCCGGTCGGCCCAGGGGCTTTCCATTCAACCGTTCAGACGCGCCGTCTCTTCCTGGGACGACACCCGTTGTGCGGGACCGGCGTGACGTCCTGGATCCCCAGGATCTCCAGACCGGTGGCGGCGAGGGACCTGATGGCGGTCTCCCGCCCCGAGCCCGGCCCCTTGACGTACACGTCCACCTTGGTGAGACCGTGCTCCTGGGCCCGCCTGGCCGCCTGCTCCGCCGCGAGTTGCGCCGCGAACGGCGTGGACTTCCGGGAACCCTTGAACCCGACATTGCCCGCGCTGGCCCACGAGAGCGTGTTGCCATCGAGATCCGTGATCGTGACGATGGTGTTGTTGAAGGTGGACTTGATGTGGGCCTGTCCGTGCGAGACGTTCTTCTTCTCCCGCCGCCGAGGCTTCTTGGTCTTGGGCTTTGCCACCTACTTCCCCTTCTTCCGCTTCACGCCGACAGTCTTCTTTGGTCCCTTGCGGGTCCGGGCGTTGGTGTGAGTCCGCTGGCCTCGCACTGGAAGGCTCCGTCTGTGCCGGACTCCCTGATACGAGCTGATCTCGATCTTGCGCTTGATGTCCTGCGCGACATCCCTGCGGAGGTCTCCCTCCACCTTGTAGTTGCGGTCGATCCAGTCGCGGATCCGGATGACCTCTTCCTCGGTGAGGTCCCGTACCTTTCGACCGCCGTCCAGGTCCAGCCCCCGAACGGTCTCCAGCGACCGGGTGGGCCCGATCCCGTAGATGTACCGGAGGGCCACGTCGATCCGCTTGTCCCGGGGAAGGTCGACGCCTGCGATCCGAGCCACTGCCCTGTCCTCCTAACCCTGACGCTGCTTGTGCCGGGGGTCCTTGGAGCAGATGACCATGACCCGGCCGTGCCGCCTGATCAGCTTGCACCGGTCGCACATCTTCTTCACCGACGGACGCACTTTCATGTCGAACGCCCCACTCCCCCTGGACCCCCTAACGATATCGGTAGACGATCCGTCCCCGCGTCAGATCGTACGGTGACAGCTCCACCAGGACCCGATCCCCGGGGAGGATTCTGATGTAGTTCATTCGCATCTTCCCCGAGATATGAGTCAAGACCTTGTGTCCATTGTCAAGCTCGACCCGGAACATGGCGTTCGGCAGAGGCTCGACTACCGTCCCCTCGACCTCGATGGCATCCTTCTTCGCCAAGCTTCCGGATTTCCTCTCGAACACGCAGAAATACGCCGGAGGTCGGGCTGTCAAAAGCCAGAGACCAGCGTCTGATCGAACGCGCGGGCCGGATCCTCACCCCGAAGCAGCCGGCGAGGCGGGGCCAGGTAGAAGCCCTGCCCGTATCGAACCCCGAGCGAGCGGAGGGAGGCGAGCTCCTCTCGGGTCTCGATCCCCTCGGCGACGATGATCGCGCCGAGGTCTGAGGCAAAGGAAATCATGGCCGAGGCGAGGGCACGACGATTTCGATCTTGATCGATTCCTCGGGTGAGGGACATGTCGAGCTTGATCACGTCAGGAAGCAACGCCAGGACATGGGCGAGGCTCGCGATCTGCCACGAGCACTCGAATGCGATCCAACGACATCTCTTCGCTACCCCCGTCGTGACCGCTTCGGCCGAGCCTCCCTGGAGGGACGTACGGTGCGAGACGCTCTCCTCGACCGCTTCTGCATGTCCGGATCGGTCCCGCCGACCATGCGACCGGAGGCACGAGGCCCAGTCGGCTCGGAAATCTCTGAGTCCGGGAGCCGTTTCCCCAGCAACGGCCGCACTGAGCTGAGCAGCACCTGTTCGTTGCCACGTCCCCAACGTTTCCATCCGCACTCGTTGCACAATGTGAACGAGATCCTGTCGCCGTGGGCGTCCATGGTGACCGTGAGCAGTTCCTCTGAACTGCAGATCAGGCAGCGGGCGGACGGGTCCCTGTTCATAGGGCTCGGGTCAATCCTGACTCGCGGCCCTGCGGATCTGTACCGGCCGATAGCCCTATTAACTAGACAACACCAGGCGGTGTCAGTCTAGGGCGTTCGGAGTAACCAGCTCGAGACGCCCAATCTCCGGCGACCAGGCTGCTGGCCGCCGGTTCACTCCAGCGCTCAAAGAGGTCCGAAGCGGGGCCGATATTGCGGTGACGGGGTGAGATCCTCAGACCGCGTGCCCGGAATGATGAGGATGGAAATGGTCGATCCGAACCTGGCCGCAGACGGCGACATGGGCGCAAGCTTCCCGATCTTGCTCGTGGAGGACGACGCGAGCCAGGCGATGCTGGTCGAACGAGTGGTGCGCAGGGCGCGGCTGGCCAACTCGGTGATCGCCCTTACCAACGGCGATGACGCAATCGCATACCTGGATGGCCGCGACCAGTACGCTGATCGTGAGCAGTATCCGCTGCCCATCCTGGTTCTTCTGGACGTCCACGTTCCCGGAAAGTCCGGCCTCGAGGTCCTCACGTGGCTCCGAAAGCAACCTGCCCTCGATCACGTTCCGGCCGTTGTGCTTTCGGGATCGGCTGAATCGGAAGACATCGATCGGGCCTTCGAGCTCGGTGCCGAGTCGTACCTCGTCAAACCGGTTGGATTCGACGCCCTGCTGGATACGGTGGGCAGACTCGGCTTGTCGTGGGTGATCCTGGGGAGGAAGGCGGGAAGCGCGAATGGCCACTAGCCGCCGGGCCATGGTCTTCCTGGCGGGCGCTGCCATCGCAGCTCTGGCTCTGTTGGCGGCCAGCCTGTTCAGGCAGGCGCGCTACCCGGAGCTCACCCTCGCCCTGGTGGCGACGGGACTCCTCCTCTTCGTGCCGTTGCGTCTGAATGCGCTGATGCGAGTCGAGATCGCGCAGCGGGCTCTTTACGACCCGTTGACGGATCTGGCCAATCGGACTCTCTTTGCCGATCGGCTGTCCCACGCTCTCGGAGGTGCGATCCGGCATGGGCGACCGGTGACAATCCTTGTCATGGACCTGAATGGGTTCAAGGCAGTGAACGACACGTTCGGCCATGGCGCAGGCGATCAGCTTCTGATCGTGATCGCCGACCGCCTCCGGGAGAGCGTGCGCCCCACCGACACAGCTGCTCGATTGGGTGGAGACGAGTTCGCGGTGCTCCTGGAGGCCGCCGTCCCGGAAGCCGTCAGGGTGGCTGATCGCATACTGGAACGTCTCCGAGTCCCGATCGACATCGAGGGACGGGAGCTGTTCGTCGACGCGAGCATCGGCATCGCCGAGTCACCATCGGGCTCCGTCAGCGCCGAGGCGCTCCTGCGAGATGCAGACGCCGCCATGTACACGGCCAAACGCGCCGGGAAGGGAGCCTTTGAGGTATTTCAGCCTGAATTCCATGTGGAGGTACTGAAGCGATTCGAGCTATCCACAGATCTCCGTCGAGCCCTGGAGCACCGTGAGTTCCACCTTCACTACCAGCCCATCGTCACCCTCAAGGAAGCGACGATCACGGGCGTCGAGGCCTTGATCCGGTGGATCCGCCCCGATGGAACCCTGGTTCTTCCGGACCACTTCATCCCTGTGGCCGAGCAGACGGGGTTGATCGTCCCAATCGACCGGTGGGTCATGAAAGAGGCATGCAGGCAGCTCAGAGCCTGGGAGGAGGATCTCCCAGGCGGCGGTCCCATCTCCATGAGCGTGAACGTCTCGGTCAGGCAGCTCAACGACACCAGGCTCACGCAGGAGGTTCAGGAAACCCTTCGAGAGACCGGCCTCGATCCCTCCCGTCTCACTCTCGAGATCACGGAGAGCGTCCTCATGCAGGACGCCGAGGCGACGTTGATGGTCCTGCAGGAGCTGAAAATGCTCGGGATCCGGCTTGCCATCGACGACTTCGGGATCGGATTCTCCTCACTGAACTATCTCCGTCGTCTTCCCGTCGACGTCGTCAAGATCGACCGTTCCTTCGTGGCCGGGATCGCCAGCCAGAGCAGCGAGTGGACCCTGGCCCGGGGCATCGTCAGGCTCGTCCACGAGCTGGGTTTGGAGACGGTCGCGGAGGGAGTCGAGCGGGCCGACCAACGGGCTCACCTGCAGGCGCTGGGATGCCGGTTGGCCCAAGGATTCCTCTTCTCCCGGCCGATGGAGCCAGACGCCATCGCCGAATTGCTGGCCAAGGCGAGCTCCCGCCCCGCCTGACGCCTCGGTTCAGCCCTCCAAGAGAAACGCACGCGCTGGAATCAGGGCGCCATCAGGCCCTCCCGCATCCAGCTCCTGAGGAGGGCCAACCGATCCTTCGGCAAACCGTCTTCGAACGGGACGTCTCTGGTCTCGATCCGCTTCAGGATGTCGGCGACGTTCTCCTTGAAGCTGTCGTAGTCCCACAGGTCGAATGCCCACTTCATACGCATCCGCTGCTCCTCGCTGAACATCGACTTGATGTCTCGCTCGAAGCTCAAACCATTCCTGGAGCCGGTCAGCGGGATCCCCGCCTGCTGTAGCAAGAGTGTGAGGTCGTGCGGCTCCGAGGCCGCTTCCATCGCGTCCTGGACGGAGACGTCGCCCAACGTCACCAGCTCGAGGAGCGACTGGTCGAATGTCCGCATCCCGTAATGAGCGCCCTTCGCGATGACCTCCTCGATCTCGGCCGTGATCTCGGGATTGGTGATCCGCTCCGCGATCCGACCGGTATTGACGAGCACCTCCAGACCGACCACCCGGTCCCCGTCCGTGCCGGGCACCAGCCGCTGGCAGATGATCCCTCGCAGCGCGCCGGCCAGCGTCAGGCGGATCTGCTGCTGCTGGAATGGCGGGAAGAAGTCGAGAAGACGGTTCACGGTCTCCTTTGCATTGACCGTGTGCAGCGTGGAGAGCACCAGGTGGCCGGTCTCCGCAGCCTGCAGGGCTGCCTGGACGGTTTCCGCATCTCGCATCTCCCCGATCAGGATCACGTCCGGGTCCTGGCGAAGGGAAGCCCGCAGCGCGCTGAAGAAGGTCCTGGAATCCTGGCCCACCTCCCTCTGGTTTATCCAGGCCACCTTGTCGTCGTGCAGCACTTCGATCGGGTCCTCGATGGTCACGATGTGCACCGGGCGGGTCCGATTGATGTGCTCGATCATCGCGGCGAGGGTGGTGGTCTTGCCGGAACCGGTCGGCCCGGTGACCAGAATGAGCCCCCGCACTTCGTCGGCGAGGTTCTGCACGACGGACGGGAGCCGCAACTCCTCGAAGCCAGGGCCGCCCATGCGCAGCTTCCGAAACACCATGCTCACTGACCCCCGCTGGCGAAAGACGTTTGCCCTGAAGCGGCCCACCCCCGGCACCGAGTGCGCGAAGTCGACTTCGCCATCGTCCTCGAAGCGCGATTGCCGATTGGAGGGAATGATGGCCTTGGCGAGAAGGTCGGCGTCCTGCGAGCTCAACGGGGGATGGTCCAGCCTACGGACCCGGCCTCCCTCTCGGATGGCTGGGGGGGAATTCGACTTGATGTGGAGATCCGACGCATCGCTCGTCGCCAGCTCCCGAAGCCAGTCGACGAGCTCGACGACCGTGCCGCTCGATGAGTTGGTCGAGGTGGGCGATCCGGGCGAATCGGGCGTGCTGGATGAGCCGGGCAGGTGGGGCGCGTCAGTCATTCGGCCGCACCCACCTCGGCCTCGGCACCGTCGCCGCCTTCCGGACCCTCCTTACCCAACGCGCTCGCAGCCGTTCGCTGAACGTCGGCCAGATGGGCCAGGAGCATCCGCCGCTGTTCGGAAGTCCGCCGCAGGGTTTCCAGGCTCCGCTCCAACTCGATCGTTCGCTCCCGAACCCTCTCCTCCAGCGACTCGTTCTGAGACATGAGCCTCAGGTGCAGCCGCCGAGTCTCGAGCAGATTTCTGACTCGCAGAAGCGCCTCGTCCTGGTCGAACGGTTTCAACAGGAAATCCCGGGCCCCCATCGACAAGGCACGTCGTCTCGCTTCCGGGGTGCTGTCGGCGGTGAGGACGAGGATGGGCAGGTACGTCCCTTCGGGGATGTGCCGGCTCAACTCCTCCATCACCTCGAATCCATCCATGTGGGGCATCATCAGGTCCAGGATGATGATGTCCGGCTGGAACTCGTGGTGAATGGTCCGAACCCGGGTCGGGTCGGTCGTGGTGGCGATGCTCTCGTAGCCCGCACGCTGGAGCATGCGCTGGAGGAGCAGCACGTTCGTTTCCTCATCGTCCACGATCAGGACGTTCGCCTTGATCAGATCGTCATTGCTGCGCACGATCGAGTCCCCTTTCCTGGAGGGCCTCCCCGACCACCTTCGTGAACTGCGCCACTTCGAGCGGTTTGGTGATGTACGCGCGGGCTCCCGCGCCGAGCAACCTGCGCACCTGGTCCTTCGTAGCATCGGCGCTCATCACGATCACCAGGATGTCTCGGGTTGCCGGGTCCCCCTGCAGAATTCGGAGGATCTCGAATCCGGAGATGTCCGGGAGGTTGAGATCGAGAAGGATGAGGTCTGGGTCATGCTGTCGGGCGAGCTCCAAGCCCAGCCTTCCCTGCGGGGCGGAGATCACGCGGACTCCCGCGAACCCCTCCAGGACGCGCTCGACCAACTTAAGGTTGGCCGGGTTGTCCTCGATCTGGAGGATGGTGTGGGCGCCCTCCGGGATGGAGGGCGGGTTGCTTCCTTCCGCACCAAGCCGTAGATACCGGACCTCCGGGCTCTCGGACAGGGGGAGCTGAACGGAGAACGTGCTGCCCTCGCCATACGCGCTCTGCACATCCATCCTCCCTCCCATCGCTTCCACGAGGCGCTTGGAAAGTGCCAGACCGAGACCGGTTCCCTCTACGCCTGTGGCCTCCACCCCCAGCCGGTCGAAGGGAGTGAAGAGCCGATCCATCTTCTCGAGGGGGATGCCGGTACCCTCGTCGGACACCGAGATGCGCACGCTGTCGCCCGCGAGCTCCTTGGTATGGACGGTGACTCTCCCGTCTTGCCGGTTGTACTTCACCGCATTCGACAGGAGGTTCAGAAGCACCTGCCTCAGTCGCTGCCGGTCGGCGAGGACGTACCGATCGCCCTCCTCCAATTCGTCTGTCTTGATCCGGATGCCGCGCTCCCGAGCGAGCGGCTGGACAAGCTCCACGGCGCCGGAGAGCGTCTCGTACAGCTGAACGGGCTCCGGAGAGAGGGCCAGCCGCCCGGTCTCGATGCGGGAGATGTCCAGCACCTCGTTGATGAGGTCGAGCAGATGTCTCCCACCCTTGAGGATCTGGTGGACGCTTTCCATCTGTTCCGGATCCAGACCGTCCATCTCGAGCAGCTGGCCGAACCCCAGGACTGCGTTGAGGGGGGTTCGCAGCTCGTGGCTCATCCGGGAGAGGAACTCGCTCTTCGCGCTGTTCGCCCGCTCGGCTTCCTCGCGGGCCCGCTCGGCCTGCTCCCTTGCATCCTCAAGGGCTTGCTCGGTCCGCTTGCGCTCGGTGATGTCACGAGCGACGGAGTAGATCAACTTCCGTTCCACCGATGCCGCTGCGCTCCACAGGATCCACCGGTAGGAGCCATCCTTGCATTGGTACCGGTTCTCGAAGGCGATCGTCTTCGCGCCGGTGGCCAGCTTCCCGGCTTCAGCCCGCGTGCCCTCCCTATCATCCGGGTGTACGAAATCGAGAAAGGGTCGGGCCTTCAATTCGTCGACAGTGAAGCCCAGGGTCGTCTGCCACATGGGATTCAGCTGCTTGAAGTAGCCGTCGAACCCAGCAACGCAGAGCATGTCGAGGGACAGGCTGAAGAACTGGTCCCGTTCCGTCTCCCACTGCTTGCGTTCGGTGATGTCGTGCACGAAGGCGTGGAAGCTCGGGGCATCGCCCAACCGCAGCGCGTTGACGGCGAGCTCGACGGGAAACTCGTGCCCGTCGTGATGGAGGGCCACGAGCTCGACACGCTTGCCGAGCACTGGCCCCTCTCCAGTGACCAGGAACCGGCGCAGGCCATTCACGTGCGCGTCCCTGAACCGTTCCGGAACGATCGTGTCGGCCACCGAGCGTCCTATCGCTTCATCCCGTGACCACCCGAAGACGGCCTCAGCCTGAGGACTCCAATCGGTGATCAGCCCGTCCGCGTCCATCCCGATAAGGGCATCGCTAGCGGTATCGATGATCGAGCGAATTCGTTCCTCGCTTCCTCTCAGAGCTGCTTCCGTACGCCTCCGGTCCTTCAGGGAGACCCCCAGCAGGACCAGGCCGCCCACCAGCGCAACCCCGAGAATCCCGGCGGCGCTGATGAGCGTCGTCCGCAGGTTCCCGACGCCACGCAGAGCATCGCGTTTCGGGACGCTCGAAGTGACGGTCCAGTTCAACCCGGCAATCGGTTGAGGCACGACTTCAACGAGGTGACCATCGGGCTGAGCCATGAAGGCCGTGGCGATCCCTGGACGCGACTCCCAAAGTTGCTGTGGGTGGAACCTGATCTCGTCAAGGTCATATCGACCCGGGTTCTCGAGCGCCGCGATCAATGAGGGACGATTCGCGAACGAACTGACCAGCTCGGCCAGACCCCGCATCTCCTTTTGGATGGCCACGGCCCCGACGGCCGCGTTCGAGCGAACCCGCTCCTCCACCTCCCGGCTGAGGGCGTCGGAGGTCGCGTGCACGGCGAAACTTGTCAGGAGCGCCAGGGGAAAGGCGGTCAACAGGACGAACATTCCGACCAGGCGCCTCATCGGCAGCCCATTTCCAGTTCGATGGTCCATGGCCAGTGCTCCCCTGCCGGGCGGGGCCGTCCAGCCTCCGGGGATTCCGGGTCTGGATCAGCCTGGAGCGCTTGGAGGCTGTCCGTCCGCGCCCACGGCAGCAGCGCCGACTTGGGGCTTACTGCTCCGTTGAGGCATCGGCGCTTGCGGGGGGAGTCTTGAAGGAGTGCGAGGTCAGGCCGCGGGCCGAGCCGTCAGGACCTCAGGGCCGTCTTCAGTGACGGCGATGGTGTGCTCGAAGTGAGCCGAGAGCTTGCCGTCCGCCGTGACCACCGTCCACCGGTCACCGAGCACCTTGGTCCGCCACGTGCCCACATTGACCATGGGCTCGATGGCGACCACCAGCCCGGGGCGGATCACGGGGCCCCGGTCGGGATCGCCGTAGTTGGAAACCTGAGGATCCTCGTGGAGGGCCCGGCCGACGCCGTGCCCCGCGTACTCTCGCACGCAGCTGAACCCGGCGCCCTCGGCCACCTGCTGCACCGCGTTGCCCACATCGGAGAGCCGGCGCCCCGGCTGCAGCTGGGCGATGCCCGCCTCCAGCGATTCCTCGGTCACTCGGACGAGCTTGATGGCCTCCTCCGAGGGAGGGCCTCCGATGAACAAGCTCACCGCTGAGTCACCGTGATACCCCTCCCAGATGGCTCCCACGTCGAGCTTGAGGACGTCGCCCGGGATCAGCTTGCGTTTCGGGCTGGGGATCCCATGGACGACCTCGTGATTCACGGACGTGCAGATCGTGGCGGGAAATCCTCGGTACCCCTTGAACGATGGCACGGCTCCCTCGCCCCGGATGCTCTTCTCGGCGAGGGCGTCCAGGTCGGCCGTGGTGATGCCCGGGCGAACCGCCTCCATCAGCCGCTCCACGGTCAGGGCCGTGATGCGGCCGGCCTTTCGCATCCGTGCGATCTCCTCCGGCGACTTGAAGATGATCATCGGGATCCGCTCCCGCTCCCGTCCGCGCCCGAGACATCGAACAGGGCCACCAGCGCTCGCTCCTTCACCTGCTCCTCCGTACCGAGCGCGTCGACTTCCCGGAGGAGTCCGCGCTCGGAATAGAACTTGAGCAGTGGTGCAGTGCTCTCCCGGTAGACCTCGAGGCGGCGGCGCACCGTCCCTTCGCTCTCATCCGTGCGCTGGACGAGGGGGCCCCCGCACAGGTCACAGATACCCTCCGTCTTCGGCGGGTTGAAGAACACGTTGTAGGGAGTTTGGCAACGCGCGCACGTCCTGCGCCCGGCGATCCGCTTGACGGCTTCTTCCTCGTCCAGGATGAAGGCAAGCACCGCGGACAGCGGTCTCGCCCTGCCGGCCAGCTCGCTCTCGAGGCTCTCTGCCTGGGGAACGTTCCTGGGGAAGCCGTCCAGGATGAAGCCCCGTGGTGTCTGGTCGATGGCGGCCAACACCATGCCGATGGTCACCTCGTCGGGAACGAGCTCCCCCGCATCCATGAACGCCTTCGCCCGGCGACCGAGATCGGTCCCCTGCGCGACGTTCGACCGGAAGATGTCACCGGTGGCGATGAGCGACAGGCCGTACCGGTCGACCAGGTGCCGAGCCTGCGTACCCTTCCCCGCTCCCGGAGGCCCGAGGAGGACGATGCACATGTCGGGTGCTCTCAGCGCAGGAAGCCTTCGTAGTGCCGCATCATCAGCTGCGACTCGAGCTGCTTCATGGTCTCGAGGGCAACCCCAACCGTGATCAGGATGCTGGTTCCTCCGAAGGGAAAGGCAGTGATGGCCCACACGGCGAGGAAGATGGACGGGATCAAGGCGATGGCTGCCAGGAACAGCGACCCCGGCAGCGTGATGCGGTTCAGGATGTTCGACAGATATTCCGAGGTGGAACGGCCCGGCCGGATCCCGGGGATGAACCCTCCGTATTTCCGGATGTTGTCGGCCGTGTCGACCGGGTTGAACGTGATGGCCGTGTAGAAGTAGGCGAAGAAGACGACCAGGGTTCCGTAGATGAGCATGTACACAGGATTGGTCTGGCGCAGCAAGGTGTTGTTCACGAAGTTCTGGAACCACTGCACGTGGATCACGTTCTGCAGCAGCGTCGGGAAGTACAGCACGGACGAGGCGAAGATGATCGGGATCACGCCCGCCTGGTTCACCTTGAGCGGGATGTAGGTGCTCTGGCCACCCGTCATACGGCGGCCCACGATCCGCTTGGCGTACTGCACGGGGATCCTGCGCTGCCCCTGCTCCATCCACACCACGGCCAGGATGATGGCCACGCCCAGCAACAGCAGGAAATAGAACTTCGCCGATCCCGCCTGGCTCAGGATGGCCGCGCCCTGTGCCGGCAGACGGGAGATCACGCTGGTGAAGATCAGGATCGACATCCCGTTGCCGATCCCGCGTTGTGTGACCAGCTCACCGAGCCACATGATCATGGCCGTCCCGGCCGTCAGCGTGAACACGATCAGGGCCACCCGCGGAGCGGTGAACGAGCGGATCACGTGGAACTGGCTGTTGAAGAGGAACACCAATCCGGTTGACTGGAGGAGCGCCAGCGTCACGGTCATGTAGCGGGTCCACTGGGTGATCTTCTTGATCCCGATCTCGCCCTGCTTCTGCCACTGCTCGAGCTTCGGGATCACCACGGTCAGCAGCTGCATGATGATCGAGCTGGTGATGTACGGCATGATCCCCAGCGAGAACACGGCGAACCTGGTCAGCGCGCCACCGGAGAACAGGTCGATGAACTGCAGGGCCGACAGTCCCCCGGCTGGGCTCGCCGCGTTCTGCAGCTCCTTGAGGCGGCCCAGGTCCACATCGGGCACGGGGATGTGGGAACCCAGCCGGAACACCGCGATGATCCCGATGGTGAACAGGATCTTCTTGCGAAGGTCCGGGATCTTGAACGCGTTGACGAAGGCCTTCAGCACTGCGCGGGGAGCCTCCTGATCCTCTCGAGAGCCCCAGTGTACAGGCTCACAGGATCTCTACTGCGCCTCCGGCCTGCTCGATCTTGGCCCTGGCCGAGGTCGAGACGGCGTGGGCGCGAACCGTCAGGGCGCGGTCCAGCTCTCCCTGCCCGAGGACCTTCACCGGGAGCGACTTCCTGACCATTCCTCGCCGGCGAAGGAGGTCCGGCGTCACCTCGGTGCCTGCGTCGAACGCCCGACCGAGCTTGTCCACGTTCACCACCGCGTACTCGACCCGGTTGGGATTGGTGAAACCCTTGAGCTTGGGGATCCGACGCTGAAGCGGCATCTGGCCCCCCTCGAATCCCGGCTTCGGGTTGTGCCGGGCGTTGTAGCCCTTCGTCCCGCGTCCGGCCGTCTTGCCCTGGCCGGCTGCCTTCCCCCGGCCAACGCGCCGCCGCTCGCGGACCGCTCCCTCAGCAGGTCGCAGGTGATGCAGCTTCACTCGGACACCTCCTCGACCCGCACGAGATGCGAGACCTTGGCGATCATCCCCCGGATCTCGGGCCTGTCGTCCTTGAGCACCGAGTCGTGCAGACGGTGCAGGCCGAGCCGCCTGACGGTGGCCTTCTGGTCCTTTGGCCGGTCGATGCTGCTTCGGATCTGGGTCACCCTAAGCTTCGCCACTGGACTCCTCCAGGCCGGCTTCGGCCCGCTTGGCCGCCATGGCGATCTCGGCATCCGCCACCCCCTCGACCATGGCCCGCGGGGCGATGTCCTGGACGTCCCTCCCTCGGAGACGAGCGATCTCCTCCGGTCGCCGCAGCCCCCTGAGGCCGGCGATGGTCGCGTGGACGATGTTGATCGCGTTGCCCGAGCCGAGGGACTTGGACAGGATGTCCTTGATGCCCGCGGCTTCGACGACCGCCCGGACCGGCCCTCCGGCAATGACGCCTGCGCCCGGTGCGGCCGGCTTGAGAAGGACGACTCCAGCTCCGTCCTGCCCGATGATCTCGTGAGGGATCGTCGTGTTCATGAGAGGGACCACGAACATGTTCTTCTTGGCCTCCTCCACGCCCTTCTGGATGGCGGCCGGCACCTCCTTCGCCTTGCCGTAGCCCACTCCCACCCGACCGGCCCCGTCACCGACCACGACGAGCGCGGTGAAGCTGAACCGGCGACCGCCCTTGACCACCTTGGCCACCCGGTTGATCGAGACCACCCGTTCCTCGAACGGGCTCCGCTCTGCCTGTTGGTCGTACCGTCTCAAATCTCCAACCCACCCTCGCGGGCGCCTTCGGCGACCGCCTTGACCCTGCCGTGGTAGAGACGTCCACCACGGTCGAACACCGCCCGGTCCACGCCGAGGGCCTTGGCCCTCTCGGCGATGGCCTGCCCGACCTTCTTCGCCCGGTCCGCCTTGTGTCCCTCACCGACGCTGAGGTCGGAGGCGGCGGCCAGGGTCCGGGCCCCCTGGTCGTCCACGAGCTGGGCGTAGATATGGCGGTTCGACCGGTACACGGCCAGCCGGGGCCGCTCCGGAGTGCCTCCCAGCTTCCTGCGGACCCGGCGATGCCGTCGAAGCCGAGCACCGCGCTTGAGCTCCGAACGCATCACGCGGCCCCCTTGGCGGCCTTCCCGGCCTTCTTCCGCACGTATTCGCCCTCGTACCTGATGCCCTTGCCCTTGTATGGCTCAGGCTTGCGTATCTTGCGGATCTCCGCCGCCACCTCCCCGACGAGCTGCTTGTCGATGCCCCGAACGGTCACGCGGTTCGCTGCCGGGACCTCGAACTCGATCCCGTCCGGCGGACGGAAGGTGACCGGGTGCGAATATCCGACCTGCAGCTCGAGATCGGATCCTTTCAGAGCGGCTCGGTATCCCACCCCCACGATCTCAAGACGCTTCGCGAACCCGTTGGTGACGCCCTCCACCATGTTGGCCAGAAGAGTCCGGGTGAGCCCGTGCAGCGAACGGTGGAGGCGCTCGTCCGTGGGACGCTCGACTCGAACCGTCCCGTCCTCCATGACGATCCGCATGTCGGCATGGAAGGTCTGCTCCAGGGTTCCCCTGGGCCCCTTCACCGACACGCGTGACCCGTCGACTCCCACCTCCACACCGGAGGG